>OBKM01000441.1_pt1 | contig 20678 bp, 19 predicted proteins | sample 1519691 | NCBI WGS metagenome assembly OBKM01 (sample SAMEA37050418, study PRJEB22526) | metagenome | biome: saline pan; feature: lake; material: water | place: Egypt | collected 2015 | depth 0.5 m | reverse complement strand
TCCGTCACAAAGGATTTTACTCCGGGCGCCGAACAATGCATAGCTTTGCCCGCGGTTGCAGTCTGAGCCCTATTGAAAGACAATGACGGATGCTAACTCTCCGGACGTATTCGAGCCCGCACAACAGTCTACCGATGTACAGCCGGTACCGATCGAGGACATTCAGCCGCTCGCCGCCTCGGTTGTCGACAATGTAAAGCGAGTGATCGTCGGACAGGACGACGTAATCGAGCACGTCGTCGTCACGATGCTTGCCCGCGGCCACGTGCTGCTCGAAGACGTTCCCGGTGTCGGCAAGACGATGCTCGCCCGGTCGATCGCCCGATCCGTCGACTGTCGGTTCAAGCGCGTTCAGTTTACACCCGATCTCCTCCCCGCCGATATCACCGGCGTGAACGTCTTCAACAAACAGCGACGGGAGTTCGAGTTCCAGCCGGGACCGGTGTTCGCAAACGTCGTCCTCGGCGATGAAATCAACCGAGCCCCGCCGAAGACACAGAGTGCGTTGCTCGAAGCCATGGAAGAACAGCAGGTCACAGTAGACGGCGAGACACGACCGCTTCCACAGCCGTATACGGTGATCGCGACACAGAACGCAGTCGAACCCGATCGAACGTACGATCTCCCACTGGCGGAGATCGACCGCTTCACTAAAAAGCTCCAGCTTGGCTACCCGGAGCCGGATGACGAGGCCGAGATGCTCGATCGGGTCGTCGGGACGCATCCGATCGAATCGCTCTCGCCGGTCACTGACACCGCGACACTCATAGGGGCCCGACAGACGATCGCCGAGGTAACGATCGAAGCACCAATCCGCGAGTATGCCACACGACTTGCGACGTACACACGGGAGCATGCAGATATCGGTGCCAGCCCCCGAGCGACGGTCTCGCTCCTCCGTGCCGCACAGGCGCGTGCTGCGTTCTCCGGCCGAGAGTACGTCCTGCCCGACGATATCAAAACCGAAGCGCCAGCCGTGTTGTCACATCGGCTCCGGGCCGGCGACGGAAGCAGATCAGGTACCGACATCGTTGAGAACGCACTCACATCGGTGCCGGTCGAATGAGGGTGTCCAGTCCATGAGGCCAACACGTCGTGGCATTGTCGTGATCACGCTGATCGCGGGCGGGATCTACATGGCGTCGGAGTTCGGGCCCCGAGCACTCAACGCCGTGGTCGGGCCGGCGCTCGTCACACTCGTCGTGGCCGCCGTCCAGGTAGGCGTCGCCGATCGGCCCGAATTCGGCCGGCAGCTCCCGGAACCAGGGACAGTCGGAACGGATCGATCCGTCGACGTGGCCATCGAGACGGGATCGCCTATCAGTGCCACGGTGTACGACCACGTTAGTGAGGGGTTAGTCGCCACCGGCAACCGTCTCACGACGACCATCGGCGCTGGGCCGCTCGCGTATGACATCCACCTCGACGAGCGGGGCGAACACGACATCGGTCCGCTTGATATCGTCATTACGGATATTTTGGGCCTGTTCACGCGTCGATTCCGGTTCGATACTGTCGACCAGTTCCTCGTGTACCCGCCAGCATATCAGCTCGATCCCGCGGGCTCCGGGGTAGCAGTCTTCTCGTCGGTCGATCGACCTTACGGCGATGACGAGTTCGCGCATCTGCGCGAGTATCAGCGGGGTGATACCCTGCGGGACGTCGACTGGAAGGCAAGCGCAAAACGGCCAAACGAGGAGCTCGTCGTCGGCGAGTACGTCGAAAACAGCCCGCGGGAAACGGTTCGTATCGCAGTCGACAGTGACACCGGTGATTCGGACGAGCTGGCGACGGCTGCCGCAAGCCTCTCGTGTCACCTCCTCGACGATGGGTTCGAGGTCGGTCTCGGAACCCACACTTCGACGACCGCCCCCGGAACCGGAGTGGAGCACCGACGGTCACTGCTGGCGGCACTTGCCCGGCTTTCCAGTGGGCGTCCCGCCGACGAGACGCTGGAGCGTGCCGACCTGCTCGTGTTGGTGGAGCACGGGACGGTTACAGTTCGGTCGGAGGAAATAGATGTTGCCTTCGAAAAACTGGTAACGGATCAACGAACCGACCCAGTCGATGACCGGTTGGGGAGAACGGAGCAGGGGATGGTCAGCAGAGCAGCACGCGAGGTAGAGGCCACATGAGCACGAGTTCGTCCCGGATGGGAGAGCTGCTCCCGGACAACGTTGCGATTACGTCGGCATACCGATATCTTGCCCTCGCCTCGATCCTCGTGTTGACGATGTCGTACGCGACAGTGTTACGTGACATTGCCGTCGTCGTCGGGGAATCATCGCAGGTCGTTACGACGGTGATGGTATCGATAGTGGTCGCCACGATCCTTGCCAAACTCGTCGCAGAACGGACCGCGCTGTTGCTTGCAGGCGGGCTTTTGATCATCGGCTACGGCTGGTATCTCGCGATGTCGCCCGGAACGACTGCGACGGTGCTCGGCTCGTGGGAGATACTGCTGAACGATGCACTCTCACTGCTGACGGGATTATCCCTGGTTCAGATCACCGATGCCGAGGTCTGGGCGGCAGGTACCGCGCCGGCACCGGTCTTTCTGTCCTGGTATCTGGCAGTCCGCGGTCGATACGTCGGGAGTACGGTCGTTGGCGGGAGCGCGCTGTTGCTGCTCGTGCTTACCGGGGATGCGCCGGCGATGACGACGCTCGTCGGCGTGCTCGCGGCGACCTGTGCCATCGGCTTTGGCGAACTCGATCGCAGGGACGGTTCGGTCCGACAACTCGACGTTCTCATCGTACTGGTTGCAATAATGTTTCTGTTTACGGCGTCTGTGACTGTCGTCCCGAGCGGAAGCGGGTCACCACTCGGACTCGATAGTCCCGGCGCCCTCGGCGGACTGGAGGAGGGTGAGGACGCGGACACCGTCGAAGGGAGTCTGATGAACTCGCCTGACGAGCTACAGATTCAGGGTAGCGTCGATCTGACACCCGAAGTTCGGTTCACGGTACAGAGCAACGAACCGGCACACTGGCGGGTAGGGACCTACGATACGTTCACCGGCGATGGCTGGGTTCGGTCCGGCGGCAGCACCATCTACGACGGGTCGATCGACGGGCCGCCGGGATCGACGGAGACCATCGTGCAGAGCTACCGCGTCGAGACGTCGACGAACGCGATGCCCGCGGCCAACCAGCCCACCGAAGTCCGCGGCGACATCACGACCCAGACACAGGTGACCGAGCACGGCAGCGTCATCTCCGAGCGGTCGCTCCTCGATGGCGACACCTACGGCATCCGCAGCGAGCGCCCGGATGCAGGCCCTGACGAGCTTCGTGCGGCCGGAACCGACTACCCGAGCCAGATCGAGGAGCAGTATCTACAACTACCCGAGAACCAGCCCGAGCGGGTTGGCCAGCGAACGAGCGACGTGACAGCCGATGCCGACAATCCATACGACAGCGCAGTCGCGATCGAGCAGTATCTCGAAGCCGAGAAGGAGTACTCACTGGACGTCGAGAAACCCGACGGGAATATCGCCGACGGATTCCTCTTCGAGATGGAGGAAGGATACTGCACGTATTACGCGACGACGATGACCGCGATGCTCCGGTCCGAAGGGATTCCGGCGCGGATGGCGACCGGCTACTCCACCGGGCAATCCGTCGGCGACGACGAGTACGTCGTCCGCGGACTGAACTCCCACGCGTGGGTCGAGGTATACTTCCCGAACGAAGGCTGGGTCACCTTCGACCCGACCCCGTCCGGTCCCCGTGAGGACACTCGTGCTGACCGGATCGAAGAGGAACGCGCGCTCGGAAACCCGGATATCGATACCGAGGATAGCGAGGACGAACCCGTCGACGAGGAGGAATCTGAAGACGAAACCGACGAGGAAGACGAAACCGACGAGGAAGACGAAACACAAGAGGACGAGGAGTCGCCCGGCGTCGACGAGTACGACGAGCCTGACGACGGACTGACGGTCCCGCTTCCCTCGCGGGAGACGATACTCCTGAGTGTCGTGCTGTTCGTTGGTGTAGCCGCGGGGGCCCACCGAGCCGGCTATGTGGACCGCGCACACCGCACCGTACAGGTACACTGGCAAAGGAAGGATAGGGATCCGACAGCGGCTGTCGAACGGGCATTCTTCAGGCTCGAACTGCTGCTCGCCGACGAGCACCGGGACCGGGAGCCCGCCGAGACATATCGGGAGTACCTCGCAACTGTGGACGATGTCGACGAGCGGATCGAACGGGTGGCCCGAATCCACGAACGAGCACGGTACGGGGGAGAGATAACGGGGGAGGATGCCGACACGGCGGTCCAGCTGGTCGACGAGTTGGCCGCCGAACGGAGTCGACTCCGTGGACTGCTTCGTCGCTGATCAGGTGTCGGCACTTCTGTGCCGGCTGGTCCCGACAACGTTTAATACGATAGTGGCATACATCGAACTGTAATGTCGGAAGTCTGCTCGACGTGCGGGCTGCCCGAGGAGCTTTGCGTCTGCGAGGACGTGGCCAAGGAATCCCAACAGATAGAGATCCGCATTGACGAGCGCAGATACGGCAAAGAGGTAACGATCATCGATGGATTCGATCCCAACGACGTGGATCTGGATAGCCTGTCTTCGGACCTGAAATCCAAGTTCGCGTGCGGTGGGACCGTCGAGGAAGGGCTCATCGAACTCCAGGGCAACCACTCCGGACGTGTCGAGGACTTCCTCAGAGACCGTGGGTTCAACGTTGCCTGATTGATCGCCTCCGGCCATTCGGCCGGGCCGCAGACTTCTCTCACAACTCAACTGACGACCGGACGGTCTACCGATCGAGTCGCCGGTCCGGCTCCAGATCGCGCTGGAACTCGTCGAACTGCTCTAGATCATCCGGTAGCTCGTACTCCAGTTCCCGTTCCGCTTGCCTGTTGACGTTGACATCGTCGCCATCGACCGGTACCGCCTCGTCCTCGAATCCGGGTTTGATCTTGACGCTTTTGGCGGGCATCCCGACGGCGATGTGATGGTCGGGGATATCCGTCTGGACGACGCCGCGCGCGCCGACGATGGCGTTCTTGCCGACGCGACAGCCGGCCCGAACCATGGCGTCGTAGGTGACCCGTGCGTCGTCGTCGACGATCGTATGATAGTTTCGTACCTCGGTCTGGTCGACGATGTCGTGATCGTGGCTGTAGAGATGGACGCCGTCCGAAATCGAGACGCGGTCCCCGATCGTCAACTTCCCCCGATCGTCGAGATGCACGTCGTCGTGTATCACCACGTTGTCCCCGACTTCGATGTTGTGTCCGTAGGTGACCGAGATCCCCTTGAAGAAGCGACAGTTGTCACCACAGTCGGCAAAGAGGTGCTCCGCAAGCATCCGTCGAAAGCGTAGCGCGAACTCGACGTTGTCGGCCATCGGCGTGGCGTCGAACTGCCGCCAGAGCCACTGGAGATGTTTCGAGCGCTGGAACTGTTCTTCGTCTTTCTCGGCGTAGTACTCACTTTCCAGCGTGGAGTTACACGGGTCGTATCCCTGCAGACGGACGCGCTCGGCCGGAGAGACGTCGCCGCCGTTTTTCCAGCGGTCGTAGGCCGCACGGTCCCCATGCAGATCGACGAGCACGTCCTCGACGATGGCGCAGGTATCCTCGTCGGATGCGAGGCGGCTGTCAACCTCCTCGATAAACGCGTCGAGCCCTCGTTCCGCCTCCGCTGGAAGGCTGACGTGGCGCTTGGTCATACGGGTGGTTTGCCGCGGGAGGTAAAATGGGTTTTTGTCCGGGCCGCGTTCGCCGGTGGTCGATAAATACCGCTTCGCAGGGGGGTACGGAAAGTTCGAGGCGAAAGCCTCGCGCTTCAGCGCGGGGAGGATGTCAATCGGCGAAGAGCTCGTCCATCGACGCGTCGATCGGGACCTCCTCGGCCGGTTCGCTCGAAACCGGTTCGGTATCGACATCCGCAACGAACCCCTCGAACTCGGCAGGCGACGGGCCAGCATCATCGGAAGCGGAAACGTTGTCGAGCTGTGCGATTGTCTCCGGATCGACAGCATCGAGTTCGACTTCCTTCTTCGAGCGATTTGTTTCGTTAATTTCTCCCCCTACTATTTGTTCCATGAACTCCAATAAAGAATACAAGATAATAAATGTACTGGCATAATAGATTAATCTCTATTTTGAAACCGATCAAATTAAGCTGGTAGGCAAGACGATTGCGATCCCCAACATCCGTACGCGCTAAGTATCCCCACATCTAATGAGTGTATATGAACTACAGAACGCTCGGCGAGAGCGGCGTCGAAGTGAGCGAAGTTGGCTTTGGCGCGTGGGTCGTCGGGACCGACTGGTGGGGCGACCGCGACGAACAGCAGGCGATCGAGATGGTCCGTCACGCCCTCGATCAGGGGATCACCTTCTTCGACACCGGCGACGTCTACGGCCACGGAGCGAGCGAGGAGATCATCGGTCAGGCACTGGGCGACCGCCGGGAGGACGTGACGATCGCAACCAAGATCGGATACGACTTCTACAACAACCCACAGGCTGGCCACGGTGAGCTGCCAAAGAAGGTCAGCCCGGAGTGGATCGAAACCGCGATCGAGCGGTCGCTCGAGCGTCTCGATACCGACTACGTCGATCTTCTCCAGTTGCACAATGCCAACGTCGACGAGGTCGATCGGGACGTGCTGGAGACGCTCGAGGAACTGCAGGAGTCCGGTCGCGTCGACGCCGTCGGCTGGGCACTTGGTCCCTCAATCGGCTGGCTCGCGGAGGGCGAAGCCGCGATCGACCAGGAGTTCGACGCGCTCCAGACCGTCTTCAACCTCTTCGAACAGGGGCCGGGAATGCACTTCGTCGACGATATCGAGCGCCAGAACGCCGAAACATCGATCATGGCCCGCGTACCTCACTCCTCGGGGCTGCTCAACGAACAGGTGACACCCGAGACGGAACTCGAGGACGGTGACCACCGATCACACCGTCCGACGGCGTGGTACGAAACCGGCTGGGAGAAACTGGAAGAGATACGGTTCCTCGAACGCGACGGCGACCGGACGATGGCCCAGGCAGCCATCCAGTGGCTACTCTATCACGACTCGGTTGCCACCGTCACACCCACGTTCCGGACCGCAGACGATATCGACGCGTGGGCGAGCGCCAGTGACGTCCCGGCGCTCACCGATGCGGAGTACGACCGCGTACAGGAGCTGTACGCCGAAAACTTTGGAATCGAGCGTGACGATGGGATGGACGCGTATCGGTCCTCGGTCGGCGGCAAGGACATCGAGTCGGCCGGTGTCCAGCCCGCGTCCGGGGACTGATCACGACAGTCGTTGGCAACCCCACTGCTTCGCTTCGAAACACGAAGACTGCAGCCGTCTCGAGCGACCAAAAACTACTTTCACTCCGGGCAGCTACCACGTCTCGACGATCCCATCCTGTACGTCCTCCGCACAGCCGCGACAGTCGGGATGGTCGGCGTCGAAACAGGCTGGCCGTCCCTCTGGATCGAGCCGAACGGCGCGACGCTCCGCATAGCGGCGACAGACTAGACGGACCCGTCCCTCGTCGTCTCGAGGCAGCTGTGCCGTCGTCTGCCCCTCACGGTAGGCCCGTTTGGCTTCGGCGACCTGTCGGCCCGCGTTCTGGAGCGTAGAGCGGATGAACCGCTCGACACGCTCGCGGTCAGCCACGACGACCACCGCCCAGTATCATGGGCCGAAGTTGGTCGTCAGGACACTAAGACCCATCGGGCCGCCAATCGGAACCCCGGGCATTGATTGGACTCCGTCAACGGCAGACACAACACGGTCACATCAGTGGATTTCACTTCCGGTACGGGGGCCGGAACTTTATATACGATCCCGGCCTACTCTCGGGTGTCTCCCATCGGAAAACAAAGCGGAGACGAGAGATACCATGACGGACCTTCGAACACACGCGGAAGATATACACGAACAGTTTTCGGACCACCTGGACGTCGATGTCGACGACGTCGAGTCGCGACTCTCGAACCTCGTCGACGAGTACAAAGTGCCGGTCGACGAGGCACGCCGCAGCGTCACTAACCACTACCTCGACGAGGCGGGGCTAGAGCGCGACGCGCTCGGCGGCGCTGGCGGCGGGAGCGACCTGATAGAACTCGCCGAGATCGACGAGGCCGAACAGTGGGTCATGGTCGAGGCGACAGTCGTGGACCTCTGGGAGCCCCGGAGCGACGCAGTCGGTCAGGTCGGCCTGCTCGGCGACGAGAGCGGGACGATCAAGTTCACCAAATGGGCCAAATCCGAGCTCGAGGAGCTCGAAGCCGGCCAGTCCTACCGGCTCGGCAACGTCGTCACCGACGAGTATCAGGGCCAGTACTCGGTGAAGCTCAACAGCACGACCACGATCGAAGAACTCGACGAGGAGATCGAGGTCGGCGACGACACCGAGGCCGTCGAGGGCGCGCTGGTCGACATCCAGAGCGGGAGCGGCCTGATCAAGCGCTGTCCCGAGGAGGATTGCACTCGCGTCCTCCAGAACGGGCGGTGCTCAGAACACGGCGAGGTCGAAGGCGAGTTCGACCTGCGGATCAAGGGCGTGATCGACGACGGCCACGACGCACACGAGGTCATCTTCGACAAGGAGGCCACCGAGGCGGTCGCCGACATCACCCTCGAAGAAGCAAAGGACATGGCGATGGACGCGCTCGACACCACGGTCGTCGCCGACGAGATCTCCGGCAAGCTGCTGGGCAAGTACTACCGCGTCGAGGGGCCGGTCTTCGGCCGGTACGTTCTGGCGGACGTAGTCGAGAAGCTCGGGGCACCAGAGGATACTGAAGAGATGCTGATCAAAGCGAGGTCGATCTGACATGAGCGACGCACCAACCCGCGAGGTCGCACGACGCGTCTTCGCCAGCGAATTCAACGACGCAGGCTTCACGTTCAAAGAATCCGACGACGAGCGCGCGCCGGTCTACGCGCTCTTGCCGACTGGAGAACGCGCGAACCGCGTGTTCTTCGTCGGCACGTTGACCGAAAAGGAAGACGTCGGCGAGGACAACGAGTACTGGCGCGGCCGGATCGTCGATCCAACCGGGACCTTCTTCGTCTACGCCGGGCAGTACCAGCCCGACGCCGCCTCGATGCTCCGGGATCTCGAACCGCCGGAGTACGTCGCGGTTGTCGGTAAACCACGAACGTACGAAACCGACGACGGCGAGATCAACGTCTCCGTCCGGCCGGAGTCGATCACGGTGGTCGAGGACGGAATCCGGGACCGCTGGGTCGTCGAGACTGCCGACCGGACGCTCGACCGCATCGACGCGTTCGATCCCGAGACCGACGAGTACGCCGCGATGGCCGACGAGGAGTACGAACTCCCGTTGGAGAACTACCGACGCGACGTCGTGACAGCACTGGAAGATCTGGAAGAACAGGCCGCGCCAAACGCGGACTGATTCGCGCGCGGACAGACTTGCCGACCGATTTTTCCGGAGAGGAGTGAGACGTTTATACCGATAGCCCCGCTACTTCCGGTGACGTGATTCCCGGGATCGACGAGTACGACGTGGACGTGACCGTCGAGCAGGTAGCCGTCGAGTCGCTGCTGCAGGTAGAACCAGCCGACGTCTCGCCAGCCGAGGAACTCTCCTTCGCGAGAAACGTCTTCGTTCCGCTGACGACAGCCTGTCGGTACACCTGCACGTACTGCACGTACTTCGATCCGCCGGGTGAGGCGACGCTGCTCTCCCCCGAAGAAGTCCGGGAAATCCTGCAGACAGGGGTCGATGCAGGCTGTACGGAGGCGCTGTTTACCTTCGGCGACGATCCGGACGATCGCTACACGGCAGTCCACGACCAGCTCGACGAGTGGGACCACGACTCGATCCACGAATACCTGCGGGAGGTCTGCGAGATCGCGCTGGACGAAGGAATTCTCCCACACAGCAACCCCGGGGATCAGACCTACGACCAGATGGCCACGGTTGCAGACGTCAACGCAAGCATGGGCGTCATGCTGGAGACGACCGCGGATGTCGACGTTCACGCTGGCTCGCGGCGGAAGACGCCCGGACAGCGGCTCAACACGATTGCGAACGCGGGCAAGCTCTCGGTCCCCTTTACCACAGGGATCCTCGTGGGGATCGGCGAGAACTGGCGTGACCGCGCGGAGAGCCTGCTGGCGATCCGCGAGCTACACGAGCGCTACGATCATATTCAGGAGGTAATCGTGCAGCCAGTTGCGGAGAACGAGCGCTGGCAGGGAGGATCGCCGGACAGCGACACAATGCGGCGCGTGGTGGCGATGGCCCGGCACGCGCTCCCCGAGGAGGTGTCGGTACAGGTCCCGCCGAATCTGGCCGACGCCCGCGAACTCGTCGACTGCGGGATCGACGATCTCGGCGGCGTCTCACCGATCACCGACGACCACATCAATCCGGATTACGCGTGGCCTGCGCTGAACGAACTGGAAGCCGTAGCGGAACATGCCGGCGTCCCCCTGCACGAGCGCTTGCCGGTATACGAGCGATTTCTGCCCGCCGAGTTGCGCTCGCCCGGGTTCGCTGGTCGTGTCCCGGCGGGTGACAACTGGCTCTCGGGGCAGGTCGTCGATGCGATCGCCGAGGACTCCACGGCAGGAGCTCGCTACCGCTCCGTCCTCGCGGACGATTAGTCATCGGCGGCCGGCGGTTGTTGCTCGACCGGTTCGAGGATCGGCGTCCCGTCGGCGCGTGGACCGAGCAGCGGACCGAGTGGCCCGTCTCCGGCGTCGAGTTTCCGGCGTTTCCGATAGTCCGTCGATCGCTCGACGGGGACGCGGCCGATCGACTCGATCATCTCGGCGTACTGATCGAAGGTGCGGATCTCGCCGTAATCTCCTCCCGCCCGCTTGGTAATCTCCTCGGAAAGAATCGTCCCCATAAAGTCGTCGGCCCCGCAGGTGAGCATTTTCAGGCCCTGCGTATCGCCGTACTTGACCCACGAGGACTGGATGTGCTCGACGTTGTCCAAAAAGAGCCTGGAGACGGCGATCATCAACTCGTCCTCGTCGGCGCTTGCGCCGCCGTCGACCAGCCCCTGCCTGTACAGTGGCGTCTCCGGGTGGATGAACGTCAGCGGGACGAACTCGGTGATCGCACCGGTTCGATCCTGTAGCTCCCGGACGCGCTGCAGGTGGAGTGCGCGGTGAGCGGCGTTCTCGACGTGCCCGTACATGATCGTGGCGGTGATGTCGAGACCGACGTTCGCGGCCGCCTCCATCGCGGTCAGCCACTCCTCTGTGCCGATCTTGCCGGGACAGATCGCTTCGCGGACCTCGGGGACGAGGATCTCCGCAGCAGTACCGGGGACGCTGTCGAGGCCCGCATCCCGGAGTCGGCGATACACCTCCTCGTAGCCCCAGTCGGTGCCACGGCGCGCGTGGTAGGCTTCTTCGGGCGTCATCGAATGGACGTGGACGCCATCGACGCTCATCGCGTCTATTTGCTCGACGTAGGTACCCGGGTTGACCTCGTAAGCATCGGGGGGCGTGTACTGGACATCCGGATCGTCGAGCGCTTCGAGTATCTCGCGGTGCTCGTCGTCCAGCGCGAACGCAGGATGGAGCCCCGACACCGAACAGACCTCGTAGATCCCCATATCGAGCGCGTCGTCGACAATCTCGCGGGACTGTGCTGGGGCCTTGGTAAAGCCCTCGTTCTCGCCGTCGTGATCTGCCTCGAAACGCTGAGCGGCGTCCTTGAAGTTACAGAACAGACAGCCCACGTCACAGGCCGTGGTGACGTTGTTGTTGAGATTTGCGACGAAGGTAACCTCCTCGCCGACCACTTCGGCCCGGCGTCGATCCGCCGCTTCGAGCACCTGTTCCTTGCGGCGTGGGTCGAGGCCCTCGCTGTCGCTTCCCGTCGTCAGTAACTCGATCGCGTCGTCAACCGTGAGTCGTGTCCCGTCTCGTGCCTTCGCCAGTGCGTTCTCGAAGGACTGGTCGCTGGTCGGGGTGTGCTCGAACGACAGGTCGGGATCGTCGTCGACACCGGTCTCGAAGCCGTCGGCCATCACCCGTGTTAGGGACTCCGCTCGTTAAAACCTGTGCGGGTTCTCGCGGTGCGTGTCGGATCGCGACGCGTTCTCACGTCAGGACGCTGGCGGCATCTGCCGTACCAGTGTTACAGTCGGCCACTCGATCGCTTCCGGCAACTACATAATCCGGGAATCCGCCCCTTCCTGTATGACCAGCGTCAAGGAGTTCCGCGTCGACGTCGAGGCGACGCCCGACGAGCTCGGCCGCGGCGCGTTCGTGTTCACGGACGCGTACTCGGTGTTCGACTGGGGACAGATGCCCGACGAGATTCCGGACAAGGGAGCCAGCCTCTGTGTGATGGGCGCGTACAACTTCGAGGCCCTCGAACGCGAGGGCGTGCCGACTCACTACCGCGGCGTCATCGAGGACGGGACGGTCCACTCGCTCGACGATGTCCAGACGCCGCCGACCGAGATGGCAATCGATCTCACGCAAGTCCCCGATCTGCCACACGATGGCCGCGAGTACGAGTACGACGCCTACCACGACGCTGCGGGCGAGAACTACCTCGTCCCCCTCGAAATCGTCTTCCGCAATCGCGTGCCGATCGGCTCCAGTCTACGCAGCCGTACTTCCCCATCGGACCACGGCCTCGCTCTTGAGGGGTGGCCCGACGAGCCGGTCGATCTGGACGAGCCGATCGTCGAATTCTCGACGAAGTACGAGGAGTCCGACCGCTATCTGGACCGTGGGGAAGCCGACGACATCGCGGGCATCGCCGCGATCGACGAACTCGAATCGGTTGCCCGCACGGTCAACCGCGTCATCACCGATCGTGCCGAGTCCGTCGGGATGACCCACGAGGACGGCAAGATCGAGTGTCTGTACTACGATGGCGAAATCCGCGTCGCCGATGTCGTTGGCACGTTCGACGAGAACCGATTCAGTTACGATGGCCAGCAGCTCTCGAAGGAGGTCATCCGCCAGTACCACAAACGCACCCAGCCCGAATGGGTCGACGCGGTCGACGCATCGAAAGCGGAGGCGAAAGCGGAGGACGTAGCGGACTGGCGGCCGCTCTGTGACATCCAGCCACAGCCGCTTGCTTCGGATGTCATCGAGACCGCGCGTGCGATCTACACGGCAGGGGCAAACGCGTATGTCCGCCGAGAGCTGTTCGACGCGCCTCCTCTCGACGAAGCCGTCGCAGCGGCCAGTGAGCTGTAGCGCCGCGAAATAGAATCTTTAAAACCTGCCGTCTACTTCCATGGGAACAATGGTAGATCCGACTTCAGATCTCGAAGAGGACGTCAGCGAGGACGACGCCCCGCGATGTGTCGTCTGCGACGAGCCGATCATCGAGGACCCATCCCACCGCGTCCGGACGCGGGTCGAAGACGGGACGGTAAAGCACCGACATTTCTGCTCGGAGCCCTGCGAGTCCGGGTGGGAATCCGGCGACTGAACACTCTCTTCTCCGAGCCCCTCTCCATACTGGCACTGACCTTGCGCATACCGAATTGACTAAGAACGTCCCGGTCTGTGATGTAGCTAATGACAACGTTGGGGACGGCCAGCGCAGCACCCGGAGAAATAGATACCGGACGGCTGCACGTCGGCGAGACCCGAGATGGCAGCACGATCGGGCTTCCAGTCGCGGTGATAAACGGCTCAGCGGACGGCAAGCGACTCTACGTACAGGCGGTCAGCGACGGCGACGAGCTAAACGGGCTCGGCGTACTCCGCCGGTTCGTCCCACAGGTCGAGCCGGCCGAGCTTGCCGGCGAGATACTGATCGTCGGCATCGTCAACTACCACGCCTTTCAGGTCGCTGAGCACCGAAATCCGATCGACGATACGAAGATGAACCGGGTGTACCCGGGTACCGAGAACGGCACGTCGAGCGAACGAATCGCCAGCGCGACGTTCGACGCCGCGGTGAGTGCGGATCTCGTGATCGACCTCCATCAGGGATCGACGAGCCGAATGATCGACGAGACACGGGTTCGATGTGGGAAACGCCACCGGAAACACAAGGAGTGTCTCGAGCTGGCCAAGACCTTCGGCTGTGGCTACATCCTCGACCAGAAAGGGCCGGATGGCCAGCTCGCCAGGGCCGCGCCCGACGAGGGGATCCCGACGATCGATCCCGAACTCGGTGGTGCAGTCGGTATCGACGAGGGAAGCGTCGAGATCGGCGTCGAGGGGCTATTTAATGTGCTCCGTGAGTACGGCTTTCTGGATGGTATGGCGGATATCGAACCACAGGTTCGCGCGTCCGGGTTCGATCAGTACGGCTCGCCGTCCGGCGGACTCGTCGATTTCGACGCCGACCTCGGCGACCGGGTCTCTGCAGGCGAACGACTGTTTACGATCACAGACGCCTTCGGAACGGTGAAATCCGAGGTAACCGCGGACAGCGACGGCGTTTTCTGGCGGACCCGTCGGCTGCCACAGGTCGCGACCGGCGAGTACGTCTGCTCTGTCGGCACCGATATCGATACGTACTGACCGCAGGCGGCGAAACGCTCTTTACACTGTTGTGAGTGAGTATCGTACAGAGCCGTCTTCGCCGGCCGTACTCTCCATCCATGACTACTGATCTCCACTGCCGATCCTGTGACAGGACGTACGCTGCGAGCGCCGAGGAGCCATGGCGGTGTGTCTGTGGCGCACCGCTGGATTACGCCGAACGGCCGCTTCCCGGTCGAAGCTCCGCGCCGGTTGCCCGCTCGATCGACCGGAATCTCGGACTGTGGGCGTTTCAGGAGTTCCTCCCCGAACCGCCGCTGGTGACGTTGAACGAGGGCTTTACCCCGTTGGTGGACGCGGACGGATGGGATGCCCAGTTCAAGCTGGAGTATCTCTTTCCCTCCGGCAGTTACAAGGACCGCGGTGCGACGCTAGCGCTATCTCGGGCCGCCGCGCTCGGTGTCGAGAAGGTAATCGAGGACTCCTCGGGGAACGCGGGCGCGGCGATCGCAACCTACGCCGCCCGCGCCGATATCGAGGCCGACATCTACGTCCCGGCGGACGTCAAACAATCGAAGCTCGTCGCGATCCAGCGGGCTGGGGCACGGCCGATCCGGATCGAGGGGTCGCGCGAGGACGTCACCGACGCCTGTCTCGACGCGGTCGAGAGCGACGACGGCGAGCGAACTGACGGGCCACACCAGACGGGGACCGGCTGGTACGCCAGCCACGCGTGGAACCCAGCCTTCTACGCCGGAACGGCGACCATGGCCTACGAAATCGCTGCCCAGCGGGAGTGGTCGGTGCCGGACGCCGTTGTCGTCCCGCTCGGCCACGGGACCGTGTTGCTTGGCGCGTATCGGGGCTTTACGGCCCTCCGTGACGCCGGCTACACCGACTCGGTGCCACGCCTGCTCGGCGCGCAAGCGATCGGCTACGATCCGATCGCTAGCGAACTACACGACACCGAGGACGAAGAGCCACCGGAGAGCGGCCTCACCGAGGCACTCGTCGGGACGGACGAATCGCCCGAGACAAACGACCTTGCGGACGGAATCCAGATCCAGAACCCGGCACGTGAACAGCAGCTGTTCGAGGCGATCGAACGGACGGATGGCGACGCAATCGCTCTGGATAGCGACGGCGTCGAGAGCGAACTCGACCGTCTCCACCGCAACGGCTTCTACGTCGAACCGACGAGCGCGGTCGCGAGCGCCGCCCTCCACGAGTACCGGGAGCGTGGCGTGCTCTCGGCTGAGGCAGAGGTCGTCGTGCCGCTGACCGGGAGCGGAATGAAGACGCTTTGATATCCTCCCCGCGCTGAAGCGCGAGGCTTTCGCCTCGAATCTTCCGTGAGAGCGGTGTTGTTTCGCGCCTGGAAAACATATATTAATACACGTACTGTGCCGTTTCTAACGGATGTCGAGAGATCTCGGTACTGTCGACCTATTTCAGTCGTTCGTTCCCGACTCCCTCGCCATGGTGGTTGCCCACCTCACACAGCTCGGAGCGCTCTGGTTCGCCGGTCTCCTCTTGATCGGTGTCTACCTGGTTCACGACCGGGAAGACGCGATGGTGATCGGCGGGATCCTCGTTGCAGGCACCTCCATCTGGCGAGCGATCAAGGAAGTGTATCGGCTGCCCCGACCGGACGAACCGATGGTGGCCGTCGAGTCGCTCCCGGCGCTCCTCCAGCCGGCATTTCAGTACGCCGTCGTTAACACCGGCCCGGGATTCCCGAGTGGGCACGCGATGACCGGGACAGTCGTGTATTTCCTGCTCGCGGAGTATCTCCCAGTCAGTACGCGCCGGCGTCGCTACGCCGTCGCAGTGGGAATCGTCGCGCTCGTCGGTGCGACGCGTATCACGCTCGGCGTCCACTACCTCGTCGACGTAATCGCCGGTGCGGTGTTCGCACAGGCGTTGATTCTCGTGGCGTCACGCCTCATTCGTCGTTATCCCGATCGCAGGGTGATGGTGGCAATCAGCATCGGCCTCTGTCTTGCGGCGATCAACCTGCTCGCAAACCTGCTGGTCAACCCGATCAACCCGAAAGACGTGATCGTCGTCACTGCCTCGCTGACCGTGCTCGGCTGGTGGGTGGTGGTGGTTCGACACGGCTGGTCGCTGCCGACACACCAGTCCGGATCGATCCCACGGACGGCGCTCAAGGCCACGTTCGGTGGCGTAATCGCGGCCCAGATCGTGCTCGGGCTGGTGGCATTTAACGTCCCTGCGATCGTGTTGGGGTAGCTTTCGATCAGCGTTCAGGGTGGATCGACGCGTCGAACCCACCCCGGATGAGCGGCTTTGCGATGTGACGACGCGCACACGGTGGCACTTCGTACCAGCCCGGTTCGAGGTCGCGCTCGATTCGGCGCGTCTCCTTGCCAGCAGAACTGGTCTTGCAGTCCCGGCAGCGATAGCCCTGGCCTGCGCCCGCACTCTCCATCCGACGCTCACAGTCGGGACAGGTCGGCGTCACGAGTTCGGTGTCGTCGAGAGTGCGTACCGCGAACTTTTCGAGTTTGAGCGTCCCCCCACTTACTTCCCCACAGACGGTTACTCGATCGCCGACCCGGAGCGCCCGAACCCGATCGCGAAACCGTTTCGTCGGCTCGAAGGCCGCACACGGCAGACGGGCGTCATCGGCACCGATCGTCAGAAAAACGTGTCCGCCCTCACGGGTTTCGGCCCCATCGACGACTGTTCCGTCGATGCGGTACGCGTGGCCGTCCTCGACGCCGCCGAGCTCCCCATCGATCAGGTGGGCGTCAGTCCCCTGATTGGTGTGAAAGAGCCGTGCCGATTCGACCGGCTCGCTGTCGATGGACTCGGCAAGAGCTCTGACTGCCGCAGGGTCGTCGCCGCGGATGCCGTGAAGGATCGGTCCGGGCGTATGTGGGACGCAGACGGCCTGGCCCTCTACGCGGTCGACGGTGTCCCATGCCTCGGGATAATGCTCGTCTGCAGCGGCGAAGACGGAATCGAAATCGACAGTCCGGGGAGTCCCGCGACGCTCCGCCATGCGGTAGCTGATGCACTCGTAGGTCCAGTCGTCGTGTGCGCACCAGGCCCCGACCGCGGCGAGTGCGCCGATCCGTCCACGTCCCCCACACCAGCCAGCGCTCCGGTACTCGTGATCGTCGATCAGTGTCTCGGCCGCAGTGATATCGTGGTGTCGGGACGTTGCATCCCGGGCAAACGCAGCGACATCGTCGGGGACGACCTCGGGATCGCTGTCGGCTACGACGAGGCCCGGACTCGTGCGAGGATCGTCCGTCACTGCGGACTCGGCGACGAACTCCCGAGCGATCCCGAAGGCCCGGTCCGGATCGAGTCCCGTATGGATCGCGAGGGCGGCGTTCCCGCGGGTTTTGTGCTCGACCGCGGGGTTGAGACGGATCAGCAGGGTGCGGGTGACTGATCCGCCCGCCTCGAGGATAGCCTCGGCGATTTGACTCGCGGCGTACGTCGTACACATCCCCTGCTCGCGCGAGTCGGTGTCGTCGATCCCGATGACCGTCATTTGTTCCCGTTCGGTGGGCGGTCACAACGAATCTTGCGACTCCGGGATATTGCCGACGCGGCGTTTAATAGATCGGACGTCTTCCTCACAGCTATGACGCCCGCGACTCATCGGTGTGTCTGCGGAGCGATGCTGCAGTACAAGCAGGATCTCAAAAAGGAAGATGGCGGTATATATCCGACGTGGAAGTGCAAGGACTGCGGAACGCCGGTGCCGGGACAGATCGCCGAGCGGATCAGACACCAGCACCCATCCTGACTCACTCGGTGATCTCCGCTCGATCAATGGCCGCGGCAGCGGCCGCAGTCGATCCGGATATCTCCATTCCGGGGCCGTAGATGCTGCTCCCATCCTCGTTGGCGATGATGTGTGCGGTGTGCTCGCCGGGCAGTCCGTCCCTGTCTTCCAGTTCCACGGGGAACTCCGCACCCTCGAGTTCACTCACGTCGTCCGATCCAGCGACGATCGCCTCACCGTCTGCCTGATAGCTGATCAGGACGAAGTGCTCGTCGGGGGCGGTGACTTCGATCGTCACCTCGTCGCCGTCAAGCGCCTGGTCCGGGAACGTGACGGCGGGCTCCAGTGGTTCTGACTCGTCTTCCTCGCCGTCTGCTGTACCGTTTTCGTCGCCGTTTGCCACGTCGTTTTCGTCGCCGTTTGTCGCTTCGGCTCCGTTGTCGTTCTCGTCACCGCCCAGTATCGAGGATCCAAGCACCAGCAATCCACCAACACCGAGGGCGCCGATGCCGATTCCTGCAGCGAGACTCCGCCGGGATATCGTATCGGCATCGGACTGTGAGCCGGGGCTGGATGGCGTTTTCGAGGAATCTTCGGGGGTTGCCTCGTCGTCTGCATCCGTCACCGGCTCACCATCGTGCTCTGCATCGACAGTAGCACCCGAGTCCGTACCCGCTTCGGAGGGCTCCTGTTCAGGGTCCATCCCCGTCCCGTCATCAGCATCGGGGGTCGGGGCGGTGTCGTGTTGCTCGTCGCTGGAAACCGTGTCACCGTCGGTATCAGTGGCGCTCTCGTCGGTCGGCTCGGAGTCGGCGGCCCGTTCGTTATCGGAGTCGGTTGTACTGTCGCCCGCGACTGCTGCTGGCTGGCTTTCGTCATCAACATCGCCCTGCTCGGAATCGATTGCTGCTGTCAATCCATTATTGATCCCCCGCTGCAGTGCTGGCAGTGACTCGTACCGGTCCTCGGGGTCGGTCGCAAGCGCAGTGGCAAGCGCGTCGTCGAGTTCGGGCGGGAGGGACGGGTCGATCTCCGAAGGAGGCGTGATCGATCCAGCACGGATCGCAGCCGCGAGATTGTCCTCCGGATCGACCGGCGGCTGTCCGGTCAGCGCGTAGTAGATCACGCCGCCAAGCCCATACACGTCGGCGCTGGAGGATTTCTCGTCCGGATCGTCCAGTAGCTCCGGTGGGGTATACGGCGTCGTTGGCGTCTCCCCGGCAGCGACGCGGCAGGCACGTTCCAGTCCCCAGTTATCGACGACTGCACTTACCGCCCCATCGTCGTCCCGTGTGACCCAGATCTGCTCGGGGTCAAGCGCCAGATGGAACGAACCGTAGAACAGTCCGGCATGCTGGAGAACGTCGGCGACATCTTCCAGAACCCTGCCGATCTCCTCGTGAGTGAGTTCGGGAGTAACCGGCTCCCCGTCGAGATATTCGACAGCAACCCACGGTCGGGGTCGTTCACCCGTGGCATGGACCGTAACACAGTTGTCGTGGCTCCCGTGTTTCTTCCACTGGCCGGCGACCTGTGTGAACGCCGCTCGCACCGAACTGTCGGTAATATCCGGGGCGACGGTGAGCAGCCGCCAGCGTTCACCATCGTCGAGAACTGCATCGTAGAGATGAAGATACTTCGACTCGGCCCTGGGTTCGATCGACCGAGCGTCCGGCACCGCCCCGAGTAGTCCATCGTCTTTCCCTGTCATTATTGTCTAACATAGATGTAATTTAACATCATATATATTTTAACCGGTTGGGAAGAGAACTCGGAATCAAGACAGCAGCGGACGACTCTTGAGCTCCTCCCACGCCAGAAGACGGGGGATGCGCTATCGGTCTGTATCAGCCGCCACACCGTCCTGCGCTTCGAAGACAGCGAGGACCTCCTCCAGCACTGCCTCCTGTGAGTTCGTGGCGTCGATGCGGACGAACCGACCAGGGTCGTCGTCGATGAGCCGCTCGTAGTTGTCACGGACGCGGGAGAGATACCGATCCTGCTCGAATTTGTTGGTCTTGCCGCTCCGCCTGGCAGCAGTTTCGGGGTCGATATCGAAATAAATCGTCAGATCAGGGAGGACGGTAAACGGCTCGTGAACGTCCTGAACGTACTGCATCGGTTCGTCGAGAAGTTCCTCCAGCGTGGCGCCCTGATAGGCATATCGGGAATCCGAGTAGCGGTCTGAGATGACCAGTTCTCCCCGGTCAAGTGCTGGCCGTACTGTCTCCGAGAGGTGGGCGGCATGATCGGCCGTATAGAGGAACAGTTCGGCAAGCGGATCGGCGTCTTCGTCCGCAATCGAGCGGTTTACCGCCTCCCCGTACCACGTTTCCGTCGGTTCGCGGGTAAACGTCGCCTCCGGGAACTCCTCGTGAAGCGTCTCCCAGACGGTCGTCTTCCCGCTCCCGTCGATCCCTTCGAGCGTCACTAGCATACATACCGGTTCCATCCGGTCCGCCAACTGTCTATCGGA
>OBKM01000440.1_pt1 | contig 20681 bp, 18 predicted proteins | sample 1519691 | NCBI WGS metagenome assembly OBKM01 (sample SAMEA37050418, study PRJEB22526) | metagenome | biome: saline pan; feature: lake; material: water | place: Egypt | collected 2015 | depth 0.5 m | reverse complement strand
CATACGCGCTTGACGGAATCCAGCACTAAATCGTTTTGCCGCGTTGGCCGCGCGGTGTAAATCGGATTTTGTATCGTACTATAAAGTTTATAACGCGCACAACACACTTACCGCGTGAACTGCGAGACGGGTGTCTCAGACGCTGAAACGGTCGAAAAAAGACCGGTGGCGTTAGAACGGAGCTTGTGGGCCTTCGTCGCTGTCGGTGCTGCTGGTTTCGCCGGGGAACGAGGGGCTCATTCCGCCCATGTCGCCGTCGGCTCCGGCGTCCGCCCCGGTGTTGGCGTGAACCTCGTTGATTTCGGGAATCTCTTTGACCATACGGCTCTTGATCGCCTGGATCGTCATCGGGGAGATGCCACAGCCCGAACAGGCACCGCCGAGTTGGATGTGAACCTCGCCCTTTTCGCGGTCGAGGTGCTGAATGGCGGCGCTGCCGCCGTGCATCTGGATCTGTGGGAAGTTCCGGCGGAGGAAGTTCACCACGCGGTCTCTCAGTTCGTCGTCTGACGTTGTGGAATCGGCACTCATGTTCAGATAGTAGACAGCAACGGGCTTAGGCTTTTGGTTCACTCAGCGGAGAGCCCGAACGTCCGGCACAACTCGGCGTTGATTTCATGCGTGTAGCGCTCGAGTATTTCTTCAAACCGCTCCTCGCTGACGGCAACCCCTGAAAGCCGCTCGTAGGGCGATTCTGGCAGCGATATCTCGAACCCGTCGGTTTCGGGCTGATACAGCGGTTCGCTCTCGTTGAGCACCTGCTGATCGATTGCGTGGATCAACGCCGAGTCGTACGCCTCGTTCATCGTGTTGAACGCGTTCTTGTACGCTCGCTGGAGCTCAGGAAAGTAGTGAACATACTTGTCTTCGAACTTCTCTGGATCGAATTCGGCCATTGTGTGTTGGTTAGCCAGCACGCTAAAAAATGGGGCGGTTCGATATAATAAATCGTATACTACGATATAGAAATGCTCCGCGAGCGACACTCGCTTTGCAGGTGATGCTGTGTGTTTGCGGTTGTGTACGGTGTCGAATTCTCGACTCACAGTGTTCTCATCTTGTGTGAGTTTTAATTTTTCCAATACTATTTACAGAATCACGCAGTTAATTTCTGTATTACAACCACTAGTTCTGATTATGTACTATCCAACCGCAAAACTGGCTGAACGGGTGATTTTTCAAACCGGAGACAAGCTATAAATACGGCACTGTACGACAGTCAGATTGACGTATGTCCACAGAAACAAACGAAAGCATAGATATTGCATACGATTTAGATGAGAAACCACCGTTACCGAAATCAATACTGCTTGCGCTCCAACACGTGTCCGTGATGATTGTTCCCTCGACAGCCGTGGCGTTCATCGTCGCCGGGGCTGTCGGTCTCGGAGCGGCCGACACGACGTTCCTCGTCCAGATGGTTATCCTGTTTGCCGGCGTTGCGACCATCGTGCAGGCCTACACGGTCGGGCCGGTCGGCGCGAAACTCCCAATCGTCATGGGGACGAGCTTTGCGTTCGTCGGGGCAATGACTGCCATCGGTGCGAGTTCCGGCCTCGATGTGGTATTTGGATCGATCGTCATCTCGGCGCTCATCGTTCCGTTCTTGCTTGGCTGGCAGTTCAAGCGGCTCGAAGCCTTCTTCCCGCCGCTGGTCACCGGCTTGATCGTGATTATTATCGGCCTCTATCTGATTCCGGTCGGCATGGAGTACTCCGCTGGCGGCGTCGGTGCCAGCGACTTCGGTTCGATGCAGAACATCGGGCTTGCGGCGACGGTGCTGGCGATTGCCGTGTTGTTCAACCTGTTTCTCGACGGCATCTGGCGCATTCTGAGTATTATTGTCGGTATTTCGGCCGGTTACGGCGCTGCCATTGCGCTTGGCATTGTTGACTTCAGCCCGTTCTATGAGGCCGCGTGGTTTGCCGTGCCGACGCCGGGCCGGTTTGGATTTAGTTTTGAACCCGTTCCTCTCGTCACGTTTGCGTTCTTATTCCTCGTTTCGGGCATGGAAACAATCGGTGATATGTCCGGCATTACTGCCGCAAAAGGGCGCAATCCGACCGAGGACGAGTATCGCGGCGGCATTTTCGCCGACGGCTTCGTCAGTTCGATTGGCGCGGTGTTCGGTTCGTTTCCGCAGACGTCGTTCTCACAGAACGTCGGGATTATCAACTTCACCGGTGTGATGAGCCGACACATTGTCGGAATCGGCGGCCTGCTTCTCGTCGTCCTCGGTCTCGTTCCGAAAGTCGGCGCAGTTGTCACGACCATTCCGGACGCCGTGTTCGGTGGGGCCGTGTTGGTGATGGTCGCGATGGTCGTGGCAAGCGGAATGCGCCTTCTCTTTTTGAACATTGATATGAATCGACGAAACATGGTGATTATCGCGACGGCACTCGGTCTGGGGTTGGGCGTTGCAACCGTTCCGGAGGCGCTGCAAGGGCTCCCCGAAGGCGCACAGACGTTCTTCGGTGAACCAGTCATCATGACCGGGCTTTCGGCGCTCCTGTTGAACACGTTCGTTCCGGGCGAATCCAGCCCGCTTTTCGATGCCGTTGAGCGGACATCCGCCCCCGCTGCCGACATCGCTGACGACGACTGAGCGGCCGCCGCGATCTCGTTCGCTCGCCGGTCTTTGGCTCAACTGCACCGATAGAGTAATTTTTGACCACCGAGGTCGCCACGTAACTGACCGCATCGACTCGGTCACGTGCCACGGAAACGCTTACAAAAGCTTCCCGAGTCACTGTACGTGATGACCGGGACAAACCGTCACCGTCTGGTATCAATTCGTTCACGCAGTCTGCTCACTATGTCAACTACTACACACTCCATGGGCCGAGCACGATGACTGACATCGTCGTTCTCGATCACAAAATCCACGGGCTGTCCGCCGCCGACTACGCTGACACGCTCCAGCAACGCCTTCCCGACGCCGACGTTCGGTTTGCGAAAACACCCGCTGAAAAATCCCGGCTTGTGCAGGAGGCAACGGTCGCGACCGGCTACACGATCGATGCGGCTCTGGTCGAACAGTCGGATTCGTTGTCGTTGTTCGTCTGTACCTTTGCCGGGACGGGCCATCTCCCGCTTGATTCGCTTGCGGCGAACGACGTGACGGTCGAAAACGCCTCGGGTGTCCACGGGCCGAACATCGCTGAACAGGTTCTGGGCTACATTCTCACCTTTGTTCGCCGACTCGACCGGGCGTGGCAGCAGAACCAGCGCGCCGAGTGGAATCACTATCAGGCGGGCGAACTCCGGGGGTCGACCGCGACGGTCATCGGTCTCGGATCGATTGGTCAGACGATTGTTGACCGACTCAATGCGTTCGGTGTCTCTACCATTGGCGTTCGGTACACACCCTCGAAGGGCGGGCCGGCCGACGAAATCATCGGCTTCGACGACGCCGACCTCGCCGATGCGCTCTGTCGAACCGATCACCTGATTTTGGCGAGTCCGCTCACCGACACAACCGAGGAACTCATCGACGAGGAGGCGATTTCGTTGTTACCGACTGATGCAACGCTGACGAACATCGCTCGCGGGGAAATCGTCGACACCGACGCGCTCGTCGACGCGCTTCAAACCAACAAACTTCGCGCGGCAGCACTCGACGTGACCGATCCCGAGCCGCTTCCCGCGTCGAGTCCGCTGTGGGGGCTCTCGAACTGCCTCATCACGCCACACAACGCCGGACACACGCCACACTACTGGGATCGCTGTGCGGCTATCGTCGAAAACGCGATCGAAACGCAGCCCTGACCGACAAGCCACTCCGTTCCGGCGCTCATCGAAACCCGGTGCGTTCACTGAGGCGAGCCAACCGTGTTGCGAAGTGTTCCAATCCCCTCGTACGTGATTTCGATGGTATCGTGTGGCGCGATTGTGCCGGGATTGGCCGGGCTTCCAAAGGCGATTACGTCCTCGGGCTGGAGCGTCACGCGCTGTGAGAGAAACGAGATAATTTCGTCCGGATCGAACAACATCTGGTCGGTGTTCGCCGACTGTCGTTGTTCACCATTGATTACCGTCTCCATCTCGATACCGCTGGGATCGATGTCGGTTTCGATCCAAGGTCCGAGCGGGCCGGAGGTCTCGAACGCCTTGCGTGCGGTTCGGCCGGGTTGATCGAGCGCGTCGACATCGTTCAAAATCGTATACCCCCGAACGATTTCCGAGACCGACTCGGGATCGATTTCGTGGCACTCCGTGTCGATGACGGCCGCGAGTTCGCCCGCGTACGTCACTTCCTCCGACCAGCGGGGGTACCGAATGTGTTCGTCGGGGCCAACGAGCGACGCCGGTGGTTTGATAAAGAAATCCGGCTCATCGGGACGCTCATACGACATCTGTGAGAGCGTCTGCGCGTAGTTTCGCCCGACACAGTAGAGCGCCGATGGCGAACACGGATACGTGAGCTCCGCATCGTCACCAAGGACAAACGAGGAATGTTGATTCGTTACCACGCCGTCTTCGTACCGGCCCGTGTGGACGCCGTCCGGCGTGCGCACGCGTGCAATCCGCATACGGTACTGACGAACGGTTTCGAATAAATATATACCGAGTCGGCTGTTGGTTGTGTTGGACGACGGTTCGGTCGCGACGGGACACATCCGCTACCGAGACCGAATAGCCGCTACTGAGACCGCCGCTCGGACGCTGCTGTCCGGTCGTCGTCATCGCCTTCGCTTGCGAGCGCTGGCCGAGGATGAATCGATCCTTGCTGTTCGGACAGATGGGCTGGCGTGCGGTCGTGGTGAATCGCCGTTATTTCGGCGACAATGCTCTGGGCGATGTGAAACGGAGTGTCGCCGCCGAGGTCGAGCCCAGCGGGGGTGTAGATCCGGTCGCGGTCGGCCTCGTCCAGCGGGTTGCCCTCCGCGACAAACGCGTCCCGCATTCGTTCGAACCGGCCGCGTGATCCAACCAGACCGATGTACTCGACAGCGGTTTCGCGCACCGCGTCGAGCGCAAGTCGGTCGTCGACGAAGTTGTGCGACAAAAGAACCACGTAGGTGTCAGCATCGAACGCCAGTGCCGTGGAGAGTGTATTCGGCGCGGTCGTGAGAACGCGGTCGGCTCCTGCAAACCGGCTTGTATCGACCCCACCGCGAAACGACACGAGCGTCACCCGAAATCCTGCCCGCGTTGCCAGTTCGATAACGGGAACCGCGTCGTGGTGGGAGCCACAGACAACCAGTTCAGGCGGCGTCTGCAGGCTATCAATAAACACCTCGATGGTTCCGCCCTCCCAGTGTAGTGTGAGGCGCTCGGACGCGCCGGACGCACGCAGTTCGCTCGCCGGCTCGACCAGCAGACGCTCCAGCGACTCGGGCCAGGAACTCGACTCGAACGTCAGGTTCGCCTCGTCCGTTTCGCCTCCCGACGCATCCTGACGTGCGACGATGCGCTCGCCCCGCTCGAAGGGTGTTCCATCCGCATCAAGAACCGTCACAACGGCGTGTTGCTCGGTGGTTTCGAGGGCGTCAACGACGGGTCTGATTCGCTCATCGAGCGGTTCGAGCAGAACCTCAATCACGCCGTCGCAGCCGACACCGACCCCCCAGCCATCGTCGTCGCCGGTGAGATCAAACCGTTCGAGTCGTGGCTCGCCCGCTGTTCGCACCGCGTCAGCGAGCGTGCGGATCTCTTCGTCGAGACAACCCGGCGTAATCGCGCCAATCCGCTCCGATTCGCCGGTAATGACCATCTTCGCACCCGGACGACGGTAGGCGCTTCCGTCGACGCCGACGAGCGTTGCGAGAACGCCATCGCTGGTTGTGATCGCTTCGCTGATCGCCTCGCGGACTGCCGTTTCGGACGCACTCGCGTTAGCCGTCATTGTGCGTTCCTCGGTGCGCTGCGTGGCGACGACCTCTCTGCTGTGCCGACACCGTTGCCAAACGCTGTCCCGCGACGGTTCCGGTTCACGGGTGAGTACCGATAGTTCACGCGTGAGCGAGGTGTCCGGCGCGCTCGGCAACCCGTTCGAGCGCCCGTTGGGTGTACGCTTCGAGAAGCTGTGCGCGATAGCCCGCCGACGCCTGACTGTCGTCCATCAGGTCGGCGTCGTCGAGTCCGGCGGTCGCCCGTTTGGCTGCGGCCTCTACCGTGTCGCCTGTGAGCTCAGCCTGCTCGAGCGTGTTTTCGACCGAGGGAAGTCGAATTCCGTGGGTTACTGCGCCGTTGGCGGCAACGCGGGCCGCTGACACCCGTCCGTTCTCGAGCGTCACTCGTGCCGCGACGCCGACAAGCGAGTACCGCGCCGATGGACTCTGGGTTTTGACGTAGGCGCCGGTACTCACTCCGTCCATGAGGGGAATATCGACTCCGATGAGGAGTTCGTCCGGGTCGAGCGCCGTCATCCGCATCGGGCGGAAAAACTCGTCGGCAGCGATCCGGCGTTCGCCGCGTTGACTCCGTGCGATCAGTGTCGCGTCGCCGGCGATGATGCCGGCCGACAGATCCGCCGTCGGTTCCGGTCGAACGAGGTTGCCCCCGATTGTTGCTCGATTTCGCACCTGCGTATCGCCGATTGTCCCGACGGTTTCGGTCAGCACACGAGCGTGGGTGACGAGTACGTCGTTTTCGAGAATCTCGGTGTATGGTGTGAGCGCGCCGATTCGCACGTGGTCGCCGTGGCGCTCGATTCCGGACATGGCGTCGATACCGCTGATGTCCACGACCGTCTCCGGATTCGCCACTCCGATCTCACTGTTTGCCAACAGCGTGTGCCCGCCCGCCAACAGCGCTGCGTCCGGATTCGCGTCCACCAGCGCAAGCGCGTCTTCGACAGTATCGGCACGACGGTAAGCGAAGCGTTCGTTGCTCATGTTTCGGTTCCAGCCATATTGGTCGAGTCTCGGTTTCGCGTGTTTTGTCGTGTCATACGGTACCGTGTCGGCTGATCGAAAATAAATCGGTGTGTTGCACACGGGCGCGTGGAGACTGCCACACCTGTGGCACCTACTGTGGCGTCTCCACGCGTCCGTGTGTCGTCTGTGATCGACGGCTCACCCGTCGTTATTAGTTCGTTCCACGGACAGTCCCAGTCGATGTCGAACGAGTGTCCGGTCGTTTCCCCGCCGTTTTGTGACCGAGAGGATGGGGAATCCCGTGCGTGCTCAACGGTGGCCGGTGTCGTGCTCGCGGCAGGATCGAGTTCACGCTTTGGTCAGCAGAACAAACTTCTGGCCGAGTGGGCAGGAGCGCCCATCGTTGTTCACGCGGTACGGGCGGTGTTGCAGTCGCGTGTCGACACCGTCCATGTGGTTGTCGGCGACGACGCTGAGCGGATACGGACGGCTCTTGACGATCTCGCGGTCACCGTTGTTTACAACGACGCGGCCGACGCTGGACAGTCGACCTCGGTTCGTCGCGGTGTTGAGGCCGCCCGTCGCAGCGAATGCGACGCGATACTCTTCGCGCTCGGTGATATGCCGACTGTCACACCAGCGAGCCACGACCGCCTCATCGATGCGTACGCCGCCGGCGTCGGCGATCCCTTGGCAGCCGCGTGTGACGGCGTTCGTGGCAATCCAGTGCTGTTCGATCGCCGTCACTTCGCCGCGCTGGCTGATGTGACCGGTGACATCGGCGGCCGTGAGCTCCTCCGCACCGACGACCGGGCCCGATGTGTCGAAACGGGAGATCCAGGGGTTCTTTTCGACATCGATTGCCAGACCGACCTCGACGAGCTATGAGGAGCCCTACACAGCCACTCTGGCGTTTCTGTGTCGTTTCGTTCACCCGCTTGCGCTCTCAATTCGCCGGATAACCTCGTCCGACGAGAGCGTAATTCGATCGACAGCCAACCGGTGAGAGACGAACTCGATGAGCGAGAATGTTGCCAACAACTGCTTGGTCGGTTCTCGATCCGTTCCGAGGTACTGAGCGACCTCGCGGACGGTTTTCGACCGGTTGATGGCATCGGTGAGCCCCTCGACGGTTAGTGTCTCTCCGAACTCGCTGCTGGGTATCTGCTGTGCGGCCGCGGGATGGCCGGCTGGCACCACGTCGCTGAGGGGTGTCGAGCCACGCGCTGACCGCTCGCCGAGAGCCGCTTTTTCGACGGTCTTGTCCCCACCATCGGTGATGGCATTTGTGGGTGCTGTGGTGGCGACGTTTTTGCGGCCCTCGGTGGAGCCGTGTGTTTGTGGGTCTGACTGTGGCTTATCGGTGTTCGAATCCGTGTCGACACGTTCGTTGGCCACGCCCTTCGTTGTCTTCTCGGCTGTGGTGGCGCTTTTCGCTGTCTTCTCGCCTTCGTCGGTCGGTTGTTCTTGTACTGCAGCGTCAGCAGTTTGTTTCGCTTCGGCGTTCACGTACGACTCCGGCCTCGTGGCGTGTGGATCATGAATGTCGCAGTCGATCATGTGTCGACGGACGGTCTCAGGCGTGACATCGACGCCAAGCGCGTCGGTCATCTCTCGAAAGGACGCACACTCCTCGTACACGCGTCGCAACGCGGCCGGATTTTTGTATGCCGGAACCGTCTCATCGGTAGCATCCACACCGGCTGTCTCGGTTCGATCGGGTGAATCGAGTTCACGACGACCCGTCGAAGCCGATCCGTCTTCGAGTTTACCCGACAGTTCGGGCTCATCCGAAGACACCGTCACCGACAACTCAACGGAGAGCGCACCGTTTTTGACCGTCGCGTTCTCGGCCCGCATGGTTACGGGTTCGCTTCGGCTCTCGTCGGTCAAAAGCGGTATATCGACGGAGATTTCGGCTGTATGCTCGCCACCCGAACTCGAAAAGTGGTGATCAAGCGCTGCATGGTGCACGTGTGCACCCGCGGACTCCAATTGTGCGAACACCGCTGATAGGTTGGTAAAACAGTTACTGGCAGCCATATTTATTTTCCACGGACGACATACGTACTCTTTCACTCGAATATAAATCTTGTCGTATTTGTCCACCAGTATCCGATTGGCGAGTTTGATTGTCCGGATATTTTTGCTCCAACCACACATATCATAAGATACGATGGTTCCAATCGTTGATCATCGTCGTCGGCCATCGATCGTCACTCTCAGTCCATCCAACCCACTCTCACACTTTCTCTCCGTTTGCACCCACCACGTTCACGATACAGACGAACGCTGCTGCCGACCAGCGCGTTCCCCCTTCGTTTGTATTTTTACTTTGCTCTCAATTTTCGCTTCATCTGTGTGAAATTCAATGCGAAGGTTGAAAACCTCGCCCACTATACGTGTCTTCGTGAGAAATGTACGCACCGCACGCTTCGAGAGCGAACCGACCGCGACTGTTCGACGTGGAGGCCAATGGAAATCACTCTCACGCTGAACGGCGAGGAAACGACGTTCGCGGGCATCGGTTCGGAGTCGTTGCTTGACATTCTTCGGCGGTCGGGATACACTGGCACGAAACGCGGCTGTAACACCGGTGACTGTGGGTTCTGTACCGTTATTGTCGACGGACAGCCGATCAAATCGTGTCTCGAACCGGCCATCAGATCCGATGGTGTCGACGTCGAAACCATCGAGGGATTGGGCACACAGGACGAACTCCATCCTATCCAGGCGGCGTTCGTCGACAACGCTGCCCTCCAGTGTGGCTTTTGTATTCCCGGAATGATCATGCGAACCAAGGCGCTCCTCGAATCGAATCCCGACCCAACTGCGGCGGAAATTCGAGCGGGGCTTTCGGGGAATCTGTGTCGATGCACTGGCTACGAAAAAATTCTTGTTGCCGTCGACGACGCGGCGAGTCGCATGGCGGACGAGACTGGGCTGGCGGCCGACGGTGGTCGTCTTGGCGGCAGTCAGTCGTGTAGCAGTTGTGACTGTGATTTCGGTGGTGGGCCTGAATGAGCCGAACCGACGACCCCGACGAGACCGCACAGCAATCCGATTCGCCGACGGAGACATCCGGCTCCGTTGGGTGGAATAAACGCTCCGAGAACCGCAGATCCGACACCGATCGCGCGACAGTTTCACATCGCGAAGAAAAGGTCGATGCTCGGAAGATCGTCACCGGCGAATCGAAGTACACCGCCGATTATGCGGCCTCGTTTCCGTCGCTTGCAGAAGCCGCAGTCGTCCGCTCGGCTATCGCCCACGGTGTCGTCACGAGTATCGAGACGAACGCTGCCGAAAAGATGGATGGCGTCTATGCGGTCATCACACCGGAGTCGCCATCCGTGCCGGAGACGGCGTACACGTCGGCCGGACAGTCGTTTCCCGAGCCCTCCCCACGAGATCTACACGTTCTCCGAAAACGAGTTCGATACGTTGGCGACCCGATTGCTGCCGTTGCTGCCGAGAACCGAGCGACCGCTCGCGCCGCCGCTGACGCAATAACGGTCACCTACGACGAGCGCGACGCCGTTTTCGACACCGAGACTGCAATGACTGCGGACGCTCCCCGAATTCACGACCCCGGGGCAATCGAAAACCCACAACCAGGTGCGGACTACGAACGGAATATCGAGGCGCACGGCCGGGGCGAAATCGGCGATGTCGACGCCGCGTTCGAGGCGGCAGCCACCCGGGACGATCGAACGATCGTCGAGACCGAATGGGAGACGCCGTACCAGTCGCACTGTGTTCCCGAGCCACACACCACGATTGCACATCGCGACGAGGACAACCGGTTTCACCTCATAACGAGCACACAGGTTCCGTACCACGTCCGCCGCCAACTGGCCCACCTGTTTGACGTACCGATCCGAGACGTTCGTGTGACGAAACCACGGATCGGCGCGGGCTTCGGCGGCAAACAGTCGATGGTGATTGAGCCGATCACCCTTGCGCTGTCGCTGGCGGCTGACCGGCCGGTCAAACTGGAGGCGACGCGGCACGAGGAGTTCCACGCGATGCGACTCCGCCGTCCCGCACGTATCACCGTTCGGAGTGTTGTCACCGACGAGGGCGACCTCGAGGCGCTCGATATGTCGGCCGTTGCCAACTCCGGTGCCTATGGCCCACACGGGATGACTGCCGCAGGAGCGATCGGCAAAAAACCACTGCCGCTCTACACGCACACACCGAACATCCGCTTCGAAATGCACGCGGTTCACACGAACCTGCCGATTGCAGGGGCCATGCGCGGTTACGGCGCGCCACAGGGCCATTTCGCTGTCGAGGGACACATGGACGAGGTTGCCCGCGAACTTGGCCTCGATCCGCTCGAATTTCGTGCGCGCAACTGTATTGCTGAGGGCGATATCGACACCGCCTCGGGCATTCTCAAGGACTACGACTACGGCCGGCAAATCCGGTCGTGTGGTCTCGACGAGTGTATCGAGCGGGGCAAGGCCGCAATCGGCTGGGACGATGTCGAGCAGCCCGACGAACCGCACCTCCACCGGGCGTGTGGCGTCGCCCTCGCAACACAGGGCAGCGGTATCCCGGGTGACGAACTTGGGGCGGCGCACATCAAAATGAACGAAGACGGCTCGTTCGTTCTCCAGACCGGCGCGGTCGACCTCGGCACGGGTGCCGATACCGCGATGGCGCAGATTGCGGCCGAAGCGCTTGGCACCGTCCCGGAAGATATCGTGGTCATGCCGTCCGACACCGATATTTCACCGTTCGATTACGGAGCCTACGCCTCGTCGACGACATATGTGACCGGGCGGGCGGTGCAAAAAGCCGCGCTGGATGCCCGCGAACAGCTGTTCGAGATCGCCGGACGGATACTCGACGAGCCGACCGATTCGCTCGTCGCTCGGGGCGGTACGGTTCGCTGTGAGCGAACGGGTGAGTCGGTCACGCTCGAAGACATCGGCTACGGCTCTATTTACGGCGATAACGCGCGTGCACAGATCATGGGAGAAGCCAGCCACAGCACGGATGAATCTCCACCCCCGTTCGGCGCGCAGTTCGCCGACGTGACGGTCGACGAGCGAACCGGCGAGTTCGAGGTTCACAATCTCGTGTTCGCCGTCGACTGTGGCGTGGCGATCAATCCCGACCTTGCGGAGGGCCAGGTCACCGGTGCGATGCACATGAGCTACGAACTGGCGACCGGTGCGGATCTGTCGTTTGCCGATGACGGCACACCGGAAACGCTCGGCTTCCGGCACTACGGCATGCCACGGACGTCAGACCAGCCGCCGCTGACCCCGATTCTGATCGAAACACACGAACCGACGGGGCCGTTCGGGGCGAAATCAGTCGCCGAAGTGCCGACGAACGGCGTTCCACCGGCACTGAGTAACGCGATTCGACGCGCTGTCGACGTTCGAATCACCGATCTGCCGATCACGGCCGAAAAAATCAAAACCGGACTGGATAAAAAATGACTGGACGCTGCCTGCTGTTCACTCATATAACTGGTGTCGTCTACCGCATACTCAATGGCATACACCCGGAGAAACACTCGTTGCTGTTCGAACTCCGCCAGCGCGCGGTGCAGCGGCCACGTGAGCGAGGACAATGACTGACCTCCTCGTCACAAACGGTCGTGTCGTCACGCAGAACGCCGATCGGACGGTACTCGAAGACGGCGCAGTCGCCATCGAGGACACCGAAATCATTGCCGTCGGACGGGCAACCGAACTTGAACGCGAGTACGACGCCGACCGCGTCGTTGACGCCGAGGGCGGAGCCGTTATTCCTGGGTTGATCAATCCACACACCCACGTTTCGGATATCCTGCTCCGCGGATCGTTCGCCGAGGATCGTGGACTGTTGGACTGGCTGTATAACGTCAAACGCCCGGGAACGTTTGCGATGGAGCCCGACGAACACGCGCTCGCGGCGACGTTGTACTGCATCGAAGCGATCCAGTCGGGGGTGACGACGTTCGTCGAAAACGACACGGAGGTGCTGTGGGACGACTGGTCGACAATCGAGGCGAAACTCGCGGTCTACGACGACGCAGGCATCCGCAACATCTACGGCGCGGGCATGGTCGACCGCGGGGCCGACGCGACATTCCAGGAACTCGTCACCGACATTCAGGCGCGCGAACCGGCCGTCGACCATCCGCCGCTGGACGCGTTTGTCGAAGAAACCGACATCGTCATCGCCGAGGTCGACGCACTCATCGACACCTACGACGGAACGGCCGACGGCCGGCAGTCGATTTGGCCGGCGCCGGTCGTCGTCGAAACCACGACGAACCGCGGCTTCCGCGAGGCCTACGCGCTTGCCGAAAAACACGACGTCATGACGACCGTCCACGTTGCCGAAGCCGAAGCCCAAGAACAGCGCGACATCTCCAGTATCGAGTATCTCCGCAACGTCGGCTATCTCGGCGAGCGGGCGCTGCTCGGCCACTGTGTTCAAATCGATGCGAGTGACGTCCGACTGCTCGCAGAAACCGACACGGCGGTCGCGCATAACTACATCTCGAACATGCGTCTCGCCACGGGCTTCGCGCCAGTCGTCGAGATGCTCGATACGGGCGTCACCGTCGGCCTCGGGACCGACAACGCGATTCTGAGCGACACCGTCAACCCGCTGAGCGACGCCCGCGCGATGGCCTGCGGCCACAAGGGCTCCCACCGCGACCCCGGCGTTGTCGACGCCCAGACCGCCTTCGACATGATCACGCGCGATGCCGCGGCCGCGATTGGGCGGGCCGACGACCTCGGTTCGCTCGAAGTCGAAAAAGAGGCGGATCTCGCAATTGTCGACCTTGACCATCCACACCTGACTCCCAGTCCGGATCCCGTGTTCAGCCTTGTTCACGCCGTCCAGGGGTTCGAGATCGACACGGTCGTCTGTGCGGGAAGCGTGGTCATGAAAGACCGCGAGATACGGACGTTCGACGAACCGGTCGACGAGATCCTCTCGCGAGCGTCGCACACAGCGGAGGATATCGTCGCCCGGATCGGTTACGAGTGAGTTATTACGGCTTCTGTTCTTGGGCGGATTTCCGTGCGTTTTCGAGATCCATCCCGAGTCCGATTTCGCTCGCCTGTCGACGGATTTCGTCGGCGTCAATGACCGTTACGTCTCCGTCTTCCATGAGGACGTTTCCGTCGACCATGGTGAACTGCACGTCGTCGCCGCGGGCCGCAAAGACGAGGTGTGAGTAGACATCATGCATCGGGATCGACCGGGTCTGGTCGGTCGAAAGGCCGATGATGTCGGCGCGCCATCCCTCCCGGAGTGCCCCGAGTTTGTCGAAGCCGGCGGCCTTCGCGCCGTTTCTCGTTGCCATCTCGAAAATCGTCCGTGCCGGCGTCGCGGTCGGCTTCAGTCGGTCGACCTTCTGCAAGAGACTCGCCTGTCGCATCTCGGTTAACGGGTCGAGCGTGTTGTTACACGGCGCGCCATCGTTGCCCAGCGCGACGTTGATTCCGCGGTCGAGGTAGTCCTCGACGGGGGCGACACCGCTTGCGAGTTTCATGTTCGACGAGGGGCAGTGCGTGACGTGCGTGCCCGTTTCGGCGAGCACCTCGCGTTCGCGTTCGTCGGTCCACACACAGTGTGCCAAGACGACATCGTCGCCCGTGAGACCGACCTCGTCGAGCCAGTGGATGTTCCGGAGTCCGGTGTCGGCCTCGACCGTCTCGATTTCGCTTCGGTTCTCGCTGGCGTGGGTGTGAATTCTGACGCCGTCATATTTGTCGGCCAACTCCCGGGCCCCACGAAGACACTCCTCGGTGCACGAAACCGCAAACCGCGGTGTCACTGCATACCGGATTCTGTCGTCGAAACTGCCGTGGTACTGCCGGATCAGCTGTTCGGACTCGTCGAGCGCCGCCTGGGTTTCTTCGAGCAATCCGTCCGGGGATCGCCGATCCATCAGTACCTTTCCGAGCACACCGCGGATACCCATCTCGCCGGCCGCCTCGAAGGCTCGGTCGGCGTGGGCGACCGAGAGGTGATCGATGCACGTCGTCGTTCCGTTTTCGATGAGTTCGAGGTAGCCGAGTTTTGCGGCGATTTCCATTTCGTCGGCCGACAGCGACGCCTCCATCGGGAGCACGTAGTCGAACAGCCAGTCGAGCAGTTCGGTGTCGTCGGCAATGCCGCGGCCCAGACTCTGGACCGAGTGGATGTGACCGCCGACGAAGCCCGGAAGCAACAGGTCGTACGCGTGTGTGTCGCGATTGGCGTACCGGTCGACGAGTTCGTCTCGCTGCCCGATGGCTTCGATGTGCGATCCGTCGACGGCGACCGCTCCGTCCTCAATGACGGTCTGTGCGTCGACGACGACGGTCCCAGTGAGTAACATTCCACTCGCAGGTACCGGGCCGCAGTCTAAAGCTTTCCTCTGCCATCCATGTGTTGTCTGCCCCACACGCTTCGCACACACCGACGTTTTCGACGCCCTCCGGTTGTGCCTCCACCCCCACCGATACGTCTAGGGCCATACGGATCACTCGTTCTCGCCGCTCAGGCGGTCCAGTCGGGAATCTCGCGGGTGAGACGCCGTCCATGGCCGGGGTCGGCGACGATTTCACCCTCGTCGGCGACGAGCGTGCCTCGAACGAACGTCTGCTTCACGCGTCCGGTGACCTCACGGCCCTCGTATATCGAATATGTTGCATTCGAGTGGTTGTCCTCGGCGCTGATCGTGTACGTCTCGTCGGGATCGAACACGACCAGGTCGGCGTCGAAACCGGGTTCGATTCGGCCCTTTGTGGGGAGTCCGAACGTCCGTGCCGGATTCTCACAGCACAACCGAACGAGCGAGGGGTACGAGAGTCCCCGCCGATTGACGGCCTCGTCGTGAAACACCGGCAGGCTCGTCTGCAGGCTGTTGACGCCGAACGCGCTCTCCCACCAGGGGCCGCCCTCCTTTCGCTCGGTCGGCAGCGCCACGTGATCCGTCGAGACAACCGACAGCGTCTCGCCAAGTTGAGCGAACAGGGCGTCGATATCGGCCTGACTCCGAAGCGGTGGGGCCATGATCGCCCGGTTTCCCAGCCTGTCGAGTGCCGTGCGGTCGAGTGCGGTGTAGTGCGTACACGTTTCGGCCCGCACGTTCGAGCCATCGGTTTGTACCGCGGCAATCGCGTCGACAGCGGCTTCCGAGGTGGTGTGAACCCCGTAGTACTTTCCATCCACCGCGCTGGCGAGCCGTGCAACCGCGCCTGCGGACATCGCCTCGGCGTAGTCCGGTCTCGACGCGGGATAGGCTGTCGCGGACGCCCCCGACGGCGATTTTCTCACGCTTTTCGCCTGCTCGACACACACCGAATACTCCTCGGTGTGAACCATTCCGACGGCTCCGAGGTCGGCGAGTTGCTCAAACACGCGCCCGATGAACCCGTGTGAGAGCCGGATGTCGTCGGTCGTAAACATCTTGAACGAGGTGATGCCCGCGGCAACGAGCGCGTCGAGTTCGGCGAGCGTGTCGTCGGTTTCCTGGGTTATGACGGGATGGACGCCGACATCGATGAGTGGCGACGCGGCCGTTCGATGTCGTTCGACAGCGCCCGCGAGGGTTCCTGAATCGTCCCACTCGCCGTCGTCCCACCCCTGCCACGCAAACGTGAGGAGGCTGGTGATTCCACCGACTGCGGCCGCCGCGGTTCCCGTTTCGTACGAATCGATCGTGTTGTACCCCGCAATGTGCGTGTGTGGGTCGACAACGCCGGGCAGAACGAGATTGCCGTCGACATCGATTTCTTCGGCCGCCGCTGGCAGTGCCCCTTCGTCGCCAACCGCGACAATCGTTCCGTCGTCGACGCCGACTGCCGCCTCGAACATCGACGAACCGGTGACGACTGTGCCGCCGGTGAGCAGTAACTCAATCTCCGTCATCCGCGTTGCCCCCGCGTTGTTCGTCCACCCCGCCCGCTCGCTGCGGGATGCACAGACCGACTTGGTTCCCGAATGCGCTCATGATACATCGGTTCGCTCCGTACATATGTATCCTCCCACCCGAATCCCCTACCGTCCGATCGCACATGTGTCGCCCCGTGAACCCATGTCGCGTGTGAATTAGTTGCACACTTCAACCCATGCGCGTGTGGTTTTCGTGCGTCCAGAGGGATATTTTAAGTTCGTTCTCTCTACTGTGTTGAACCAATGAGTACTCTGACGCTCGATGAACTGAATGCGATGGCACAGTCCGATTTCGTTGCGGCGCTCGGCGACGTGTACGAGCACTCGCCGTGGGTTGCCGAGGCGGCGTGGACCGACCGGCCATTTGAGTCGGTCGAGACGCTCCACCAGCGCATGAAACAGGCTGTCGACACCGCCTCAAGAGAGCGACAACTCGAACTTCTGCGTGCCCATCCCGATCTGGGCGAGCAGACCGAGATGACCGACTCGTCGAAACAGGAACAGGCCGAAGCCGGACTCGATCAGCTATCAAAAGCACAGTACGAGACGTTCGACCGACTGAACGAAACCTACCGCGACACGTTCGACTTTCCGTTTATTATGGCCGTCAAAACCGAATCGCCCGATGCAATCGAAACGGCGATGCGCGCACGCATCGACAACTCGCCGGCACGCGAGTTTCGCACCGCTCTCGACGAGGTTCACACAATCGCCAAGTTTCGACTCGACGAACGCATCGAACCGTAGTCCTCCCCCGATGTGTTCGTAGTCCTCCCCCGATGTGTTGCCTGTGCCACACGGCGTGTGGCGGCGTGATACAGAACTGTTCCGGGGTTTTGGATCGAACCCTCCACTTGTCGGATCGTGTGTTCGGTTCGACGGCGTGCCCACCGCCGAGCGGCACGGTTGTAAAAAGCATTTTATACATGCGTCCGGTGAGGGGAAGTGAAAGATGCAATCTGACACAATCGCTGCCGCGTGGTGTCCGAATCGGCCAACACACTCGCCGTTCACTGTACAAAAAGGAACACAGAATAATGAGTAGCGATGACCCGGACGGCTCCGCACGGACGATGAACTACGGAAAGGAACACGTCGCGGTCTACCGGACGTTTGGCACGCCGCTGGAGGGAATTCGATCTATCCCGGAGTCCGCGTTCGACGGCCGCCCAAACACGCTGTTCGGCCTTGAGGTTCGTGTGCAAGTCGAAGGCGAGGCGTTTTTACCCTCGTTTAGCGAGGGCGACAACAGCATGGTCGTCGCGACGGATTCGATGAAGAACTTCGTTCTCCACCACGCCGGCGAGTACGACGGGGCGACAATCGAGGGCTTTCTGGAGTACGTTGGCGCGGCGTTTCTCGAAACATACCCGCAGATGGAGGCCGTGTTGCTCTCGGCGGACGAACTGCCGTTTGACGAACGGCCGGTGCCGACCGAGGATGGCTTCGAACCGAGCGACCTCGTGTTTCGGGTCTCCAACAACGAGTCGGCGTACGGTGAAATCTACGTGACTCGTGACGGCGACGGAACGACCATCGCTGACCACGAAAGCGGGATCACCGACATCGAACTGGTCAAGGTGAAGGACAACTCGTTCACCGGGTACGTCCAAGACGAGTATACGACGCTTCCCGAGCGGGAGAACCGAACCCTCTACATCGGGCTCGACATTTTCTGGACGTACGCCGACGAAACGAACGCACTTGGCACGGATCCCGAACAGTACGTGCCGGCCGAACAGGTTCGAGACATCGCACAGACCGTGTTTCACGAACTCGACGTGAACTCGATTCAAGACCTGATCTATCAGGTCGGACTCAGGATTCTCGAACGGTATCCACAGCTCGAATCCGTCCGGTTTGAGGCGAACAACCGGACGTGGATCAAGGTTCGTGACGACCTTGATGGCGAGGCGAAGGTGCTCCGCGAACCACCACGGCCGACCGGCTTTCAGCAGTTTTCGATGGATCGCAGCGATCTCGAGGAGGCCGACTGAGGATGAGCGGTGGGCTCACGACGCACGTTCTCGACACGAGCCGAGAGGGGCCGGCCGCCGGCGTCGAGGTGACATTGCAGCAACTCACCGACGACGGCGAGACGGTGAGGCTCAATCAGGGCGTAACCAACGCCGATGGCAGACTCGACGAACCACTCCTGACAGAAAGCGAGATGGAGGCCGGTCGATACCAACTCCTCTTCGATGTCGGCCCGTACTATCGCGATGGAGCGACGCCATCGACCTTCTTGGAGACGGTTCCCGTTCGGTTCGTTGTTGACGACCCCAACGAACACTATCACGTTCCCTTGCTGTTGTCTCCCGGCGGGTACACGACGTACCGCGGAAGCTGAACGGTTCTCTCGAACCTCGGGTTAACGGGACTACTTTGCCAACGAGAGGCCCGCTCTGGCAAACGTGTTGGCCGCGCTGTAGCAGTCGTCCCACGAGGTAAACTCCGCCTCGTTGTGGCTTTTGCCGTCCTCGCTCACGGCGAACACCATCGCCGTGTCACACACTTTCGCCACGTGTGCCGCATCGTGGACCGCGCCGCTGAATATCTCCATCGCGTCGTACTCGAGTTCGTTTGCGGCCTCGCGAACCGCGTCTACAGGTCGCTCGGCAAACCGAATACTCGACGACCGTGCTCTGTCTTCCCACTCGACCTCAACGCTCTCCCGGTTTGCCGCTGCCTTCGCTTCCGCGATCACCTGTTCGCGCCCGCGCTCGACGACGCTGTCGTCGGGATCGCGAATCCCCCACGTGACCGTGGTGGTTTCGGGCACCGTGTTGATCGAGTTCGGGCGTGACTCGATGTGTCCGACAGACCCAACCGTTCGGTTTCCGAGTTTGCTCGGCAGGCGACGAACAGCGGTAATCAGATCCGCGGCGGCCACCAGCGCGTCCTGGCGGCCCTCCATCGGTGTGGTTCCGGTGTGTTCGGCCTCGCCCTCGAACGTTACTGCCCCCCAACTCAGCCCGACGATTCCGGTGACGATGCCGACGTCCTTGCCGCGGGCTTCGAGTTTCGGCCCCTGTTCGATATGGAGCTCCAGCGATGCGTCGTACTCGGTTGCGGGCTCGGCCGGCTCGCGTCCCTTGTAGCCGATGCGTTCGAGTTCCTCCTCGAACGTCGTCGCGTTTTCGTCCGTCTTGCCGTACTCCGTTTCGAGATCGAGTTCGCCGGCCCAGACGCCACTGCCCTGCATCGCCGGCTGGAACCGCGACCCCTCCTCGTTGGTCCAGTTGACGATCTCGACCGGATGTGTTGTTTCGATTGCTTCATCGTTCAGCTGTCGGATGAATTCGAGTGCCGCGATCACCCCCATTGCACCGTCGTATATGCCGCCATACGGCTGTGAATCCAGATGCGATCCGAGCAAGACCGGATCGGCGTTCGGGTCCGTTCCGGCTCGTCGGCCGAACATATTTCCCATCTCGTCGATCCGAACGTCGAGGCCCGCTGCCTCCATCTCGGAGAGAAACCAGTCTCGAACTTCCTTGTCAGCGTCGGATAACGTCAGTCGGTGCAGGCCACCGTTTTCCGTTCCACCGATGGCTGCCTGCTTTTTCATCGTCCCGATAAACCGCGTTTTGTCTAGACTGAAGCCCATTCGTCCGATACAACTACCGGATAAAATAAAGAAGTTTGGAAATACCGGTTGTTCGGCTGACGGAAAGAACTCATTTTGGGCCACATTGTTGTGAGTGTCGACCCACCACCGAGTTCTGTTGTGCTTTTGTCAATGCCGTCTGGCCCCTTTTCGTTCGGCAAAATCACACGCCTCAATACCAGTATCGAACAGAGACACGAGTGCTCGCTACCGATAGTGTCACTATACGTCGAATACTGTGGTCATACATGCACTCGAAACCCAAACAATTAAGCCAAAATAAACGGGAGAACGCGTAGAGAATATGCGTCTCAATTTTTCACGTAAAGCTAACAAATGACATA
>OBKM01000439.1_pt1 | contig 20704 bp, 20 predicted proteins | sample 1519691 | NCBI WGS metagenome assembly OBKM01 (sample SAMEA37050418, study PRJEB22526) | metagenome | biome: saline pan; feature: lake; material: water | place: Egypt | collected 2015 | depth 0.5 m | reverse complement strand
CGACCACAGCGATGAACCCGGCTATCACCGCGAGTTCGAGCGGGTAGCCGATGAGCGCCGCGAAGCCGAGGAGAATATACACCTCTGCCAGCGCCGTGACAGTCATCGGCAACGCGACCTTCGGCTCGCGGTACCGAAGGAACACCATGCCAGCGACCGCGAAGACCGCGAGAACGCCGGTGATCATCGAGTAGATCCGGAAGTTCTCACCCTGTGCTGCCGAGATGGTCGAGGAAGTTCCCTGTCCGGCGATGTCGAGTTCGGCCGGAAGCGCGCCGGCGCGCAGGTTGATCGAGATCTCTTGGGCGTCCGAGTAGGAGGTCGTCGTCAGCCGGAATATCCCTTCGTTGGCCCACGATCCGGAAACCATGCTCTCCGCGAGGCTGTCACGCATTCCGAACGCGTTAACGACCCTGTCGTCGACGACGAGCAGGAGACACGAGTCGACCGACTCGCCGACCGGCTCCTGCATGTACGTACACGTCGCCCCGCCGGTGGAGGTGGCGACGCCGCGGTCGACGACCGCGTCCTGGAACCGGTGGGCGGGGGACTGCTCGCCCTCGGCCGCCTCGTTGATGACGGAGACCGAGACGTACGCGCCGTCACCCTCCTCGCTCCGGCTGGCGGTGCCGATGTTGGTGAAGTCCTCCTGGATCAATGCCTCTTCCTCTATCGCGAGGCCGTCCTCGGCGTCCTCGTCCGGATAACCGATGTCGATCTGGACGGTCCCACGCTCCTCCAACAGATCGATCACGTCCTGACGGTCCCCGCCCGGCACCTCGACGAGAATGAAGTACTCGCCGGTTATCGACTGGACCTGCCGAACGGTCCCGCCCTGTAGGCCGAACTCATTGACCTTCTCCTGGATGACCTCCTCGGCGGCGTTGCGGGTCTGTTCGGTAACACCGCTACGTATCCCGCCGTAGACGTATCCGGAGGCGTCCATCGCCGCGCGGAACTGCTCCTCGGTGACATCGGCGTCGGTCACTTCCACCTCGCCGCCGTCCTCCGAGTCCCGCTCGGCGGTGACGTCCCGCGTCGAGACGCCGTCGAGCTCGGCGGCGACGTCGCTCGCGACCTGTACGGTGCTCTCACCGCCGAACTCGACGCTCGTCGCGGTGTATCCGAGCAGCGGCGCGCGGATGCGCGTTCCGCCCGCGAGATCCAGCCCGTACTGGAGGTTCGAGATCCCCTGGCGAGCCTCGCCGGGGTCCTCTCCGGGTGCGGTCTCCGGGCCGAACGCCGGCAGGAACAGCGCGACGGACGCCGCGACTATGAATACGACTAACAGGAGTATCCGCCAGTTGTCCTTGATCGGTTCGAGCATCAGCGCTTCACCCCCTCGAACTTGTACCAGCGAAGCAGCGTCACGTTCATCAGATACGTGTTCATCATGTCGGCCGCGAGTCCGATAGCGAGGATGATCCCGATGTCACGGAGCAGGTCGATCCCGAACAGCGTCGCGACGAGCGCCATGACGATCATCGCCGACATCGAAGTGATCGTCATCGTGACACCGGTCCGCATCGCCCGACTGACGGACTCGTAGAAGTCCCCCGTCCGACGCAACACGGAGTTGTTCAGCAGGATGTCCGAGTCGACGCTGTAGCCGATGATCATCAGCAGTGCGGCCACGGTTCCGAGCGTCATCTGGATTCCCAACAGGTTCATCGCCGCGATCGGAATGACGATATCGGAGAACGCGGAGGCGACGACGGCGACCGAGGGAATGAACGTCCGGAACAGCGCGAACACGAGCACGCTCATGCCGAGGAACGCGAGCGCGACCCCGAAGATCGCGGTCTGAGCCGTGTCGGCCGCGAAGCTCGCCGAGACCTGATCGATAGCATCGAGCGTCAGTCCCGCCTCGTTCGCTTGGTCCTCCAGTTCGCCGGCGAAGCCGTCCGGATCGTCTTCTGACGCCTGGAACGTCACGACGACTACGTCGTCGGCGGGGATAGACCGGATCGAGTCCGGCTCCTGTGCGAACGCCGCATCGATACGCTCCTCGATGTCCCCGTTACCGTCGTCAGCGATCCGTAACTCCACCCCACCGGTGAACTCCAAGCCGAGGTTCGCCGGCGCGCCGGTGACGAAGTACCATCCGCCGATGATCATGATCGCCAGCGCGAGGACGGCCAACGGCACCACGACGAGCTGCCGGTTGGAGTAGTCGGTGTAGTCGACTTCCGGTACCTCGATCGCTCCCATGGAACCGCATCGTCCGTGAACTCGAATAAGCCTTCTTATCTCCCGGATCGGAACGGTTCGGCGTCAGGGGAGATAGCGCACGCTGAGAACGCCCGGTTCCGAGCGAATCTCCACACGGTTCACGCCGAGCCTGGCGGCCCGGGACAGCGTTCCCTCGCGATCGTCTATCACGTCGTCGACCGCGTCGTCCGTCCGGTCCTCGGGCGGACGCAACACGTGAATTTCGCCCGTGCCCGCACGCGGCTCGCGGGTCAACTCGCCGACGGACAGCTCCGCGGCGAGTTCGCGCTCCTGAACCGTCGGCGGCTCCTCAGTCCGCTCGATGGAGAGCGGCCAGCGATCCGCCACCTCGATCACCTGATACGTGACTTCCATCGGTGGGTCGGGAGCGACGGTCGCCTCGACGGCGTCGTCGACGTCCAGGCCGGGATTCGAGCTCAGGGTGTGGACCTGTCCGTCGTGGACGTCCTTGAGGACGGCCGACTCCGACTCGACGTGTGTCACGAGGAACGTGCTCTGCTTGTCATCGGTCATCGTGAGGAGGAACGTGGTCGAGACGTTTCCGCGTTTCGAGCCGTCATCGCCAACGCAGTCGGGGGAACCCAGTCGTGTGCGGACGGGTCAGGAGGTGTCAGAAGAGTCACTCACATCGGATGAGTCGGAAGCATCGCTCGCGTCTGCTGAGCCGGAACCACGGAGGCGGTAGTGGGTGACGAACACGACGGCGGCAGCAGCTATCGGAGGGACGGCCCCGGAGACCGGTGGCAGCGCGTATAACGCGGAGACGACCGTTGACTCGGTCGGGTCACGGAGATCCGCCGGGGCGGAAATGACCATACCGAGGTACAGAGAGATCAGAAACAGGAACCCGGAGTATGCCAACCAGCGATCGTACCCGGCGGCGACGGGGTCGTTTCGGCGGTGGCGACGGGCGACGAAGAGCAACGGGGCCAGAAGCGGTGCGACCGCCGCAAAGCCGGCGATGACGTATAAGGAGCGAGAAAACAGGAACGTCCCGCTTTGGACATCGGCGGTTTCGCCCATCCAGACCACGAGCGCGAGCGTGACGACGAGCGCGATGGCCCCGGCCGCCAACCCGCCGACGATCCCGTACACCCGCATCGTCCACGACTCGGTGTGACGGATCGCGTAGGGGATCGCGCCGAACACCCCACGGTAGCTATCGGTCATCGGACGAGCTAAGAGTGACGCGGGATTAAATCCCTCGTCCGCAGACGACTCCGTCTCGTCGGTCGGCTCGCCGAGCGGTCCCACGAACTCTTATACGCTTCGCGCGAAACGGGCCGGTGTGGGCCTGTATGACGCGTACCTCTCCGTTCGCCATCGGCTCCATGACGGGACTCCCCCTACGCACGTGGCGATAGTCATCACGGAACGGGACCTGCTCGCCGACGGCGCGTTCGAGACGCTGGCGTCGACGCTACGGTGGGGGTTCGAGTACGGCGCGGAGCGGGTGACCGTCTCGGTGTCGGTGTTGGATCCCGCCGTCGTTCCGTCGTTGGTGCGGGAGTTCCGGCGGCTCGACGCGCCGCACCCGATGTCGATCCGCGGTCCGGACGACACCGAGCCGGCGGACGCGCCGATCCGGGTGAACGTCGGACTCGGCGGGAAAGCCGAGTTCGCAGCCGCGATACGGGATCTCGCCGGCGACGTCGATGCCGGAGAGATAGGTCCTGAAGAGATACACGAAGAAACGATCGCCGATCGGCTCGTGTTCCCCGCGGAGCCGGATCTCGTTATCAAAACCGGCGCGGAGCGGCTCTCGGACTTCGCCATCTGGCAGTCGGTGTACGCCGAGCTCTACTTTACCGACGTGAACTGGCGCGATTTTAGACGACGCGATTACCTGCGGGCAGTACTCGATTTCCAAGACCGACAGCGCCGATTCGGGCGGTGAGGAGAGGCGTCACCAAACGAACTCGAACAGGACGTAAAACGTCACAAACGCGCCGATCGTCGAGAGCAACGGGACGACGTTCTGTAACACGACGACTCTCGCGGTGGTCGACGGATCGAACAGATCCGAGGCCGCCGGGATGTCGTCCGGGTCCTCCTCGCCGATCTCCGTCACCTCGTCGCCGGGTTCGTCGGCCTTCAGCGCGCTGACGGAGACGTTCGCCTCTCCGTCCCCGCGGATCCCCTCGCTGACGGTTACGGGGCGCGTCGCACGTCCCCAGCCGAGACCGACGATCGACATCGTCGCGATGATGACGAACGACGCGGGGATCCCGATCGCCGAGAGCCCGATGACGATTCCGGAGGAGACGACGGCGACGACGATGGCGGCCGTCAGCGGGAGGTCGGTGATGTCGTTGCCGAGCGTGTCGAGCGTCCGGCGGGCTATCGTGAACGCCCCGACGGCGACGGCCGCGCTGCCGAGCACGATCATCGGGTTCATTCCGACCTCGCCGGAGCCGACGAGCGGCGCGATGGCATTGGCGATGTTCGACGTCCCGGAAGAAAACGCCATGAGACAGCCGATGGCGACGAGAACGACCGCGCCGACGATCTCTCGGCGGGTCGTGTCGGGTCCGGGCGTCGGTCGCGGAAGGCTCCCCGAGCGGTCGAACTCGATCAGCGGGCCCTCCGTGCTGTCGATCGCGACCCACTGGTTGATCCGGGGATAGAAGTAGCGCCCGATGAGTCCCGATACCCAGAACCCGATGATCGGCGCGACGAGCCACCAGATGGCGATAGCTCCCATTTCTCCCCAGTCGAGGCTCCCCGTCGCGACGCCGAGGCCGGCGATCGCGCCGACGGCCGTCATCGACGTCGACGCCGGGACGCCGAAGTAGTTCCCAATGAACAACGCGCCGCCGATGAAGAGAAGGACGATGATGCTCGTTTCCAGCGAGAACACGCCCGCTTCGGTGATGAGGTCCTCGCCGAGCGTGTCGACGACGCGCCGCCCGAGCGTCCCCGCACCGATGAAAAAGAACACGGACATCAACGCGGCGGCACCCGCCTTCGAGATCACGCCTGCGCCGACCGCCGGGCCGAACGCGGGGCCCGTCGTCGCCCCGCCGATGTTGTACCCGACGAACGCCGCGACGACGAGACCGACGACGAGGAGGATCTCAACCATTCGTCTGAAGAAACCCGTCTCTTACGGTTAAGCAGTCCGCTTTCCGAAACGAATCCGCACCGCGTACGGCGGTGACAGCGTGTCCCACGAACGGGAGGAGTCGGGCCGACCCGGAACCGAACGGTCGTCTCGACGATCGCTTATAAACCAACCAGCAATTGGCGCGCGCGAGAAACGCGCGCGAGGGAGACCGGCGCGGTGCTCGCGAGCGCCGCGCCGACGAGGCTGGGGAGGCGTGAGGTGCGGTGCGGTTGCGGTCGGGTGGGGTTTTAGAGGCAGTCTCCGCCGATCCGCGGTCAACGATTTATAAACGACGACCGGAACGTTGAGGGCAATCTCTACACCTCGATCACTTATAAGCCGCCGACGGCGACCTCGCTCGTCCAGTTATAAATAATCACCACTCCGTATCGAGACACCCACTCTCGGTGTCACTCAAAAAGCAGTTCTCGTCAGCCCGGTCTGTCGGACAGCGGCGTACGAGGGAATTTCACACTCACGGTGATTTTGCTCACGTTGTTCGCAAAATGCACCGGCCGAGATTCCCGCGAGCAACGCAAGCGGGAAGCCGGGCGGGGCACGACCGCAGGGAGTTCCGTGAGTGAAACGAACGGAACGTCGACTGACGGAGTCAGTCGGAAGTGCACCGGCCGAGATTTGAACTCGGGTTGCAACCATGGCAAGGTTGCGTGATACCACTACACTACCGGTGCGCACTTCGCAAATATCTCTCATCGGGTCGGATATTTAAATCTGTCACATCGGGTCCGGCGGTCGGGACGAGCGGTCACGGCTCGACCACGGGTTCGGCTCGCTCGAGTTACGAGTCTTGCTCGTGGGGCTCGTCGTCGCCGACACGATCCGAGCGGATCGACGCGGCGTGTCTCTCCACGAGCGTCTCGAACGCGGTCGCCTCGGCCGCCTCCCGCGTCGCGTCGTCCCGTCGGTCGCGGATCCGTTCCTTGATGACCCGGAGCGCGTCCGACTCTCCCTCGGCGATCTCGTCGGCGACCGCTCGTGGATCCGCGACCACGCGCGAGACCAGCCCGGTCCGGAGGGCGTCGTCGGCGTCGAGGACGCGGCCGGAGAGCGCGAACTCCAGCGCGTCGCCCTCGCCCATGACGCGGGGGAGCCGAACCGTCCCGCCCCACGCGCCGAACAGCCCGAACCGGACGCCGGGCTCGGCGAACGTCGCATCCCGCGTCGCGACCCGGACGTCGGCGGCGAGCGCGAGTTCGACCCCACCCCCGCGGGCCGCTCCGTCGATCCCGCAGACGACGACCGCGTCCGCGTCAGTGAGCGTTGAGGCGACTCGCTGTCCCTGCCGGGCGAAGGCGGCCGGATCGTCAAGGGTCGAAACGACATCGAGGTCGGCACCCGCACAGAACGCGTCGCCGGCACCATGGAGGTAGACGACCGGCTCCGTCGCCTCCGCGACGGCGGTCCGGAGTGCCGAGAGGTCGGCGGGCCGTAGGGCGTTTCGGCTGTCCGGTCGATCGAGCGTGAGAACGCGCACCAGCCCCTCCCCGCGGCTGCGTACCATGGTGTTGGGAGGGGGTCGTTTCCAAAGGTCTTTGCCCTTCCCTATCGAATCAGATCGTAATGGACGACACCGCGCGGGCGCGCAACGCCGCGCTCGAAGCGCTCGCGGACGTCGAGCCGGATCGGCTCCGCGAGACGATCGGAGACCGGCTCGCGGACGCGGCGGTGACGCCGGGCGTGTTGTCGCTCGTCACCGCGCGCGCGCTCGATCCGGACGTTCACCTCGGGGAAGTCGTCGACCGAGCCGCCGGCGTCCAGCTCATCTACGAGGGGCTCCGTCTCACTCGCCGACTCTCCCACGAGGAGCCGTGGGAGTCCGCGGCGACCCCCGAGAGCGACATCGACGCCGACATGGATGTCCTCGCCGCCGACGTGCTCGTCTCGCGGGGCTTCTCTCTGCTCTCTCACACTGGCGCGGCCGCGGCAGCGGTTGAGGTAGTGCGGGCGTTCGGGCGCGACCAGACCCGCCGCGACCGGGTGGGGATCGACCCGGACGATGCGGCGGCACTCGACAGGAACCTCGAAGTTGATGCCCTCGAACTCGCCGTGGTCGCCGGAACGACCGCGGTCGGCGGGGATCCACCCGCAGAGTTACTCGAATACGCCCGCGAGCTCGCCGCCGACTACGACGGCGAGTTTCCGCCGCCGGGCCGTGCCCTCCCCGAGACGACCGCCGACCGGATCGCGGACATCTCCGAGCGAGCCGTCAGTGCGACGGAGCGCTGACTCGGCCGCCGAACTCGACGGACCGGAGCCGCATCGGGGTCGGATCGAAACCCATAAAGTCGGTTCCGGACAACCAACGACTGCGCCTGGGTAGCTTAGCCTGGTAAAGCGCGTCCTTGGTAAGGACGAGACCCCGGATTCAAATTCCGGCCTAGGCTTCTTTCCTCCGTACACTCCTTGTACGCACGCTTTTTTGGCGACATCCATCTGAACGAAATCGGTTCGAGATTCGCTTCCCTCCCTAAACAGGGAACCCCTCGCCGTACTGCGATTCGACGAACTATTAGGACATATAAACTAATTCACAGACAGCGGCGGGTTAGACCCGAAATCGACCGGGGACGCGTCCCCTCCAAGGACACCCCGGATCTCGCTAATCCGCACTCACAAGACGGGCGATGAACCGTAGTCAGAAATGTGATAGAACATCCTCGATGCGGCTATTCACGACTAGTACGCGGTGAGTGATGTTCCGCCGAAACGACTATTGGTAAGACCAGCATATTACGTCTGTATGTCCGAAGCAGCCACGAACGACGACAGCGGGGACGACATCGCCACGGTGAATTTCAAACTCACCGAGTCATTCCTCGAGCGGATAGACGATACGTGGCAGGGACGCGGGTTCAACAGTCGGAGCGAGTTCATCCGGTACACGCTTCGGGACGCTATCGAGTTCCCGACGTTCGACCGCGACGAACTCGTCGCCCTGCTCGAAGCTGAGGAGGACATCCGCGAGGGTCGGACGACGAGCGCCGAGGAGGCCCGCGAGCGGTTCGGCACGAGCGATGAGTGACGACGGGTGGACGTGGGAACTCTCCTCAACCGCCGAAGACGACCTCGGCGGACTGTCCCCCGCCGACCAAGACCGGATACTCGACAAGCTCGATGAGATCGTCTCCTCGCCGTGGCGCGACCCACCGGACTACGGTGAACCGCTCCAGAACAGCCCGTATAAAAAGATACGCATCGGAGAGTTCCGACTCTCCGTGAGCTTCCGGCAGGACGACGGGCGGCTCGTCGTCGCGCGTATCAAGCGTCGGAGCGGCGCGTACACCGCTGATGATGACTGAGTGACGAACGCTCCTCAATACGGCGAGATACAGCGGGGATTCAACTGATTGTTTCGTTTGATTTTCACGCGTTCACTTCGTTCGCGTCGCACGCTCACAACCCGATCCACGGGCGTCACTGCTGGGCGATTGGGTCGGTCAGGAAAACCGGGGGAATCGGCGCGGCGAACCGGAACCAGTCCGGGCCGTGCGCCCATCAAAATCGACCGACTGAAGCGACTTATATCCGCGTCAGACGGGCGTGATCCGTCCGGCCGACGTTCCGACGGGGTGGGGATCCGCTCGGCCGGTAAGCCGATAGGTACGGAGGACGACGATGTCGTATGACCTTCGAGGACTTGTTCGAGCGAGGGGGAGAGTACGCCGTCGAGACGGACGACGTCAGCCGGACGCTTGCGGAGCGACGCGCGGAACGGAGCGATCGCGAATGAGTGGGCGGCCGGAGCCGAGCCCCGCCCGAGTCGTCGCCGACGCGGATGTGCTGGCAGCGGATCTGCTGGTGGGTGGTGGCGCACGCGACGCGCTCGATATCCTCCGGGAGCACTCCTGGACGACGCTCGTCGCCAGCGATCCGTTGCTCGACGACGCAGCGGCGATCGTGGCGTCGCTTGCGGATCCCGACCTCGCAAGCGACTGGCGCGAGAAAGTGGCGGCGTGGCGGGACCGGGTGGACCACACGGATGGGGATCACCCCGCGTTGGCGTCGGCGTACCACGGCGGCGCGATGCAGGTCATAAGTCTCGATCCGACGTTGACCGGTCCGAAGGCCGCCGCCGGACTCCGCGATCGACTGCCCGTGAGCGTTCGCGAGCCGCGAGCGTTCGCGACCGTGTTCGATCCTGAACGACTGTATCCGGCGGTTATCGGCGGAGAGTACCCCGGGCCGGATCGGGACGCGCGGGACTGGTGAGTAGTGGGCGGACGGAGCCCGGGCCTCGAGTCACCTGTCCGCGTACCACTCCGCGAATTTCGCGAGGGCGCGACCGCGGTGGGAGACGGCGTTTTTCCGCTCGGTGTCCATCTCCGCGAACGTCTCGCCGTCGTGTTCGAAGATGGGGTCGTAGCCGAAGCCGCCGTCGCCGCGTGGGTCGACGATTCGCCCGGGAACGTAGCCCTCGAACAGCTTGACCGGGAGCGGATCGAATCGGTCTGCGGTCTCGTCGTCGGTCGTTCTGCTTGAGTCGCCGTCGCTCTCACCGGGGCCTGCGGCCGCGGCCGCCTCACGATCGGTGCGGTCGACGGGATCCGGGCTCGCGGCGAACCCCTCCCCGTCGCAGTACGCGAGGGTACAGCGGAACGCGGCGCGAGCGTCCGCAAGCGGGCGGGCGACCTCCCGGACGCGTTCGATGCCGAGCGTCTCCTCGACGTACGAGGAGTACGGGCCCGGAAACCCGTCGAGTTCCTCGATGAACAGTCCCGCGTCGTCGACGAGGACGGGTTCACCGGCCTCCCGGTACGCCTCGCGAGCGCCTCGGGCCGCGATGGGGCCGAGTTCGGGCGACTGGATCTCCGCGTAGTCGAAGTCGAGCCGTTCGACGGATCCGTCCGGCAGATACTCCTCGGCCTCGCGAACCTTCCCCGGGTTCGTCGTCACGTATCTGAGCACGGATCCGAGTGGGGGAGGCAGTGCCGAATAGGCGTCGGTCGCGACGCCGCTATGCGTCGGTCGCGACGTTGGGGTACCGTTGATCGCGACACGGGAGCGTTGTCAGTGGCGGCGCGAGAGGGCGTACCGCCGACGATCGCGGCGGTGCGTTTTTGAGGGTTCAGTGATATCGCGGCGGTATGTCCCTCCCGACGTTCGGAAAGGCGCGCCTTTCGGGCCTCATTGCGGTTCTCGCGTTCGGATTCACCGCGCTGTTCGCCGTGCTCGGACTCGGCGTGGCGGTCCCCGCAACGTTCGTTACCGGATACTTCCTCCTGATTCCGCTGGTGTGGCTGCTCGGCGACGACTTCCCGCTCGTCGCCTCCGAGAGCAACGGAGACGTCTCGGAATCGACGACCGCAGAGCAGCCGGTCGCGGAGCTGCGCGATCGCTACGCGACCGGCGAAATCGACGAGGCGGAGTTCGAGCGCCGACTCGACCGGCTGCTGGAGACCGAACCGCTTGACGAGCGCGTTGACGGCCGAAGCAGAACCCGGTCGGCGGATCGGTCCGTAAGCCGGTCCGGCGAGCGTCGCGAGCGCGAACTGGAGTGAGAGGCCGGCGACGTGACGTGTCGTCGAACGGTCGGCGGCGACGCGGCCGGTCGGGGTCGGTCACGCTCGGCCCGCGAGGGACACCCTCTTAAGAATCGGCCGTCAGGAACGGACGGACATGCTGATCACAGGGACCGTCATCGCCGATCCGGAGACCGTCATCGACGACGGCGCAGTCGTTATCGAGGGATCGACGATCACGGCGGTCGGCAAGGCCGACGCCCTCCTCTCGGAGCACCCGGATCACGAACGCCGCGCGTTCGACATCGTCGCGCCGGGACTCGTCGGCGGCCACGTTCACTCGGTCCAGTCGCTGGGGCGGGGGATCGCCGACGACGACGAACTGCTCGACTGGCTGTTCGAGGCCGTGTTGCCGATGGAGGCAGCGATGGACGCCGAGGCGACGCGAGCCGCGGCGGAGCTCGGCTATCTCGAGTGTCTGGAGTCCGGGACCACGACCGTCGTCGACCACCTCTCGGTCAACCACGCGGCCGAGGCGTTCGAGGCGGCGATCGAAACCGGGATCCGCGGACGACTCGGGAAAGTGTTGATGGACAAGGAGTCGCCCGACGGGCTCTTGGAGTCGACCGACGCCGGGCTCGCGGAAACGGAGGCGCTGATCGGAGAGTACCACGGCGCGGCCGACGGTCGGATCCGCTACGCGGTCACCCCGCGGTTCGCCGTCACCTGTACGGAGGCCTGTCTCCGCGGCTGTCGGGAGATAGCGAACCGCTACGACGGTGTGGCGATCCACACCCACGCCAGCGAGAACAAAGACGAGATCGCGACCGTCGAGGAGGCGACGGGAAAACGGAACGTCCACTGGCTCGACGAGGTCGGCCTCACCGGGCCGGACGTGACGCTCGCCCACTGCGTCCACACCGACGAGAGCGAGCGGGACATCCTCGCGGAAACCGACACGGTCGTCACCCACTGTCCCTCCTCGAACATGAAACTCGCCTCGGGGATCGCGCCGATCCACGACTACCTCGAGCGCGGGATCACGGTCGCGCTCGGCAACGACGGCCCGCCGTGTAACAACACGCTCGACCCGTTCACGGAGATGCGACAGGCGAGTCTACTCGGAAAGGTCGACGCACGCGACCCCACCCGCCTCCCCGCGGAGACGGTCCTCGCGATGGCGACGATCAACGGCGCGCGGGCGGCCGGGTTCGATCGGATCGGCCGCCTCGAAGCAGGGTACGAGGCGGACCTGATCGGGCTCACCACGGAGAAGACGCGGGCGACGCCGCTTCACGATCCCCTCTCACATCTCGTGTACGCGGCACACGGCGACGACGTGGTGTTCACGATGGTCGCCGGAACGGTCAGATACGACGGCGGAGAACACGTCGGGATCGACGCGGACGCGGTTCGCGAACGAGCCACTCGTCACGCGGAGCGAGTCGTCGAGGCGGCGGGGATCGAGACGGCAGGACGATAAGTAGAGACCGGGGGAGCACTTCGATCGAAACCGCACTCGACGGTCATGGAGAGGGGGACGCTACGACGGTGACGATCCGACCGCCGGGCCGGATCCGGATCGACAGTCAGCCCACTCCACCCCGGTCTCGCGGTCGTTGAACGCCTCGACCGTGACGTCCTCGATGTCGATCGTGCGCTTCAGGTAGCGTCGCTTCGAGCGCTCGCCGACGACGGCGAATCGCTCGACGCCGCGGGCGACCGCGATCTGTGCGGACTCCCGGAGCGCTCGGCGACCGGCGTCGGAACACGGGCGGCTCGTCCGCACAACGATCACGACGGCACCGATCGGTCGGTCGGCGGTAAGCGCTCGCCACCGGTCGAGCAGCGCCTCGCCGTCGGCGGGGCTCAACCCCGTCCCGTGCGGGAACTCGACGACGAGCGTGCCGTCGTCGACCCGTGTCGTCCACCGATCGCTCGATTCCATACCACGCGGTATCAAACGGCTGAGTATAAACCCACGTGCCCAATTATTGTTTTTGATATCTCGATCACGGACGGTAACTCGTCGAGAGATCCCGAGCGTTCGTGGGAGTTCGGCTCGTTTCGGTTCGTTGCCGCGGCGCAATGGGACCGATCGGTCGAGTCGTGAGCGACTCGCCGGGCACGAGTGACGACCGACGACGCCGCTATCGGGTCTGAGAACCGAGAGGGACGGGAGACATCGGTCGGGCGGCATCTCCGAGGTCCGGTGGCCGGAAGTCTACTCCGCGTCGGTCGCGTCGGTCGCGTCGGTCGCGTCGGTCGCGTCGGTTGCGTCGGTCGCGTCAGCCGATGTCACGACAGCGTCGACGACGGCGGTCGCGAGCGCGTCGAAGGCGGCCTCGTCGGGAACCACATCGACGTCGATCCCGTGTTCGGCCGCCGTCTCGGCGGTCGGCGCGCCGATCGCGCCGACGACGGCATCGGCGAGGCCGGCGAGCGCCGCGTCGCGAACGCCACGCTCCGCGGCCGCGTCGAGGAAATGTGAGACCGTGAGCGAGGAAGTGAACGCGACCGCGTCGAGTTCGCCCTCGGCGGCGGCCACGGCCGACTCGCCGGCGCTCGGCGGTCGTGTCAACCGATAGAGCACGGTCTCGGTTACGTCGGCACCCGCCTCCGTGAGGCCGTCAAGCAGCACCTCGCTCCCGTGATCCGAGCGTGCGACCTCGACGGGGTCTCCGTCGACGCGCCCGCGAAGGGTCGCCACGAGCCCCGCGGAGGTGTACTCCTCGGGAACGACGTCGACCGTCCAACCCGCGTCGCGGGCGGCGGCCGCGGTCGCCGGGCCGATGGCGACGAGCGTCGCGTCGCCCGGGTCCCAGCCCGCGTCCGCGGCGAGTTCGACCCCCGTCTTACTCGTTACCACGACGTACGACGCGGCGGCGGGCGTCTCGCCGGTCGGCTCGATCGCGAGCATCGGGTCAGCGACCGGATCGGCTCCAAGCGATGCCAGCGTGGCCATCGCGTCCTCGATCCGCTCGTCGTTCGGGCGGAAGACGGCGACACGAGGGGCGTCGCTCACGCGTCCTCACCACCCGTATCCGCGTCCACGGCGTTCCCCTGATCCGCTCCCGTGTCCGCCTCGGGCTGGGCCACCGGCGCGGAGCCGGCGTGCTCCAAGAACGCCACGACCCGATCGCGGGTCGCGGCAACCTCGCCGATGACGGTGATCGCCGGCGGCTCGATCTCCGCCTCGTCCCGGACCGCGACGATCGTGTCGAGCGTGCCGGTCGCGACGCGCATATCCGGCCACGTGGCGCGCTCGACCAGTGCGACGGGCGTGTCGCCGTCGAGGCCCGCCCCGCGGAGTTCGGCGGTGTACGCCGGCAGCTTGCCGACGCCCATCAACACGACGATGGTCCCGCCGGTCGCCGCGAGCGCGTCCCAGTCGACCGCCGACTCCTCTTTCGTGGGGTCCTCATGGCCCGTGACGAAGGAGACCGAGGAGGCGTGATCGCGGTGGGTGACCGGGATCCCGGCGACAGCAGGGCCGGCGATCGCGGAGGTGACGCCGGGAACGACCTCGAAGGGGATCCCGGCATCGGCGAGATGTTCGGCCTCCTCGCCGCCGCGACCGAAGACGAACGGGTCGCCGCCTTTGAGCCGGACGACGGAGTTGCCCGCCTCGGCCAACTCGACCAGCCGTCGGTTCGTGTACTCTTGAGGCGTCCACTCGCCGCCGGCACGCTTGCCGACGTCCTCGCGTTTCGCCGCCGGTATCTCCCCAAGGATCTCCGGACCGGGGAGCTTGTCGTGGAGCACGACGTCCGCCGACTCGACCAGCCGGGCCGCCTTCACCGTCATCAGGTCCGGGTCGCCGGGTCCGGACCCGACGAGGTACACCGTCCCGACATCGTCCTCGCGGGTCCGGGTCGGCGGGTTGTCGTGGTCACCGTCGTCGCCGGCTCGGTCACTCATCGGGGTTCCCCTCCTCGTCGCCGCTCGCCGCCGAGTCGACCGTCTCACGCGCCTCGGCTATCAGGTCCGCCGCACCGCGGTCCGCCAGATCCGCCGCAAACGACTCCGCCGCGCCGGCGTGGTCGCGGATCGGGAGGTCCCGCGTTCCCTCCACCTCCTCCGTGCCGTCGGTGGAGAGCACGCGAACCCGGGTGTGGACGTGCTCCCCCTGAACCAGCGCCGAGACGCCAATCGGGGCGATACAGCCGCCATTGAGTTCGGCAAGCACCGTCCGCTCGACGGTCGCCGCCACCCGGGTTCGGGGGTGGTCGATCGCCGACCGGATCGCCTCGATGGTGTCCGGATCCGTCGCGGTGACGGCGATGGCTCCTTGGCCCGCGGCGGGAACGAACTCCTCGCGCGGGAGTCGGGTCGTTCGGCCGTCGTCGTAGAGCCCGGACCGACGCAGTCCGGCTTCCGCCATCACGAGCGCGTCGTACTCGACGTCGACGGAGCGCTCCATGGCCGAGCGTTCGAGCTCCGAGAGCGAGTCGAACCACTCCTCGACGCTCCGCTCGAACGACGCGTCGGTGTCGCCGTCGGGGCCGTCGGAACCGGTATCGTCCTCGGACACCTCCTCGCCGCCCTCCGCGGTCAGGGCGGCGGCCTCGCCGGAAGCGATCAGCCGGCGTTCGTGTTCCGCCTGGAGGCCGGGCGCGAGCAGCTTCTCGACCCGGGTGTCGACGTTGCCGCGGATCGGTTCGACGTCGAGGTCGGGTCGTGCCGCCTTGATCTGGGCGGTTCGGCGGAGCGAGCCAGTCCCGACGACGGCGCCGGCCGGGAGGTCGTCGAGGGCCGACCCCTCCGGGTGAACGAGGACATCGCCTGAGGGAGCGCGTTCGGGGACGCCGGCGACGACCATGTCGTCCATCCCTTCCGTGGGGACGTCTTTTAACGAGTGGACCGCGAGGTCGGCGTCGCCGGCGAGCACCTTCTCGTCGAGCGCGCGGACGAACGCTCCCGTGCGCCCGAGCCGATGGATCATCTCGTCAGGGATCCGGTCGCCACGGGTCTCGACGCGGCGGATATCGACCTCGCGTTTGCGTGTCGAAAGCGCGTCGCGGACGGTCTCGGCCTGTGTGAGGGCCAGATCCGACCCGCGGGTCGCGAGGGTGAGGGTTTCGGTCATACCCGAGAGGAGGCCCCCGACGTTCAAAAGCACATTAGTTCGGGCGTCACGTCGGAGCGGGAGCGGGACACCCGATCGGTCCCATCTCGAACGCCAGAGCGACTCGATTCGCAAACGGGTCGCCCGCGACTCAGACGAGCCATATATAAGACGTGTCTCCCACCGTCGAAACGACTTATAAACCCTGCTGAAGAACGACGCGCGACACGACGAACCCGCCCCTCGGATCGGCTCCGCGATACGGGCAACACGTACCGGACCGAAGGGCTGTTACTACTCGGGGTCCAACAGGCTATAATGGGAGTTCAGGAACAGTACCCGTTCGACGTCGAGGCGATCCGCGACGACTTCCCGATCCTCCAGCGGTCGGTCGGCGGCGATCCCGAGACGCCGGGCGAGGGGGACGGAGACGACACCCCGCTCGTCTATCTCGACAACGCGGCGACGACACACACCCCGGAGCCGGTCGTCGAGGCGATGAGCGACTACTACCGAGGCTACAACTCCAACGTCCACCGGGGAATCCACCAGCTGAGCCAGGAGGCAAGCGTTGCGTACGAGGAGGCCCACGACACGGTCGCGGAGTTCATCGGCGCGTCTGGTCGCGAGGAAATCGTCTTCACCAAGAACACGACGGAGGCGATGAACCTCGTCGCGTACGCGTGGGGACTGGAGGAGCTCGGTCCGGGCGACAACGTCGTCCTCACCGAGATGGAACACCACGCGTCGCTCGTCACGTGGCAGCAGATCGGCAAGCGAACCGGAGCGGACGTCCGGTTCATCGAGGTGACCGAGGAGGGGACGCTCGACATGGCCGACGCGGCGGCGAAGATCGACGACGACACCGAGATGGTCTCCGTCGTCCACGTCTCGAACACGCTCGGGACCGTGAACCCGATCCGCGAGCTGGCGGATATGACCCACGATCACGACGGACTGATCTTCGCGGACGCCGCCCAATCCGTCCCGAACCGACCGGTCGATGTCGCGGATCTGGATGTCGACTTCCTCGCCTTTTCAGGCCACAAGACCGCCGGTCCGACCGGGATCGGTGTGCTCTACGGCCGCGAGGCGATTCTCGATTCGATGCAGCCGTACCTCTACGGCGGGGACATGATCCGGAAGGTGACCTTCGAGGACTCAACGTGGGAGGACCTTCCGTGGAAGTTCGAGGCCGGCACCCCCTCTATCGCCGAAGGGATCGGTCTCGCGGCCGCCATCGACTACGTCGAGGAGATCGGTGTCGACCGGATCGAAGCCCACGAGCGGCTGCTCGCCGAGTACGCCTACGACGAGCTGGAAGCGCTCGGCGGCGTCGAGATCTACGGTCCGGCGGGCGACGAGCGCGGCGGCCTCGTCGCGTTCAACGTCGACGGCGTCCACGCGCACGATCTATCCAGCATTCTCAACGACTTCGGCGTCGCGATCCGCGCCGGCGACCACTGTACGCAGCCGCTCCACGACAAGATGGGCGTCCCCGCCTCCGTCCGAGCGTCCTTTTATATATACAACACCGTCGAGGAGGTCGACGCGCTCGTCGACGCGGTCGAGCAGGCACGGGATCTGTTCGCCTAAGCTGCGTCGATCGCCGTTTATAAATCGGTACTGGTGCGGGAGAGTCCTCTCACGTCGTAGTCGTTTGGGTATATACGGTTGATCGTGGAGCAGCGGTACCCGGACGACGCCGTCTGTCTCACCGGAGTTCCGGCGGACGCTCCCCGACGAACATCGGGACACGCTCCAGATCGCCGGCCGGGTCGAAGCCGAACGCCTCGCCGTAAAAGGCGAACTCGGCTTCGTGCGCCCGTGCGATGTTGTCGGCGTCGCGGAAGCCGTGGCGCTCCTCGGGGAACTCGACGTAGGCGTACGGCGTGTCGTTCGCGACGAGCGCGTCGATCATCGCCGCCGCCTGCGCGGGCGGCACCACCTCGTCTTTCCCACCCTGTAACACCAGCAACGGAGCCGTGATCCCCTCGGCATGATATAAGGGCGAACGCTCGCGGTACGTCTCCTCCGCCGCCGGAAGCGGGCCGACCAGCCCGTCGAGGTAGCGAGACTCGAACTTGTGCGTGTCCGCGGAGAGCGCGGCCAGGTCGGCGACGCCGTAGTAGCTCGCGCCGGCGTCGAACGTGTCGTAAAAGGCGAGCGCGCTCAACACGGCGTACCCTCCGGCGCTCCCGCCGGAGATGGCCAGCCGGTCGGGATCCGCAAGCCCCTCCGCCGCGGCGTACCGGGCGGCGTTCACGCAGTCGAGCGTGTCGCGAACGCCCCACTTCCCGTCAAGCGCGTCGCGGTACGCGCGGCCGTACCCCGTCGACCCGCGGTAGTTCACGTCGAGCACCGCGACACCGCGAGTCGTGAGGAACTGCGTCGACGTCGACAGCGTCGCCTCCGACCGGCTGGTCGGGCCGCCGTGTACCTTCACGACGAGCGGCGGGCGCTCGGTGTCGGAATCAGGACCATCGGCGTCGGGGGCCTCGACGTCCGGGTTGTGTGGCGGGTAGTAGTGGGCGTACGCGACGGTGTCGTCCGCGCCGACGGCGTCTCCGGTCGGGAAGACGACCGACTCCGGCGTCGAGACGTACGCCGGATCAATCGGGTCGTCGGTGGACTCACGGAGCCGACGGGGTTCGCCGGAGCCATCACCTTCCTCGTCCCCCGTATCGTCCGACGCTACCGGTGGCGACCACTCGACGACCGCACTCGGCGCGTCCGGCCGGTGGCCGAGGAAGACGACGCGGTCGCCGTCAGACCGGATCGAGGCCGGTCGAAACGAGGTATAAGGGAGGTTCGGGTCGACGAGGTCGGTCGATTCGGGGACGGACCCACCGGAAGCCGGATCGAGCAGGCGGAGGCTCGGTTCGCCGTCGACGGTGTACAGCGTCGCGATCCGGCCGTCGTCGAGGAAGGCGAACGTCGATATCCCCACGAGCCACATCGGGACTCCGAACTCCGCGTCAGCCGGATGGAGGTTCTCGGCGGAGCCGTCCACGATCCGGTAGAGGTTCCACCAGCCAGTCCGGTCGGAGACCGCGTACAGGACGCCATCGGGCGACCACGCGGGCGAGCAGACCGACTCGTCGGGACCGCCGAGCGCAACCGTCCGGGAGCCGGAGACGACCGCCCCTTCGGCGTCGAGATCCGCCACGACGAGTTCGGTTCCGTCCCACGGCATGTTCGGGTGATCCCAGCGGAGGTACGCGATCCGGTCGCCGTCGGGAGCGGGCCGCGGGGCCGCATAGAAGTCGTGGCCCTCGGCGATGACGGCCGGATCATCCGGATCGTCCTCGTCACCGGGATACAGCGGGACTCGGACGAGTTCGTTCGCCGGCTCGTCGTCGGTTCCGGGGCCGACGTGTCGCTCGCGGACCGCGTAGACGATGTCGCCGCCGGGGCCGACCGCCATGTCCGCGTATCGGAGCGCGAGCGGCTCCGGGGGCTCGGGCGTGATCGGCGTCGGTTCCGTGCTCCCATCGACCGGAAGCCGATGGAGACGCTGGTCGTCCATGCTCGCGACGACGAGGTCCTCGCCCGCGACGGCGAAGTCGCCGCCGCCGTACTGGTGTACGAGGGTTCTGACGTCGAAGCCGTCCGGAGTGACCTCGTCGTGGTCGGGAGTATCACCCGAGCCACCGAGCGCGGCCCGACAGATGACGCCGCGACCGCCCTCGGACGGTCGTCGTTCGAGCCAGTACGCGTACCCGTCCGCGACGTGGACGCTCCCGAAGCCGCGACCACCCTCGGCGACGTCTGCGGGGGCGATCGGCGACGGCCACTCGCCGTATGGTGTCGACATGGACGACCGATCGCCGCCGGCCGACTTAAATATGGGCCGGGCCGGTCGGTGAATGCCAAGCGGAGACGACGGACCGGGACCGCGGAACCCGTCTCCGTCCGTCGGATCCGAGCCTCGACAGGGCGTATCGGACGTGCCATGATATCCCGTACCCCTTGATATTGGCCGTATAGAGCCATGACAACCCGGATCGCACAATTCTTATTATGACACCGGGAAAAAAACGAGTACTGGAGAGAAGATTTACTACACACGTAGTAGCTGCCGCCGGAGACGACGCGTCGTGCTGGAACAACTATCATGACTGACCGACCATACTCGAACGCGCACGGAACCGCCCCACGAACGACCGCCGACACCGACCGATCTACGAACACTGATCGAGGTGCCGATACCGACCAAATCGACGCTGACGAGGATCCATCGATCGACCTCCTCCACGTCGAACCGGATCCGCGGGCCGCGGAGGTGGTGGCGGCGTTCATCGACTGGGGCCTCGACGGCGTGACCGTCGAGTCAGTCGATCGGCTCGCCGACGCGCTCGGAGTCGTCGGCAACGTCGACTGCGTGGTAACGGAACACCGACTCCCGGACGGAACCGGCGTCGAACTGGTCGAGTACGCGCGCGGACGGGACGTTCGAACGCCGATCCTGTTTCACACGACCTGTCACGACTCGCTCGTCGAGTCGGACGCTATCAGTGCGGGCGCGGACGCGTACGTCAGAAAGCGGTCGAACGCGGGACAGTACGACTGTCTCCTGAGGGCGATCCGCGGGCACGTCCGGACGGCGGGAAGCGGGGACGCCAAACCCGATCCGTCGGACTCGACGCACGCCCCCGCCGGCCGATCCGAGTCGGCACCGATGCCGTTGCTGTCCGAGGAGTAGTGGTCGGCAGGCGGCCGACGGAGTCCTTTTGAGCGCGACCGACGGAACCCCTCTGAGCGCGACCGACGGAACCCCTCTGAGCGCGACCGACGGAACCCTTTTGAGCGCGACCG
>OBKM01000438.1_pt1 | contig 20714 bp, 20 predicted proteins | sample 1519691 | NCBI WGS metagenome assembly OBKM01 (sample SAMEA37050418, study PRJEB22526) | metagenome | biome: saline pan; feature: lake; material: water | place: Egypt | collected 2015 | depth 0.5 m | reverse complement strand
CGGATGGTGAAGTTCGTCCCGCGGTCGCTGACTTCCTGGCCGAGTGTCAGCTGCGCGCGGGAGCCGTCGGCCAGAGTCGCGTCGACGTTCGGCTGGCGCTTGCTGATGCCCTTCCGGGCGCGCTGTGCGAGCTCGATGACGAACTCGTCGAGTTCGTCCGCGCCGAAGGTGACGTTGGTCAGCAACTGCCCGTAGTTGGTGTGATAGACGAACACGGGCTCGTTGTAGCCGTCACAGGAGATGTCCTCGACGTTGACATCGTGTTTCAGCCCGTCGATGCGGTCGTAGCGGATGAAATCCCGCACCAGGTAGTAGACGAGCGTCTCCACCTGGCCGTCGGTCAGCGACTGGCGCTCGCCGGTCTCGGGGTCGCGGTCAACAGGCACGGGGTCGACGGCGTCGTCACCGCGTGCCTGCCGCTCTGCGCGCCTGCGCAACGCCGAGACGAGCCACCGCTTGAGCCGCTCGCCGAAGCCCCCACCCTCGAAGCTGTCACCCGACAGCAAGTTGTACCGGTGCATCAGCCGGATTGTCTCGTCGCGGACGACCTCGGCCCGGTCGGTTGGCGATGCGTCCGTCGACACCGTCTCGTAGTCGATGCTGAGCTTGAGTTTATCCGCGAAAAAACCGACGAGTGCGCGCTCGGTCTCGCTCAACGACGGCTCCACGAGATAGTAGCGGTGCTCCTGCTGGGCGACATGACGGTAGATGACGACAAAGGCGAATGGCTTGTTCACCCAGTACCGCTCCAGTTCTTGGAGGTGGGGCTTTTCCTCGTTCGGGACGACAGCCTCCAGGTCCGCGTGACCCACGAGCGTCGACGTGCCGTCCGCGAGCGTGAAAAACGCCTGCTCATCTATCTCCCCCGGAACCGCCAGCCTGCTCTGTGGTAGGTTGTCCGACCCGCTCATGTTCGACAGCCCGTTGAACGTACTTTCTAGCTGATGCGTGACACAGTATAAACGTGGGGGTGAGAACGTCGTTGCGCGAGTAGTTCGACCTCGAGGAGGGCACCAGGGTCAGACATCGTCCAGCCAGACCGAATTCTCGTTCGGCCCAACAGCGGAGGAGTGAACCAATGGTCAACACACAGCTCTGGATGTTCATCACCAGTAACCTGCTCGTCTTCGCACTGGGGAGTGCGCTCACGGTGTTGAGCTACAAGCCACAGCGCCGGTTCGACCGGCCGAACCTGAAATACACCACGGTCGGGTTCGCCCTGATCAGTATCAGTACGGTTGTCGAGGCAATCTATGCACCGGGCATCGCGGGTGGTAACTGGCTCACTGCCGGGCAGCTTCTCACGCTGTACACGATCGAATCACTGCTCATCGCCTCGGGGCTTGGCTGCATTGCGTACTCCCTGCTCAAGTACTGACCACGCTCCTCGTTTCAGGCTCGCGCTTCGCGCTACGTTGGCAGCTCCCAGTCCAGCGCGTCGGGTAAGTCCCCGAATCCGCCGCCGGTGTACCGGTACGCGGTCCACCCGACCTGTCTGGCTCCCTCGACATCGTCTGCGGAGTCACCGACCATCGCGTACTCGCTTGCGGGAAGCCGACGTTCCGCGAGCAAGTACGGCGCGGGATCCGGTTTGTGTGCGCCCGCTTCGTAGGAGAAGACTTGAAATCTACTAGTAGTCCGGCCCCACGAAGCAATGAGGTTGTCGTCCTGCCCAACCACCTCCTGAAGAGGGAATCGGGCAGAGGTGGGACTTTCATTCAGTAACGATTTTTCGTAAGCAATTGCTGGTAGACCACTTTCTGGCGATTTGGCCATCACCGTAGTATTATCAACAAAAGACAATACAGGGAAGACCTGTGTGGGGCGGCATTTCCTCACCTCGGACTGACTGCAGAGTCTGCACCAACAATCTACGCTACGGTATTGTTTGAGTAGTCCTGAATCATAAATGGCAGGTGGATGAAAGTTCTCGATCATGTTTCAAGCCGTCTGAGGAACTATCCCCGTCACAGGGTTACTGTCGCTCAGCTGTCGGCTCCATCTACGTTTTCGTCCTTGCTTGTCTCCGCCTCTGCTTCCGCTTCCCCTTCCATGTCGCCCTCTGTTTCAGCTTCCTCCTCGGATTCCCCTTCCATCTCGGCTTCCGCCTCCCCATCAGCCTCTGCATCGGTGGTGGTTCCTATCGGCAACTGGTTGTCATCAGCGAGCCCCACCCCCACAAGGACCACTCCAATCACGAGCAACAGGGCTGATTGGCCAAGCAAAGAGTAGATTGCGCTCTCGAAGGCACTCGTGATCCCGTCGAAGATTATTTTGGGGTCGATATCTGTGGCAACTTCCGTCGAGAAGGTTATAAACCGGAACGCAACGAGGCCAATAACACCGAGCAGCAACGACACGCCGCCGGCGATGCCAATCGCCGACCCGGTTTTGACGGCGACAGTTCTGTAAGAGTCGACTGTATATAACAGCCCACCGAGGAGCACTAGCGCCAGCAGAGTGAGTCCCCCGGTCAGGAGTGGCAGTTGGCTTGTCGCCCCTCTTGCGGTGCCAAGCGGTCCCGAATCGACGTCGTCGTCGATAATAACGGTCACGGGAATGGTTTCGTTTACTTCCTGCCTGACGACTTGCTCGTCAGCCTCTTCTTTCATGCTCTCGCGTACCTGTTCCATCTCCAATTCGAACTGAACGTCGGCACGTTCGGCGTTCAGAAAGGCGTAGGTGTCCTCAATGTTCCGGTCAACCTCACTTCTGACGTACTCCTCGGTGAGCGACTCCTGAACCAGATGGGCGGCCTCCTGTTCGTCAAGGACTGAGCCATTGAGGCTCTGTGTCACATTCGCCTGCATCTCGACAGTCAATTGCTCGTACACGTCTTCGTCCTCGAAGGCGGTTTTGGTGTCGTCGCTCTGGAGTATGGTCCGGTCGGCGACGTTCACCATGTTGATACCTACAATCGAAACGACCAGTAGCGCCACGAGAAACCACTGAAGACGCTTGTTCCCCGGATCGTCATCCTCGCTCATCGGCCCCCTCCGTTGACGGTGTCGGCAGTAGTGACGGCCTCCCAATCGTATTCATCCGACGTTCAGTCGATAGTTACATCTCCAACAAAAAACTTATGTTTGAAACAGATAATTCTCGTATATCTCGATGAGTGAGTCACGTGACGACGCCGAGGCCGGCGATTCCGGTCGACGGCCACTTGTGACTGCAATCGCTATCTGCTGTCTGTTGGGGTTGGTTATTCTGATAAGTGGTGTCGGGACTCTTTCCGCACCGGCGGATCACATGCTTCTCGAGGATACGAATGTTACCATCGGGGCAGGTAATGACACGGAACAAGAGGGCGTTGACAGTGATTCCCCTAGGATAAGCGATGAGCCGGGTGAGCCAGGCAGTGCGCCTGCGGTCGGAGACGTAACTCGGTTCGAGAACGACACAGCATTCCGCACGCACGACGACGATATTCACTTAATCGTCGACGCCGATCAACCGGCATACTGGCGACTTGGTGCATACGACCGTTACGGTGGCGACGAGTGGCGTCGATCCGGTGACTCACCAGTCCACGAAAATCCGCCAGGCGATCGGTCACGGGAGGTTCTGTCTGCTGAAATCACGTTCGAAATCGGCTCGGACGTGATTCCGACGGCGTGGCGACCGGTCGACATCGGCGAGGCACCTGCTGCTGTCGAGCAGGGGGGCGAATCGGGGCAGTATCTTGCGGAACCTGCCGACGTGGGCGATACGGTCACGGTCACCAGTCTACTTCCCGCAGACGACCCCGCCGCGCTCCACAGTGCCGGCACGGACTATCGCGATGCAATCGAGGACCGATACGCGAACCTCGACGACGATGTCCCGGACCGCGTTGACGAGCATACCACCGAACTCATCGCGGAAGCGGATTCGCCGTTCGAGATTGCTGTCATCATCGAGTCGTGGTTCCGGTCGGAGTACGAGCATGAGACGGCCGTTTCGGAGATTGAGGCAGACGTCACTGATGAACTCCTGTTCGACCGGGAGGCTGGACACAGTAGCCACTTCGCGTCGGCGATGGCTGTCATGCTCCGGTCGGCAGATATTCCAGCCAGGTATGTTGAGGGCTACACCGCTGGTGTCTACAACGAGACCAGCGGAACCTACGAGGTTTACGCAAACCACACCCACGCCTGGACCGAAGTGTACTTCCCCGAAAACGGTTGGGTACCGTTCGATCCGACGCCCGCTGGGGAACGGACTGACGACAGCCGTCGGATCGGTTCCAACGAATCGGCCGATGGTGAACGCTTCGATCACGGTGCCCGCGGTGACATCGAAGAGTTGCTTGATGATTCCGAAGGTGACACAGGTACCGGCGACGATGACGACGAGGAGGATGGAGGTGCCGGGGATGATGACACAGACGAGGAGGACGGCGATGCCGGCGATGGCGATGAAAGCGAAGACGATGCAGGTGCTGGCGAAGAGGATGATGACGACGAGGAGAGTGGCGAAGGTGGCGAAGATGACGAGCAGGGCGGAGAAGACGATGAAGAAGAGGACAGCGGCGAGGATGGCCAACAGGACGAGGAAGGAAAAGAGGGCGACGAAAGCGACGATGACGAAGAAACAGAGGAAGAGGATGAAGACGGCGGAGAGGAGGGCGACGAGAGCGAAGAGGACGAAGAAACGGATGAAGAAGGGGAAGACGGCGAAGACGGTGATGAGGGTGGCGATAGTGAGGACGAACGAGAGGACGGCGAGCAAGGGGAGGAGACCGGTGATGGTGATGACCAGCAAGGCGGTGAAGATGGCGAGGAGGGCGACGACGGCGAGGAAGGTGACGAGGAGGGGGAAGGTGCTGGCGACGGTGACGGGGACCCGGAAGACGGTGAGAGTGGCGAAGGCGGCAGCGGCGGTGCTGGCGACGGGGACGACCAGGGAGATGAAGATGGCAATGTCGAGGACGACGACGGTGACGAACAGGCAGAGGGCGATGAAGATGGCGGCGGCGAAGAGGAATCCGACGAGGAAGAGACTGAGGAAGGTGAGGAACAAGAGACGGGGGACGAAGACGGCGACGACGGGGAATCCGACGAGGAAGAGACAGAGGAAGGCGAAGACCAGGAGACGGGAGACGATGACGGCGGTGACGAAGGCCAAGATGACGAGTCCGATGAAGAGGGAACAGAGGACGGACAGGATGAGGAAACCGGGGATGGTGATGGCGATGACGAAGGCGACACGGAGGACGAAAGTGACGACACCGGCGAAGCGGATGACGAAGACGACGAAACCGACGACAACGAGAGTAGTGATGATGAGGAAGCCGAAGACGACGAAACCGACGACGAGCAGACCGGGGAGGAACTAGAATATCACATTGATCTGCTCGGCGATCCGGTCCCGGGGCATCACCTGCCAGTCCAGGTGTTGCGAGGCGACGATCCTGTTGGCTCCGTGCCGGTGACCTACGACGGAATCGTCGTCGGGCAGACCGACGAGCAGGGTATTGTCAACGCGACGGTGCCGTTCCTGGAGGTGCTGTCGATCGCAGCCTACGAGCAGGTTGAGGTCGATACCGATGAGGAGGTTACGGGAGACCGTGACCCGCTCGCGGTTCGGGAGGTCCAACTACCGACTGAAATCGACGTGACCATTCCGGACCCGACCCACCCGGGTGAGCCCGCAACGGTGAACGCCACGCTGGCCGGTAAATCCGTGCCCTCGGCGGATGTCATCGTCGGCGACCGACTGGTCAAGCGAACCGCCACTGACGGGACTGCGACGGTCACGCTACCGGATCGGACCGACACTGCCACGGTGACCGTCGAGCGTGGGGCTGCAACTGGTATGGCTGAGCTGAATCTGTCGGCAGTCTCGCTGTCGGTCGATGCGTCCCCCGCCGTCCTCCCTGGCCGGTCGGCGACGGTGACGGTAACCTACGAGAACGGTGATCCAGCGGAAGGAGTGACGATCACGCTCGATGGCGACCGCGTCGCCACGACCGACGAGGAAGGTGTTGCAACGATTACTCCCGGTGCGGCGCTCGGAAGCACCGTGACCGCAGAGCGTGGCGAGTGGACGGAGTCGACGACCGTGCGCCCGTTGATGAACCTCCTGCTCGCGCTCGGGCCGCTGGTTGCGCTGTTACTCGTGGGCGGCGTGGTTGGTCGATGGCTCGGCCTCTCGCCGCTTTCGATACTGGCGTCGGGTGTGGGGACCGGCGTTGACAGGCTGATTACGTCGCTTATTGTCGTGAGCTCGTGGCTGGACCGGCTGTGGCTCTGGCTGTATGATGTCGTCGCCGGCATGACTGGCGATGGTGGGGTTCTCGAAGCGCTGGGCCGGCTTGTGAGTGCACCAGTCATTGCCGTGGCCGCCGTCCTTGGCGGTATCACGGCCCTGTTCTCCCGGGGCGGGAGAAGCGACGGTGGGGTCGAAGCGGGGGAAGACCCACCGGATCCGACGCTCGTCAGGCGTGCGTGGACCCAGTTGCTTGCGCTCGTGCCGATCAGCCGCCCGGAGACGCACACGCCAGCCGACATTGCGAACCACGCAATCGATGCCGGGTTACCCCGGAAGCCTGTCATGCGTATTCTCTCTGCGTTCCGACACGTCGAGTACGGTGGAGCCGAGCCGAACGAGGTGACCGACGACACCGTCCGGGAGGCGGCCGAGCAACTCGACGGTGAAAACTGATGCGAATCTGGATCGACAGGGCTGCAATCGGTCTTGGTGGGCTGGCACTCGCCGCGGCGGTGACGCTCGTTTTCGCACCAGATGCGGTCGCACCGCTCTTTGACCCATCGGCCCTTGACCGCGGACTCTCGGGTGTGTTCGGACTCATCGCCATCGGCGGGGCCATCCTGATCGGAGGGGCGATTGGGGTCTGGAAGGGGGCAGTGTCGCCCAGCCGCACGGAGGACACGCTGCTCGTCGTCAACGAGGAGAGTGCTCGGTCGACGGCACGCGGGTTCGACGAAACGCTCGAGACAGCAATCCAGACCGGCGATCGGGCACAACAAACAGAAGTTCGGGAGACGCTCAGGGATGTCGCGGTCGAGACGATCGCAGCCGCCGAGAAGCGACCAGCATCGGCAGTCCGGGAGGACGTCCTCGCGGGGGAGTGGGTTGATGACCCCGTCGTCGCCGCGTTTCTTGGAGATGCTAGCGCGGCCGACCCTCCACTCAAGTGGCGACTGTACGCCTGGCTCCACGACGACCGTGCATTCGAGAAGTCAGTCGAGCGGTCACTCGAGGCAATCGAGACGTACGGTGACAGAGGTGAGAGCGGGTGACGCTCGTCGAGCGGGAGCGATATCAAGCTGCGCTCTCGGCAGCCGTTCTTCTCGTCATCGTAGGGGTGTTCCTCGGCGAGCAGTGGGTCGTCGTTCTTGCGGGAATCCCGCTGAGCTTCGTCGCGTTCGGCGCGGTCAGCGGGGTTCCGAATCCGGACATCACCGTCGAGCGTGACATCGAACCGCGCCGACCGATTCCGGCCGATTCGGTAACGGTCCGTCTGACGGTCCGCAACGATGGCGAGACAAGCGTTCCGGATCTCAGACTTGTCGACGGTCTGCCGGACGAACTGACCGTCATCAGTGGGACACGAGCTCTGTCTACGTCGCTCACCCCGGGGCAGGAGGAGACCCATACCTACACGGTCGAGGCGACGCGGGGCATCCACACGTTCGAGCCGCCCCGCATACGGGTTCGCGGTCTGGGCAGTGACAGCTACCGGGAAGTGACTCCAACTGTGCACGGCGATACCGAGTTCGCCGCCAGAGTCTTCCTGGACGAAGCGCCAACCATTCGTGAGACGGCAACGCTCGTCGGAGCGGTAACCTCGGACTCCGGCGGGAGCGGCATCGAGTTCCACACTGTCCGCCAGTATCGACCCGGCGACCCAATCAACCGCATCGAGTGGCGGAAGTATGCACGGGATGGAGAACTGGCAACGATCAACTATCGTGAATATGGGGGACTCTCGGTGTTTGTACTCGCGGACTGTCGGCCGGAGGCTGACGTGATTCCAGGGCCAAACCGTGCTGCTGGCAGTGACCTCTGCCAGTACGGGGCCGACCGGATCGTCCACGCCGCGACGGACGCCGGTCACGAAATCGGGCTTGCCGTTCTCGGTCCGGACGCGAACCCCTGGGTTGCGAGGTCGGCTTCAGACGTCCACGTCCAGGCGCGAACGGCGCTCCGGTCGATTGCTGACGACCACTCCTGGAACGGTCCACAACTCCAACTTGACGCGATTGGAGACGGGACTGAACTGGCAAACCGCCTCCTCGAGCGGTTCAAGCCGGGTACACAGGTTGTCTTCGTTACGCCACTCGGCGATGATGCTCCTGTCACGGTGGTCCGACAGCTCAGACACCACGGGTATCGTGTTACGGTCCTCACGCCGGATGTCGGGGCCGCTGACTCGCCCGGAAAGCGCCTCGTCCAGTCCGAGCGCAGGGCTCGCATCAGCCGTCTCAGGGACGAGGGTGCCGAGGTCATCGACTGGCCACGGTCGGAGCCACTTCCGGTGACGCTCTCGGCAGCGACTGTGGGTGAATCATCATGAGTGGCCGGTCATCACCGACACCCACGAGTTCGGCTGTCGCCGCCGTCGCCTGGCTGGCGAGCCTCGTCATTCTCGGCTGGCAGACTGGCCTCCCCGGCGTGACGGTGACTGCGACCCTCGCAGGCATCACGTTCGCTGTTGCTGGGTTCACAGCCGCACGCACGTCGGTTCCCGCGACCGTTGGTGGTAGCCTGCTTTTCATCTGTGCGACGGGACTACTGGCGGCGTCGGCCGGGCTGGCGGCGCTGTCGATCGACGGCTCAATCGCGGTGACCGGGCCCGAACTGTATCTCCTTCTCGCATACGTAATCGGCTGTTTCGCAGCGGCCACAGGAGTGACACTCCTGCCGCGACAGGGCGACAGTCGCGCCGTCGCACGGGCGTTGCTCACAACCTCGGGAACAACGATGGCCGTTGCCGGTACTGCCTTCCTGCTTGCGTTCGTCGCAATGCCGGTTATTGTCGGTGTGGCGACGCCAGTGTTCGGACCCATCGTCGCGCCGGAAGCTTCGCCACAGGCGCTCGCATCGCTGGTCATTCTCGCCGGAGCCACGATACTCCTCCTTGCAGTCGTACTGGTCCGACTGCCGATTCCTGCACTTGTCCGTCGTGAGCGCCGCTCGGCCGTCAGGGCACGCATCGAGCGCCTGTACCGCCAACTGCTGACCATCGGTGTCGGGTCTCTCATCGCTGGTCTGCTGGCGTTCCTCGTGTTGCCATTGCTCTGGGAGGCAGTCCCCGAAGCAGTATCCGACACAATCCTCACCGTCTCGGCCTCTCAACCGCTCCGAATCGGACTACTCGTGGTTGCTGCCGTCGCCACCCTCGCCGTCGGTATCGTGGCCGGCCTTCGACAGTTGCACCCCGCGTCTGCCGGCCGGGTTGTCTTCTTCGCTGCTCACGCGACGGGCGCACTCATCATTGTCGCCGCGGTCCTCATCGCCGGCCCTGACCTGCTTCTCGATGCACTCGTGGACGGTGCTGGGGACGCTGCCGAACCGGTGACTACAAACCGGGCGGAGTTCGGCGATTTCGCAGTGGCTACGGGGCTGGTCGCTGGCATCTTTGCTCTCCCGACCGCTCTCGTGTTCGCGGCGAGTGGGCTCGGAGCCGTCCGCATTCTCCCGGGCCGAACCGCCGGTGGTGTCATCGCAACGGCTGGCCTCGTGGGGATGACAATCGCTGCAGGTCAGTATACGGGCGTTTCCCCACTCCTGTTCCTGGTCGTCGCACTGGCGTTTGTCCTCTGGGACGTGTCGACGTTCGGTCACCGACTCGGCATTGAACTCGGTCAGGGGAGTCGTCGGCTCGAACTCGTTCACGGCGGGACAGTACTGGTCGTCGGACTGGTCAGCACAGGGCTCGTCTACGCTCTGCTAATTCTCGCAGAGCAGATGCCGAGAAGTTCGGCCGCAGCCGCCGTTGCAGCGCTTTTCAGCATCCTGCTGGTTGTTACGGTCGTCCGCGCCTGATCAGGATGTGACGACGCCAGGGACCTCGACGCTGTCGAGAACATCGTCCACGACATCGGCTTTCGTCGTGCCGCGGACCGAGGCATCCGTCTTCAGAACGACCCGGTGACTCATCACTGACCGGGCGACGGCGGTGACGTGTTCGGGTGCAACGAACGCGGACCCCTCGATTACTGCCCGCGCACGGGAGGCTTCGAACAGTCGCTGGATACCGCGTGGCGAGACACCGACGTCGGTTGATTCGTGTTCCCGGGTCCCGCGACAGAGATCGACCATGTACCCCATCATTTCCTCCTCTACCGTCACCTGTTCGATGACCGCCTGAATCCCCTGTAATATGCTTTCGTCGATGAGTCTCTCGACCGATGGAATCTGTTCAGTCCGGCCATCCCGGAGTTTGAGTAGTGAAATTTCCCCCTCCCGTTCGGGGTAGCCCATCCGTGTCTTGATCATGAAACGGTCACGCTGCGCTTCCGGCAGTTCGAACGTCCCCTCCTGCTCTACGGGATTCTGGGTGGCAAGTACAAAGAACGGTTCCGGAAGCGGACGGGTCTCACCCTCGATGGAGACCTGTTTTTCCTCCATCGCCTCCAGGAGCGCCGCCTGGGTCTTTGGTGGAGCCCGGTTGATTTCATCGGCGAGCACGACATTCGAGAAGACGGGTCCCTCCCGGAAGCTGAACTCCCCTGTTCCCTCGTCGTAGATGTGTGAACCGGTGATGTCTGACGGCAGCAGGTCCGGCGTGAACTGGATGCGGTTGAAATCCAATCCCAGTGTCGTCGAGAGCGTCCGTGCAGTCAGTGTTTTGCCGGTTCCAGGGACATCTTCGAGAAGGACGTGACTGTCTGCCAGGATTCCTGTGAGAACCGTTTTCAGGAACTCCTCGTCTACGATGACTGCGCTCTGTATCTCCTCGAGAATTGCATCGCAACGGTCACTGGCTTTGTCGATATCCATCGTGCTATTGATTGCCCCGTTGGTACTTAATTCTTGGAGGTATGACGGAAGGCGGGTGTTAACTCTTGATTACAGCCCTGTGGAGAGCGGCAAGGGCCTTGAGCCCTCGTCTGGTTGATTGGCGGCTACTGTCGTGCGGAAATCGATGTCTGAACAGCATGATTCGGTATTCCAGAACGGCAAACCAAGTTTCGACGAGTGAGCGATTGTCCCACGTTTCACGCTTGGCTTCGCAATTAAGAACATCAAGCGGCCGGTTGTACCAGTCGCCGCGGTCCGCGATAATTACCAGTCCAGCGCGTCGGGCAAGTCCCCGAATCCCCCGCCGGTGTACCGGTACGCGGTCCACCCGACCTGTCTGGCTCCCTCGACATCGTCTGCGGAGTCACCGACCATCGCGTACTCGCTTGCGGGAAGCCGACGTTCCGCGAGCAAGTACGGCGCGGGATCCGGTTTGTGTGCGCCCGCTTCGTAGGAGGAGACGACCGTCTCGACGTACTGGTCGAGGTCGTGTGTATGGAGTTTGAACTCCTGCCAGTCGGGCATCCCGTTGGTGAGCACGCCGACCGCATACGCCCTCCCCAGCCGTTCGAGCGCCTCGTAGGTCCCGTCGGGTGGCCGATACGCTGCCGCCTCCCGTTCGCGGAGTTCGTCCGCGAGACAATCGGGTTCGGCACGCACGTCGATGCTGGCGAAGGCTCCCCGGACCGGGTTGAGTTCACAGGCACTGAACAGCTCGTGGAATCGCTCGGTGTACTGCTCGACCCACGCCGGCCGGACCTCGCTCTCGACGGTCCTAAACGTCGCCGTGAGTATCTCGTCGTACACTCCCTGGAGCTCGAGCAACGTGCCGTCCAGGTCGAAGACGATCGCCCTGCGCTCGGTCATCGCTCACTCCACAATCTCACACGAGCGCGCTGCCGACCCGGCCGGTGCGGACGAGACACTGCTCGAACGCCTCGCCACAGGAGTAGACGGCGTCGTCGGTCAGCAGGTGCATGCAGTCGTCGTACTCGTCGGGCAGCCGTGCCTTCTCATCCGGCGTCAGTTCGCCGTAGCCGACGGGGTCGAACTCGCCGAAGCGAAGCAGCCACCGGACGGCCCACTTGCAGAAGCCGCAGTCGTCGTTGTAGACGAGTCGTGGCGTGGCCGTATCGGGCTGTTGGTGTTTGCCGGCTTTATACTGTCGGCCATCCCGGCCGTACGCCTGTCCTGTCGGGCTCGTCGTGTCGGACCCGACGTGGCGAGCGCGGCCCCGGGCACGGCCACCACAGTTGGTCGTCGCTTCGGATGCTTCCGACGGGGGCTCACAGGTGGTCGGCAGTGCTGACGTGCATGCCGACGAACTGCCAGCGGTCGGTGGCCTCGAGCGTGCCGCTCCAGCGGGTGTCGAACTCGTAGCGTACCCGCGTGTCGGTGTCGGTCCAGCCCATCGCGACCCGGTCGCTGAACCAGGCGTGCCGGTCGCGCTCACAGACCCGCAACGCCCGGCTCTCGACCCCCCAGTCGGCGGTCGACGCCGTCTGTGCCCGGAGTCCTACCCGTATCTGCTCGCCCCCGACCAGTCGCTCCGAGATACCGAACTTCACGAACTCGTCGTCGCCCGTCTCCTCGGCGAAAAACGGGGCAAGCGGCTCACCCGCCCGGAGCGCGTCGTAGTACTCGGTGACCGTCGTCCGTGCGTCCATACCATACTGAGGCCCCCGCGGATCAAAAGTGACGCGACGGCCGTCGGGGTTGGGGACCCCCGGCCGCCCGGGGGCGGAGCGATAGCTTCAACTGCCCCGGCGTCGTTTCGTCGTACTGTTGCCTCAGGATGGCGGTTCCGACGGAGGCCGGGAAAACCGGAACGTATCAGTTTCGTCCAGTCCGGCCCGCAAGACGCCGGAATCGCCCGACGTGAGGCGGACAGTTCGGACCCCACGGTGGGGTGGCAGAGCGGCCTATTGCGCCTGCCTTGAGAGCAGGTGTCCGAGAGGACTCCTGGGTTCAAATCCCAGCCCCACCGCTTGTGAGCGACCGAACGTGAGCGAACAGCCGTGACACCGGGTATTTGAACCACGGCAGACCGGGCTGGACTCCTGGCATCCCGGCTCCACTATCGCGGCCGGGAGAGGCGGTCGAAAGACGTTAACGACCGGCACAGAAACACCCGATGTGGGTCTGTACGACCGGTACCTGGCCACTCGTATCCGGCGCGGGCCGGCGCTCCCGGAGACCGTCGCGCTGGTCATCACCGAGGAGGACCTGCTGGCGGCCGGGGCCGAGGACACGCTGGCGTCGTTTCTCCGGTGGGCGTTCGCGTTCGACACAGAGCGGGTTGTCGTCTACGTCCGCATGCGCGAGGAGACAGCCGTCGACAGGCTCCGCCAGGCGTTCGAGGGGCTGGACACCCCTCGCGAGATGGCCATCCGCACGCCAGGCGACCAGCGGCGCGCGGAGACGCCGGTACAGGTCAGTCTCGGTCTGGGTGGCAAACACGAGTTTGCCGCCGCGGTCCGGAGTGTCGCTGCGGCCGTCGACACCGGCGAACTCAGCGCCGAGGGGATCACCGCAGACCACGTCGAGCGGCACCTCGTGTTTCCCGAAGACCCCGACCTCGTGGTCAAGACGGGGGCCGAGCGGCTCTCAGATTTCATGATCTGGCAGTCGGTCTACGCCGAACTCCACTTCACCGACGTCAACTGGCGGCAGTTCCGCCGCCGAGACTACCTCCGGGCGCTCCGGGACTACCAGACACGCCAGCGGCGGTTCGGCGAGTGAGTGCAGGCGCACCGAAACGTTTACTCCCGGCACGCCACTCCCCGTAGCCATGACAGAGGACACAGCAGATGAACCCGCCGACGGGTCACCCGAGAGCGGCGACAGCCCCGACAGCGAGACCGCGGTCGGGAACGGCGTGTCCGCCGGTGGGCGCCCCGGCGTCGACAGACGCCGCACCGATGGTGGCTCCGGCGGGACCGACGAGGTCGGCACGGAGACCGTCGAGCACGTCGCCGAGCTCGCACGGGTCGACCTCGAGGCGGGCGAACGCGAGCGCTTCGCCGAGCAGTTTGCCGACATCCTGGGCTACTTCGAGACGCTCGACGAGGTGCCCGCGGTCGAGCGCGAGCCCGAGTTGACGAACGTGATGCGGCCCGACGAGGTGGCGGACAGCCTCGACCGTGAGGCGGCACTCGGAAACGCACCCGAGACGGAGGACGGCAAGTTCAAGGGGCCACGGGTATCCTGAGATGGATCACAACGGCTACATCACCGAGGCGACAGTCGAGGGGGCAGACAACGGGCCGCTCGCCGGCCGGACCGTCGCAGTCAAGGACAACCTCTCGACGGCGGGGGTCCGGACGACCTGTGGGTCTGCGATGCTCGCGGAGTACGTCCCACCGTTCGATGCGACCGTCGTCGAGCGTGTCCAGGCTGCCGGCGCGACGACCACCGGCAAGACGAACATGGACGAGTTCGGCATGGGGACGACAACCGAGACATCGGCGTTCGGGCCCGTGGAGAACCCCGCCGCGCCGGGGCACGTCCCCGGTGGCTCCTCCGGCGGGTCGGCGGCGGTCGTCGCGGCGGGGGATGCCGACCTCGCGCTGGGCACCGACACCGGCGGATCGGTCCGGTGTCCAGCGGCGTTCTGTGGTGTCGTCGGTATCAAGCCGACCTACGGGCTCGTCTCGCGGTACGGCCTGGTCGCCTACGCCAACAGTCTCGAACAGGTCGGCCCGCTCGCACCGACCGTCGAGGCGGCCGCCGAGCTGCTCGAGGTCATCGCCGGCCCGGACGAGCGTGACGCGACGACCCGCGACGTCCGCGACCACGGGGCCGACTACTCCTTCGCCGACGCCGCGGATGGCGATGTCGACGGTCTCTCGATCGGCATCCCGACGGAGCTCGTCGAGGGGGCCGACGAGGGGGTTCGCGAGCAGTTCCGGGCGGCTATCGACGAGCTCGAGGCGCAGGGTGCGAGCTACCAGGCGGTGAGTCTCCCCAGTGTCGAGCACGCCGTCGAGGCGTACTACGTGATCGCGATGGGCGAGGCCTCCTCGAATCTCGCCCGCTACGACGGGGTCCGGTACGGTGTCTCCGGCGGCTACGAGGGTGACTGGAACGACGCCTTCGCCCGTGCCCGGGACGCGGGGTTCGGCGAGGAGGTCAAACGGCGCATCCTGCTTGGCACGTACGCGCTCTCTGCGGGCTACCAGGACAAGTACTACATGAAGGCCCAGGACGCCCGCGCCTGGCTCCAGCAGGATTTCGACGCCGCGTTCGACGAGGTGGACGTGCTCGCGTCGCCGACGATGCCGGTCCCGCCGTTCGAGCGCGGCGAGAGTCTCTCGGATCCGCTGAAGATGTATCTGGCCGATGCGAACACCACGCCCGCCAACCTGGCCAACCTGCCTGCGATCTCTGTCCCCGTCGGCGAGACCGACGGCCTCCCGGTCGGTCTGCAGTTCGTCGGTCCCGCCTTCGGGGAACAGACCATCATCCGGGCCGGCAGCGCGCTCGCGTGAGTGCGGACACGCGGCACATACGGGCCGGTCCGGGAGCCCTCTCCTGTGAGACCCCGCCATTCGGTGCCGCTGGCACCGGTGCAGGCATGTTAACGACTCTCAGAGTAGTGTTATAACCCTCCGGCCAGTAGGCGTATGTGACCATGAAAAAGCAGGAGCTCATCCACCTTCACGGCCTGCTTGCACAGGTACAGAATCACTACGAGAAAGAGACCGGAGTCACCGTAGACCACGACCGGTATACCTCGCTCGGTGTCCAACCGACATCGATTCACAAGTCGAAGACAGACCACAAGGAGGCTGTGTTCGCACTCGCGAAGGGCATCACAGCTGAGATGGCCGAAACCGAGGACGCCGAACGCGTCTCCGCCGCGGCCGACTGATTCTCCGCGAGTCCCGGTGTAGCACACCCCCGTAGCAGCGGGTCCGCGACCCGACGTTGCGGTCGTGGCGACCCCCAGTGCGGGTGCCGGCGGTCGGCAGGCAGAGGTAAGTGGACGCGGTGTCTACAGCCAGGTATGGAGTTTCCGCCCCCGCCAGTTCCGGTCAGCTCGGTCAGCCCCGGGGCATTGAAGCGCCGCATCGACGCCGGTGAAACGGTCACACTGCTCGACACACGACCCGCCGACCAGTACGAGCGCTGGCAGGTCACCGGCGAGTCAGTCACGTCGTTCAACGTTCCTCACACCGCCGTCGAGGGTGGCACAGTTGACGACAGCCTCCGCGAGCAGCTACCGACCGACCGGAGACTCACCGCCGTCTGCGCGATCGGCAAGTCGAGCGAGTACGTCGCCGGCGTGCTGGCGGCGGCGGGCTACGAGGTCGAGCACCTCGCCGACGGGATGGAGGGCTGGGCGCGGCTCTACGAGGCCGTCGAGGTGAGCCGCTACACGGGGCCGGGCCGGGTCTGGCAGTACCAGCGCCCCTCGAGTGGCTGTCTGGGGTACCTTCTGGTCGCGGACGGCGAGGCGGCCGTTGTCGACCCGTTGCGTGCATTCACCGGGCGCTACCTGGCCGACGCCCGCGAGCGTGGTGCGGAGCTGAGCCTCGCCGTCGACACACACGTCCACGCCGACCACGTGTCGGGGCTGGGTGGGCTGGTCGAACGAGGGGTCACGGGGGTGATGCCGGGCCCGGCAGCCGACCGCGGACTGGTCGACCCGGACCGGCTGACCCTGCTCGGGGACGGCGACCCCCTCCAGGTCGGGGGTGCCACCGTCGAGGCGGTCCACAGCCCTGGTCACACCACGGACATGACCGCTCTACGGGTCGGGAACCTGCTGATGACCGGTGACGGGCTGTTCATCGAGAGCGTCGCCAGGCCGGACCTGGAGGACGGTGACGAGGGGGCACCCGACGCCGCCCGACAGCTGTACGACTCGCTCGAGCGCCTGCTGGCGCTGCCCGACGGGACGCTCATCTGCCCCGGCCACCACGGGCCGACGACCGACCGCGCCGCCGACGGCAGCTACACCGCCCGGCTCGGGACGGTCCGGGAACTCGACGTGCTCTCACTGTCCCGGGAGGCGTTCGTCACGTTCGTCCTCGAGGACATGCCGCCCCGACCGGCGAACTACGAGCGGATCATAGCGACGAATCTCGGCAAGCAGGAGGTCGACGACGACGAGGCGTTCACACTCGAGTTGGGTCCGAACAACTGCGCCGCGAGCGCCAGCGCGGACTGAGCGACCTCGCCAGTCTGAGCCGGTATCCGGGCCCCTGTGTCGCCCGGTCACAGCCTCGAGAGGGCTCGCGGGTGCGCGACGTGGTCACACCTCGGGGCTACCCGAGTCGGTCGAGAAGCTGTCTGCCTTCGATGTAGGGAAAGCCGTTGCGGGTGGCGTAACCGGCCGCAGCCCGGGGCGGGAGCGCCCGACCGGTCTCGTCGTCGAGCATCTCACAGACAACCGCCGCCGGCGGCAGGCCCGCAGCGTCTGCGAGCGCGATGCCGAACTCGGTGTGGCCCTGTCGGCCGGCCAGCAACTCCTCGGCGGCACGCAGCAGGTGGACGTGACCGGGTGACCGGAACCGGGCGGCGAACTCGGTCTGAGCGGGGGCGCCGGCGGCCTTGGCGAGCGCACGCACCGTCAGCGACCGGTCCTCGTCGGTGATGCCGGTGTGGGTATCACGGTGGTTCACCGTCAGCGAGAACGACGAGCGCTCGTCGTATGCAAGATCGTGGCTCGCAGCGGCTGGGTGGTCGAGTGTCTCCTCCCGGAACGGCAGCGCGAACGCCTCCGCAACCTCGTGTGAGAGGGCGACACAGACCAGTCCACCGGCGTCGTTGCGCAGGCGCGCTATCACCTCGGGTGTCACCGCACCCGCCGGGTAGACAAGGTCTGTCTCGCCCTCGCGGTCGGCGGCATCGTGGATACAGACCGGGCGACCGCGGCGGAACGCCTCGACCGCCCGGTCGACTGTGGCCCTCATCGCCGCCGGTTCACTCCGCGACACGGATTGTCACCTCCGTCCCGTCCTCCAGCGCGAGTGTCTCGCGCAACCCCTCCGGCGCGATGAGTTCGAGGTGGTCGTCACCGTGGTGGGTGCGTTCCGGCGCGATGATGTGTGCCCGCTCGCAGGTGCCCGTCGGGGCGACCAGCGTCGCGGGGTAGCAGTAGGCCGGCCCGTACGTGCGTTCCTCGCCCTCCCAGCCATCGACTGTGACGGGTTCGAGCGCGTCCAGCCGCGGCCGTTCGCGCACACTCTCCTCGCTGAGGTCGATGTTCAGGGTCCCGGGAAACGGCTCGTAGCCGAGTTTCGCCCGAAACTGCTCCATGTACCCCGACAGCGTGATGTAGTGACGACCCTCACCCATGCCGCTGGTGACCGTCCCCGACAGCGAGACGGCCGCCGACCCCTCGAAGATGCGCCGGTATGTCTCGTACTCGACCTGGAGCCGGGTTTCGCCGGCGTCGGTCACCTCGATCCACTGGCCGTCACTCACCATCTCGCGGGCGATGTACCCACCCGAGTCGAGCTCCTGCAGACGGCGTGAGGCCGTCTGCGTCGAGGCCCCAAGACGGTCGGCGAGGTCGGCACACGAGAGTTTCGTCTCCCCACCGAGCGCCCCCGCCAGCGCGAGATGCTTCAGCGTCCACATCCCGTCGCTGTCGAGCGACTGCTGTGTCTCTGCCATACGCTACTGTTCGGCCACACCCGCTTAAGCATAACGCATCCGTTACGCATCTCAAAATTGGGATAGTGAGGGTAACAGCGAAGAGAGTCTGTACAGGCACTCGGGTGGCTGGTGGCTTAATCCCGTCGGTCAGTCCAGCGCGGCGAAAACCGGAGGACGTCGAACCCGCAGGGACAGCGGTCGGCCGTCGGACCCGCCACGCTCTTTGTGCTGTGGATCAGAAGGTAGGTGTGAGCGGCGAGACTCCCGGTCTGTCACCCGAGGGGGGTGACGACAGCCGCGTGGGGGATGGGCAGCGACGCGTCGAGGTGTACCCGGGCAAGGAGGCTGTCGTCACGTTCGACCCCACGTTGACCTTCGAGTGTGTCGACGGCTGTACGTGGTGCTGTCACCACGGTGTGTTGCTGTACGAGTCGGACCTGCTCGAACTCGCCGGCTGTGCCCCTCTCGCCGAGTCGACAACACAGTTCCGCGGGTCGGATTTCGTCCGCAAGGAGTCGAAAGACCACGACCACACCGGGTCGGAGGGCCAGGCCTGTTATTTCCTGCGGGAGGATGGTCTCTGCGCACTCCACGACGAGCACGACTGGAAACCCGCGCGCTGCTCGGTGTTTCCGCTCTCGGTGGCCGTCGAGAGCGGTGACATTCACGTCTCGGTGCGCGAGACGGCCCGCGAACACTGCGAGGGGCTTGACGTGAGCGAGCGTCGTGTCGTCGACCACCTCGAGGCGTTTCTCCCCGAACTGCTCTGGGAGCTCGACGACCCCGCCACGCGGCGTGAGCTGTGACCGGCTCTGGAAAGCGCCCCCAAACGTGCGAGGAGCCCCATTGAAAATCACGCAGCCGAGCGGACTTCACCCCCGCCCACGGTGTTGACGCAAATCGACGATTTGCGAAGGCCGAAAGCCGCAGGGTTTCCAAAGGGTGGGGAACTCGCGGCGGTTTTCGTTCAGACCACACCGCCACGCGCGCCGAAGAGAGCGGCGACAACGAGCAGAAGTGCGGCGGACAGCCCGGCAACGAGAAACACCGGACGTGCGCCGCGTGCGGGCTCGCGCACCTTGTCGCGCTCGGTGCCGTCCCGGAGGCGTCGTGTCCCGATCTCGACGGTGCCGGCGAGAACGAGTGCGAGCAGGCCCATCCCGAACACGAGATGACCGTCGGTCGTCCCGAGCAGCGAGTCGCGTGCGTGTCGCGTCACAGCCATGTGTGAGACGGTCACCAGAACCACGAGCGCGCTCAGCCGGGAAACGAGCCCAAGTCCGCCCGCGACCGACCGCAACGGCGCGGCGTTCAACTCACCGTCACGCGCCATCGGCAACACCACGAACACCACGAACAGGACACTGCCTGCCCACAGCGCAGCGAACACCGAGTGCACCACCCACGACCCGACCTCAACCGGTTCCATGTGCATCGAGAGCGGCGAGACCGGGATATAGGTTGCTATCCTGTCCAGGGGTCAGCCCCCATCCCAGCCCATCCGACAGCGCTCGTCACAGAAGTGGGCCGTCTGGACCTGCCCGTCGTCGATCCAGGTGACGACGCGGTGGCTGGGCTGGTCCGTGAGCGCCGCCTCACAGGTCACACACGTCGGTGCGTCCGCGGCCTGAACATCCTCACCGAGATCCGATGTTGGGTCGACCATCAGTCTGAGTGTGCAGTTCGACGGTACTTAAATTCATCTGCCGATACTGCACACCACTAACTGGAGGTGGGGGGTCGTCGCCGCCGGATGTCGACGGGGAGAGCGGATGCCCACAGGGCGTTGTTACTGTGGATGGATGAATGCGGGAAAGAGTGGAGGCGGCGAACCGGATTTCCCAGAGACTCTCGTACTCCAGTATTCCCCGGAACGCTGGCGGGCTTAACTTCCGTGTTCGGGATGGGTACGGGTGTTGCCCCGCCGCTGTGGCCGCCTTAACGCCGACTCGCGGAGTCGAACCGCGCCCCCGATGGGGAACCACTGTCGGTGTGTTGATGTGCGTGGCCGTTGGCCGTGTGAACGTGCGATCCAGATTGCGCCTGGACTCGTTTCAGCGAGTCAATGCGGAATGAGTGGTGGCTTTGGCCTGTTAGTGCTCGCGGGCTGAATACCTCGTTGCCTCGGTACG
>OBKM01000437.1_pt1 | contig 20777 bp, 28 predicted proteins | sample 1519691 | NCBI WGS metagenome assembly OBKM01 (sample SAMEA37050418, study PRJEB22526) | metagenome | biome: saline pan; feature: lake; material: water | place: Egypt | collected 2015 | depth 0.5 m | reverse complement strand
TGTCTGGAGGCTGGCTGTGATCTCCTGATTGAAAAGCCGCTGGCACACTCGCTTGAGAGTGCCGAACGCATCGCCGAGGCGGCCCACAACAGCGACGCAATCTGCATGGTCGGCTTCAACAACCGGTTTGCCGCGCCTGTGGAGATCATCAAAGCAAACCAGGAGGCGGGACGGTTCGGCGAACTCTCGCATATCGAGGCCAACTACGTTCGTCGCCGCGGCATCCCCGGCCGAGGGTCGTGGTTTACTGACCGAGAGATATCGGGCGGCGGCGCGGTGATCGATATCGGCGTTCACGCGATTGATCTTGCCCTCCATTTCCTGTCGTTTCCAGAAATCACAGAGATTTCGGCGACAACCCGGGCACAGTTTGGCACCCGAGAGGGGTACGAGTATCTCTATATGTGGGGCGATGATGAGGGCCCCGACGCCTTCGATGTTGAGGATAGTGCTACGGCGTTTCTGCGGACGGCCACGGGAGAAACTGTCTCGGTTGAAATTGCGTGGGCCGCAAACCGGCCCCGAACTGATGAGTTTGTGCTGCGCGGCACCGACGCCGGCGCGATCTATGACCGCAAATCCGAGGATCTCACCTTCTATGAAACCGACAGTTTGGGCAGCGACCATCTCACAGAAACCGCTGTCGAGACGGTCGAGCGCAACACGCATCTGGCAGAGCTGCGCTACTTCCTTGATCACGTCCGTCGTGGCGAAGCCCCCGACCGCAACACCGTCGAAGAGGCACTGGCTGTCCAGCGTGTGATTGACGGCATCTACCGATCAGCCGAGTCGAACACCGCAGTCAGCGTTGCGACATCGACGGAGGGTGCCGACCATGACTGACCCACTTCGGATCGGCATGTTGGGGTATGGGTTCATGGGTCGAGCCCACGCCAACGCCCTTGCTCGACTGCCGATGTTTTTTCCTGACGCGCCGGCTGCGGAGCGACACACACTGATTGGCCGTGATGAAACCGCCCTCGCGGCGGCTGCCGACCGCCTTGGGTTTACACACACGTCAACCGACTGGCGTGGCTGCCTCGATGACATTGATCTGCTCTACAATCTCGCTCCGAACAACATCCATCCCGAGCCATCGATTGCTGCCCTTGCGGCTGAGACAGCTGTGCTCTGTGAGAAACCGCTGGCAGCGACGCTGGCTGGAGCCGAAGCAATGCAGCAGGCCGCCGCCGAAGCGAGCGTTCCCGCTTGCTGTGGGTTCAACTACCGGTTTCTGCCGGCGATCCAACACGCAAAGACACTGATCGACCGCGGCGAACTCGGCGAGATCCGACAGTTTCGGGGTCGATACCTCCAAGACTGGCTGGTCGACCCCGATGCTGCCTGGGTGTGGCGACTCGACAACGACACCGCTGGCTCTGGCGCGCTTGGTGATCTGGCTGCCCATACCATCGACCTCGCGCGGTTTCTCATCGGTGATCAGACTGGCGAGATAGCCCGTGTGTCGGGCCAGTTGCAAACCTTTGTTGAGGAACGTCCGGTCTACGGAACCGACGGCGAGACGGTCGTCGAACACCGAGATGTGACCGTTGATGATGTCGTGGCTGCACAGGCAGCGTTTGAATCCGGCACGATGGCGACAGTCGAGGCCTCACGCGTTGCTGCGGGCCACAAAAACGATCAGACCATCGAGATTCACGGCACCGACGGTAGTCTCCGGTTCTCACTGGAGCGGCTCAACGAACTGGAGCTACTGCGAGGTGAGAGCCGCGGTTACGAGACAATCCTCGTCACAGATGATGATGATCCGTATCTGAACCACTGGTGGCCGTCAGGTCATACGCTTGGGTGGGAACACAGCCTTGTCCACGAGAATGCGGCGTTTCTCTCTGCGGTCGCCTCGAAGTCTGCGTTTTCTCCATCATTTGTTGATGGGTATGCTGTACAAACTGTGCTAGATGGGATTCAGCGAGCCGATAAGCGAGGCGAGTGGGTTTCTCTCCGGTGACAACCGAAACGGCTTTTCGAGTTGATTGTGAGCGTTGGGTATGGCCGAAGTCAACGACTTGGAGCTGATCATCACTGTCTTTTTCGGTGTAGTTGCCGGGATGGGATTGCTCTGGGCAGGAGTCTTCCCTGATGGCAGCACCGCAGTTGTTTTTACTTCGATGGTGTTGATCGGTTTTATTGCCGTCCGAACGATTCGTGGCAGGAAGTGGAGTTGGCGATGACCCATCCTTCCGCCCGCTGATAGCGATCAGGGTGATGTTTTGTAGAGTGATTCCGCACTGCCAGATGGAGAGTCAAATTCCTGTACTGCAGCATTGAATCTGTCAGACTGGAATCGATCGAACCAACTGAGTATTGGTAAGGGCAGAACAGAAACTCAGCGTTTGGTTAGCCGATTTAACGAACGCTCAGAATGCTGCACGATCGTCTCAGCTCATCTGTGTTAGGGAAGTTTTCGCTCCCCCACAGTTGACTATCTGGGGTTTGGCCGTCTGCGTGACGCGGTACTCGCTACATCTTGCGGTGATTCTTGCGAAGCGTGGCTATCTCGGCTGTGCAAAGACCGGTGGAGGAATCCTTCGAAGCTCCACCGGGAGAGACTCAGATCACGTCGCCACCCGGCTCAGTAGCAAACCGGGTATGCTTACCAATACGGCTCTATCAATAAACAGTCGGTATGGATTGGTTTTTGCTTTGAAAACTGGAAACGGGTAATACTTACCTTAATCTATGAGCGTTGGTAGCCGAAAGAACCAGCAGTTCAACCACATTCGGATCGTATTTCTGTTGAACTTTTATGTTCCAGGAGTTTCAACATTCATGTACCGTCTGGTGTCTCGGTTTTCAGTGAACATGGGACTGTCGACTGTTGCACCAGACGGTGTGTTTCTCTGTTTGTGATGTTGCTAAACTTGAGAAGAGTATTAGCCGCATCCAACGAGATCAAATCCGGCACTATCTTCGCGAGGAGTACGAACATACTTTCTTATGAGTAGAGATTTAATCTCGAATTATACCAGCCATCTACCATGGATAACTTGGAAAATCAGATTCTGGCGTGGATTGTGTTACTTGTGAGCTTTGTCGGCGGATTTCTCGTTATGATGGTCTTTCTTTGAGCGTCTCTACAGATAGAGCAGGCCGAGTGCCTCGGGGTCGTACGGAAATCGGAGATTTCCGTGATGACGAGAATCTTTGATTCTCGAACCACTTGCCCCCGAGGGTGAAGGCCGTACGCTCACTTTCACTTTCACTTTCACCTCGGTAAGATGGTATTTAATACACTTAGCGACAAATAGGGTTGTAACGGCCAGAAACCAGCCCCAAAGCATGGAATTGAAGACTTCAATTCCTTTGCTGGTCGTTCGGCAGTTTGGAAATGCGACTCCTCTCAAAACCCGCTACGGCGGTGAGACGGGAGTTGTCGGGCCGTGGTGGAGCGGCCGCCCCTCACGGACACATCGGCGTGTTCGGGTGTTAATTCCAGCCGACCCATCTGGGAAGGTCGAGGGGAATTAAATTCGCCTGCGGGCTCGGTGCGGCCCCAAGACGGTGAAGCCTCGGGGCTTGACCCCGAGGTACTTCACTGCTCGCAGATATCTCGGAAGTTCTCGAAGACCTCCTCACCCCGCTCGGTGTGGATCACTTCGGGATGCCACTGGACACCGTACAGATCCCGGTCGGTGTTGCTCATCGCCTCGATTCCACACACATCGGAGGTACCGGTGCGGCTGAACCCCTCGGGCAGGGTTTTCACCTCATCAGCGTGGCTGGCCCAGACGCGGGTTTCTGGGGCGAGTGAGCCAATCAACGGATCGTCGTCGTCGGTGATGTTGACAGTCACATCGGCGTAACCGCCGTACTCGCCGCTGCCGACGCTGCCGCCTAACTCCTCGGCGATGAGTTGCATACCGAGACAGATCCCTAACACTGGTTCATCGCGGTCAAGATACGCCGTCGCGTTGCCTGTTCGATCCATATCCGGGCCGCCAGAGAGAACGAACCCGTCGGCCGCAACCTCGTCTGGATCAGCGTCGTTGTCGACGAGTTCGGCATCAACGCCCAAATCCCTGAGGGCGCGCTGCTCCAGATGGGTAAACTGCCCGTGGTTGTCGATCACTGCAATCCGAGTCATAGCTCCGTTTCGCTCTTAGGGCTGAAAAACAAACCGGAACACGGGACAGTACTGAACGAACAGTCACCCCCGGCAGCCAGCCCTTATAACCGCGATGATGGCGCTGCCGTTGATGAGTGTCGCTGCTGGGCGGTGAGACGACCGATGGATCAGTCGGCAGCAACACGCTCTGTCTGTGTTTCTGCAACAAAGGCAAGGAAGTTGTCAAACAGCTGTTTGGCCTCACAGGCTGCCTCATAGTTGTCGGCGTGAATCCCATCCAAAACTCGGGTGAGCTGTTGTTCAGAGAGTTGGTTGTCTTTGTCCTTGGTGACCATCTCGGCGGTCTGGGTGTCGTACTCTGGATGGAACTGGACACCGAAGACGTGGTCTTTCCGAAAGCCGTGGATGCCGTACTCGTTTTCCGCAAACACTGTCGCCCCCGGCGGTGGCTCCGAGACCCGATCAGAGTGGGTAGTGAAGACGGTCATCGACTCATCAACCCCTGAAAGGAGGCGGTTCTCCCCATCGTGGGTGACGGTTCGGTAGCCGATCTCGTACTCGCCCATATCTTCGACGCGCCCACCAAGTACATCAGCCAGCAGCTGGTGGCCATAACAGACACCAAGGGCTGGTAGTCCGGCCTCAACAGCGCCGCCAACCCAGGTTTTGAGCCGGCCGATCCATGGCTCATCCCAGTAGACTGAGGCGCTGGAGCCGGTGACGACAAACCCGTCGTAGGCGAAATCATCCGGCAGCTCACCGGCCGGGCACTCAAACTCCGTGACTGATGCCGAAAGCTCTCGCATGAAGTTCCGACGGGTGTCGTCGGCCGCGTGGGCAGCATTGAGAAGGGCAATGTGAAGCTCTGTCATGGGTGGATCTCACACGGCGAAGACGGAAAGATCGTTCGTTCGATAGCTGTTCCGATCATCTTAATCAGCCGCCACAAGGGAGGCGTTGCGAACGTCGTCACGGAGACGATCAGCGTATGCAAGCCGATACTCTCGGGCGTCGGCGGCTGTCAATGTCTCGTCGGAGAACTGTTCAGCAACCGGTTCGTAGGCTGTTGGCTCGAACCCCATCTGCGAGAGGTACGCCTGTACTGACGGGGTAAGCCCATCGGCAATGGCCCGGTCGACGACCTCACACACCGTTTCAAACGAGGGCAGGACGATCTCCGTCTCGCCAACCCGGCCGGCTGCTGAGCCTCGCTGCCCGTTATCGATCCGAACCGGACAGTCACGAACTGTGGCGATCACGTCGGCGAGTTCGTCGGCTAACTGCACCATCTGACTCGGTAGGCCAGTATCAGGCGACCGCCACTCAACGGTGTTGAACTCCTCACGGAGCTGTACCGGCGTCCAGACCGCGCTTTCTGGCGTGAAGCAGTCATCGAAGACTGCCTCCGAAATTCCAGTCTCCAACGCCCGGTCGCGGAACTCCTCGTAGCGAGCCTGAAGACGCTGGTTCCACTCCTCGCGGTCAGTCACATATGGCCACAGCGTCCCCTGGTGTGGGAGACTGTCGTAGGCGAGTCGCCGGTAGCATTTCGACCGTGCCCCGGCTGCCATTGGTTCGCCGCGGTGGTGGCGGGCAGAGTTAACCAACGCCAAGGCGGGATCAAGCGCGATCAGCGTGTTGAGCTGATCGACGGCCTTCTCCGACTGCTGCTCGAAATGGATATGCGTTCCCGCGCAGTGACGCACGTATGCGAACTCCTCGCCAACAACCTCGTTTTGGACCCGCGTCCGGTCACAGGGTATCTCTTCGATCTCGTCGTGATGCAGCGGCGTTGCCAGCGGCACCAACCCCTTTCCGCACTCCGCTGCATGCGAGATCACCGCTTGGAGCCGGTCGAACAGCTCTGTGCGAAGCTCGCGTGTTGTCTCACACGGCGTTGTCTTGATCTCTAGCATCGGCTTCACGAACTCCCGTTCGGCTCCAGGCGTGGCATCGATGAGATCACCCGGCTCGACAAGCCGACCCGCATCGTCGATCACCCAGTATTCAACTTCAATGCTCCGCCGAATTGGTTGGTTTGTTGTTGACATCACTGGAAGCCCGAGTCACGACCGATCCACCACTTCCCTTTGTTGGCGACACCGTACTGCAGATGGTCGCCGCCGGGGGTGTTGCTGAAAGCGGTGCGTCGTGAATCGTTCACACATATGTTGAAACGAAGGCTATCACAAAAGTCTTTGGACATTCGACGTACTATATTAGTCAAAAACAGCCATTCTATCTGAGAAGCTCCCTAAAATTGAAAATAGTGTTTTTATATAGCGAAAACAGGACAACTGTCTGGCAACCACGTCCTATCGGGCTCAAAACTGACCGTAAGTAACGCTTTTCGATGGTGGACAGACTGCTACTGACCCGTTTTGTCACCCGATTTAGCTGTCCTCAGCGCGTTCCCGGGCTGATTGGAATGACAGCTCCTCGGTTTCAGCCGCGCGGCGCTGTTCTCGTTCGGCGACTGCATCTGGATCGGGAGCAACATCGTCGTCGATGCGGGCTCCGGATTTGTGAACCTTCGCGTGACACCACCGACACAGCGCGACGGTGAGTTCGTGGCTCTTGGTGCTGCTTTCGCTGCCAGCATACGAGAGGTGATGCTCCTCGATCAGTGGGCGACGCTCGTCGTGTGCAATCCGCACCTCTTCGAGTCCGCAGCGGCGACAGGCTGATCCGTCTGTCGTCCACCGATAGTGCGGGCAGGCTGCCCACTCTGCAGTTTCGCCGACGTGGCAGGCGTACTCCTCGGCTGCACGCTCGCTGGCGAACTCGGGATCGCGGCCAGCGTGGTTGAGCGCGAACCGACACCGACCATCGCTTGTGAGATGATCGCACTGTCCAGCCACCTCGTAAGGATCGTCAACGCCGACAGGGGTGCCATCCGGCGTCTCCTCCATACCACGGGCTGACTCCCCAGAGCTAAATATCGTCCGCCCGAAGACACTGTGTGCGAGTTGTTCACCGCCCCGAAACCGGCGACAGCCGCGTGCTCGCCAGCAACCCTGAGTTTGCGGATTCGCTGTTCTCACAGCTTCGCGGGCTGATGTTCCGGCGGTCGCTGGCCGATGATAGCGCGCTCGTGTTCCGGTTCGACAGCGCGAGTAAACGTGATGTCCATATGCTGTTTGTTCCCTTCGCTATCGACGCGCTGTGGATTGTTGACAACGAGGTACAGGCAACAAAGCGACTCAAACCGTGGATCGGGCTTGGTCGAGAGACAGCGGATACACTGATAGAGTTGCCAGCAGGTGCGGCGGATGACGTTGCAGTCGGTGACCGTGTGGTAGTAGTCAACTAGTATGCGATCCAGCTGTTCTGGTCAGCCGCGCCATTGGGTGGTTAGTATCCCATTGTTTCCAACTCGGCGATCTGGTCGAAATCACTGTCTCGCGTCACAAGCGTCGCGCCGTGGTGTCGACAGACGCCACCGATGAGCACGTCCTTCAAATTGATCTGTTTGCCGTCTTCCGCCAGTTCTGCTTCGATGACCGCCGCTTCCCGCGCTGTTGCCTGCGTCAGTGGCAATGGTTCGATCCAATCTAACTTGGCACCCAGTCTGTCGACAGTCTCGGTGCCACCAGTGTGTGCTGCTCCGCGATACACCTCAAACAGCGACAGCGACGGGGTGAAAAACGGATTCGACTCGTGGCGTTGGAGAAACTCCTCGGTTGCAGGAACCGCATCCAGATAGTCGACCAGAAAGGTCGTATCGAAGGCAGTCATCACGTCTCACGCTCGCCTAACGCTGCATCCAGTTGGTCGCCTGTCGACTCGACAGCATCCCGAAACCCCGCAACATCTTTCATCGCGCCGAACCCTTTCATCACATCCTGCTTATCGCCTGTCAGGCGGAGAATCGTCTCCGTAAAGCTTTCATCCGGCTTTTTTTGGGCTTTCAGCCGTTCGTATGCTTCCTCGGTAATTGTCAGACTTTTGGTCGCCATATATGTAGGTATACGTCTACACGTATTTAATGGTCGGGCTGGCTCGGCTGGCAGCTGGAACCGACCGCGCAGACGGCAGCTTTATTTCCCCGTATGTGTGATTAATTGGTACAATGGAGCCTACAGACTCCAACGAGGATAGAGGAAGTCGGGGCAACCCGGCTGGCCGTGAAATTCTCCGGTGAATCATCTACAGACGTGAGTACAGATACCCCACAGGAGCTGCGTAGTGGCAACCCAGCTCGCTCGGCGTTTCCAGCAGACGACGTACAGTTGTTAGATACCACGCTTCGGGATGGCGAGCAGGCCCCAGGCGTCTCGCTGACGCCCGAAGAGAAAGTCGAGATCGCCGAGGCGCTTGATGCCGCCGCAATCGACGTGATCGAAGCTGGCAGTGCGTGTACCTCCGAGGGCGAACGCGACTGTATCCGCCGTGTGACTGATCTTTCGCTCGATGCAACAGTCACCAGCTTCGCCCGCGGGATCAAATCCGATATCGACCACGCACTCGACTGCAACGTCGATGGCGTCACTATCGTCGTCCCCTCCTCGGACAAACATATCGAGACGAAGGTCGGCTCAACCCGCGAGGAGGTCATCGATAGCTCCGTCGAACTCGTTGAGTACGCGACCGACCACGGGCTGTGGGTCGAACTGCTCGGCGAGGATGGCTCGCGGGCCGACCCCGAATTCCTTGTCGAACTCGCCGAGGCCGGCCACGACACGGGTGCTGACCGCTTCTGCTATGCGGATACTGTTGGCCACGCCAGCCCAGAACACACCTACGAGGTGGTCGAACAACTCGCCCAGTTGGGCCCGACAAGCGTTCACACCCACGACGATCTCGGCTTCGGGATGACAAACGTCCACGCCGGACTGCGCGCTGGTGCGGATTTCGTCCACGGCACCGTCAACGGGATCGGCGAGCGCGCTGGCAACGTCGCTATCGAGGAGGTCGCCATCGCGCTCTCACACAGCTACGATATCGAGACGCTGAACCTCCCCAACGTGTACAAGCTGGCGACGACCGTCAGCCAAAACACTGGGATCCCGCTCGCGCCGAACAAGGCCGTCATCGGTGAGAACACCTTCACCCACGAAAGCGGCATCCACACCGACGGCACACTCAAAGACGGCGCGATGTATGAGCCATACCCACCCGAAACAGTGGGTCGAGAACGCCGGCTTGTGCTCGGCAAACACGCTGGTCGCGCCGGTGTTGAGGCCGCGCTGAAAGAACACAGTGTCGATGTGACTGATGACGAACTCGCAGCCATCGTCCAGCGAGTCAAAACACTCGGCGAGCGTGGCAAACGCGTCACCGACGCCGATCTGTTGGCGATTGCCGAAGACGTACAGGGCCGCGACCGCGAGCGGTACGTCGAACTCCTCACCTTGACAACTGCCAGTGGGACTGATGTGCCGACTGCCAGCGTCAAACTCCGCGTTGGCGACGAGGAACGTGTTGCTGCCGGCACTGGCTCCGGCCCGGTCGATGCGGCGGTCAAAGCTGTCCGCGAAGCTCTTGGGCCGGCGGCTGATGCCGAACTCGACTCTTTCCACGTTGATGCGATCACTGGCGGCACCGACGCTGTCGTCACCGTTGAAGTCGAGATGACCCGCGGCGATCACACCGTTACTGTCGCCGCATCAGATTCGGATATCACTCGCGCCTCGGTCGATGCGATGGTTGAGGCACTTGACCGACTGCTGGCAACGTCGCCACCGGAACAGCCGGTTGCCGACGACTGATCGTCGGGTTTTCTATTTCCGAGGACTGCCAAAATCCATATTTCTAAAGTGGTGGCTGCAGAACCACCACTGTGACCTTCGTTGTCGAGATCAAACCCTCGGCGCGGAAGCGCAACCCCGAGGTTGGCAAGACGATCAACACCCAGGGTACTACCCACCGGTTTGAGGATCGGGCGGCTGCCGAAGGCTGGGCTGCCGAACTCACTGCTGGAAGCCGCGATCATGTCTGGATTCAGTCGGCCCACCCCAAGGATCGCTCTGCTGTCGACGCCTATCTTGTCTCTCGCAACACCCGCGGCGAGCTAGAGCGCGCTTTCGACAAACGCCGACGCCGCCTTCGCGGTGGCGACACCAGCGACCAGCAGCCACTTGCTGAGCAGTTTGAAACGGAGTAGCACGAAGACAAACGACTTTGTGTGCTGCTGAGACAGCCCAGTGTATGAAACGTGTTGAGATCACAGACGGGCTGAAGTATGGGTTTCAGATCATGGGCTACTATCTCGGCGTCGCTCTCGCCGGAAGCCTCATGTCGGCGTTTGGGGTGTTTATTATTCTCTTTGAGGTCGTCAGCGAGTTCGGTGCTGCCGCCGAGGGAGCAGCCGACCCTGATCCAAGCGTCGCGCTGCTGCTGTTTGGGCTGTTTATCACCATCGTCGGCGTGTTGATTGTCTGGGCTGGGCTGTTTGGCTCGCTGTACAAAATTGTCGCCGATGCGGTCGCCAAAGGCGAGTATCTCGCCGAGTTGACCGAGCATGATCCCGTTGCCGAGGCGGGTGCAGCTGCCGACTCGACCGCCGCCAGCGACACTGACGCCAGCAAATCAACTGCAGCAACCGACACTACCACCAGCGACACCGCCGCCAGCGATGCCGACACCGACGCCAACGATGCCGACGGCGGCGACACCGACAACGCAGCTGACACTGCTGACGACAAGTCGAAAGAGACTGACAGCAGCTAACCCTGTCAGCTACTACTATTACTACTACCGGCGACATCCCAAAGAGACAACCGCGTTCCGGTCGAACACTCGATAATGGATCGCAGCCCGACAATAGACACACTCGGTGTGGTGTTGGCTGTCTTTCTGGTGCAGTCGGTGCTTTCGCTTGTTGGACAGGCCGGTATCTTTGTTCTGGCCGCCCCGGTTACGGTCGATCCGTGGACGATTTTCACCAGCATCTACGCCCACGCCTCCGTCGGTCATCTCCTCGCTAACAGCATCGTGTTGGTGATTGCGGGCCTGGCAGTCGAACGCCGGACGACATGGCTGCGGTTTCAGCTGTTCTTTCTGGCTGTCGGTGCGGTAGCGGGCATCTCCCAGATCGTCGTCGGTGGCGCAATCGGCACAACAGCCGGCGTGTTAGGAGCCAGCGGTGCGGTGTTTGGGCTGGTCGGCTATCTGCTTGCTGGCAACGTGGTGACAACCACGGTGTTTGACCGACTCGCGCTGTCGCCGCGGCTGCAGGTGGTGATTTTCGTTGTCGCCGCAGCGGTGGTGACGCTACTCACTGGGCGGCCAGGCGTTGCGTTGATCGCCCACTTCACCGGGTTCTTACTCGGCCTGCTTGCTGGGTGGGCTGGCGTGTTGGATCTCTCGCCGTGAGCCGGCTGTGCGGTCAGTCAGCCGGCTGTGCTGTGCCGGCTGTCGCCCGTGTCTCCCGCAGATACCCCTGAATGTATGCGCCGATGAACATCCCGGCGACACCATAGAGAATGAAGATGTTGCCGACGCCCAGACTCGCATACGCCGCACCAGGACAGATGCCGGACAGTCCCCAGCCAACACCGAAGATTCCGCCGCCGACAACGACGTTTGTATCGAGCTGTTTCAGCCGCCGTCCGTATGTGCTGCCAGTCAGCGGGGCGGCGCTGCGAAAGAATCTGATGCTGAAAAACGTGATGCCGGTGATAACCGCCGCACCGAACATCACAAACAGCAGCCCGAAATCAGCAAACTGCAGGAAGTTCAACACGATTTCAGGTTGGGCCATATGGCTAAAGGCAAGCCCGAAGCCGAAGATGAGCCCGCCGCCAAACACCAGTGGGAGAAACAGCGGATGCTGTTCGTGTTCGCCCCCCATTATGGACTCACCCCCACTGCCTGCACAAGTTGTGCAACACCGATTGCGACGAATAGGAAGGTTGCAACACCGACAAACGACGCGTTTGAGGCCGATCCAACGCCACAGACGCCGTGGCCGGAGGTACAGCCTTTGCCAAGTCGGGTGCCGATACCGATGAGAATCCCACCAAGGAACAGCCGCCAGGGCTGTACATCGGTTAGCCAGATCGTCACACCACCGATATCGTGGAGTTGGCCCGTCGTTGCCGGCTGGTGTAGCCCGCTTGTGACAACCCCAGACTGGAAGGTGAGCATATAGACTGCTGCCCCAAGAACGATCCCCAGGGTAAAGACGACCCGCCAGTCTCGGGATGGGCGGTACTGTTGGAACCGTGATCGGTCGGAGACGTACGATAGCGTTGACTCAAGAAACGTGCTTGCGCCAGCCGGAATCCCGGTGCCGAGATAGATCACGGCGGTTCCAAGGCCGACGAGGAGGCCACCAATCAGATAGTGGCTGATCCCGTTCGGAAACAGCGTTTCGATGAGCAGTACGGTTGTTGGTATCATTACCAACCTACACGGTCGCTACCGCTGAAAACGTTGCTGCTCCCTTCCTCGTTGCCGCTACCGACGACAGACGCTGCAGAGGGCTGTCATCGACAGCGGCAGATTCCGGTGGGTTTCGTCGCGTTGATGCTTCTTTTCGCTGGCTACACCAGCGTGACGACCTGGTAGAGAATGCCGAGGGCAAAAAAGGCGACCAGCAGGATCGTCGTCACGACGACTGCCGGCGAAAGCTGGGTTTCGTCGTTGAGGATGTACTGTTCCATACCCCTGTTTGTGCAGTGGATCGTTGTAAGCGTTTAGAATCCGTTGCGGCCCAAACAGAAGCTACAAGTGTGCTGCAGGGCTGTTTTCGACTGCGGGCTCGTAGATCAGCGGTAGATCGCTTCCTTCGCAAGGAAGAGGCCTCGGGTTCAAATCCCGACGAGTCCACTTCACTCGTTCTCGCTTCGCTCGAACTCGTTCAGCGGACTCGCCGACCTCCCACTCGCTCCCTGCGGTCGCTCGCGGGAGTCCCGACGAGTCCATTCATCTCGTCCATTACTATCTCACTCGTCTTCTTCGGGCCACTCGCCTAGAAACTCAACCCCGAGATCAACGTTTTCAGTAATATCACGGAGTCGTGTCTTCTTACCACGAGTATTGAGTGAGGTGTGTAGAAAACAGCCGTTCGACAGTTCGTACGGTATCCGCATTTCCTCACCGTTGGGGTGTTCTGGTTCGGTATTGATTGAACAGTTCTTTCGTGCCCGTGGTGGCGAGTACGGGATTTCGATTTTGTCAATCAGGTCGTGGTGCTCGATCAGATAGTCAACCGCCTCGCCCATGTTGATCTTCTGTTGGGTGTGGATTTCGCTGTCGCTCTCGGGAATCACTTTCCCGTCTGAAAATCTGATCACGTAGCCCTCGTCAGGCTCATCTGTTTTATCTACTGTCGGCTGTGTTGCGGTTGTGTCTTCCTGATTGGCTGTTGGCTCGTCGCTCACAAACTGCCGTTGCTCACGGAGCACTGAGACGAGCGCTTGGACGAACTCGCGGGCTTGCTCCTCCAAATCAATCGTCAGCTCGCCAACTTCGCTTTCGACGGCCTCAGTTACAGCGTCGGTGACGCCGTCCTCGCTGTCCTGCAGCGCGCTGATCGCGCGGTTCGTCTGGGCGACCTGTTCGGCGACCTCGTCCGATTTGCCCGACCGGATCGATTCTTTCGTGAGCAGTTCCAGCACGCCCGGATTCTCAGGCAGATCGTCAAGTTCGAACTGGACGACAGAGACCTCTTCGCTGCCGTTCTCGTTGCGGTTCTTCGTGAGCACCTCAAACGACTGGCCGTTTGTCAGAATCCCCCAGTCGACATCGAGTTCTTGTCGCATGTAGCTCCGCAACTGTTGGACTTCCTTGTTGCTCAGCGTTGCTCGAACTGGCTTTGCCTCAACGAACACCACCGGCGAGTCTCCCACGAGGAGCGCGTAATCGACGTGGGTACTGCCTGAAGCCATCGGAATTGTGTATTCGAGCGCGACCTCTGTCGAGTAAAGATCCCAGCCGAGCAGTTCCAAAAACGGCTGGACGAGTTTGACTTTCGTGTTCTCCTCGTCCATCTGTGGCGAGGATTCGATGAGCTGTTGACAGCGATTGACGTACTCATCGATATCCTGCTTATCCATTGGAACGTGTTGGGTAACGCATCTATTTATAAGATGGTGAAAACTGCTGAATCACAACGGCTGCTTGTGCTAAGATCGATCTTCAAAAAACGCATCCTGCAACTGCGAAACGTAGCTTTGCTCCCACCCCTTCGTCTCACAGTAGTACGAACACAGCGCGTCGACAAACGCCCGCTGTAACACTCCAGCGTCAGCCAGCACACACAGCAGGTGTGGCGTCGTAAACAGCATGTTCCGATCCGCCAGTGCCAGCGAGACAAACAGGTAGTTCGTCGTGTTGAACTCGTCAGTGACGAACATCGACGCGCCCAACTCGTTCGCCAGCCAGACGCCGTGTGATTCGCCCCGATCAAGGCCGTACTCAAGCGGTTCGGCGATAGTTGACTCGACATCGTGAACAGTCAGCCAGTCGGCGGCCTGCAACACCAGCTCCGCAGCCGCCGCGAGGAGGTCATCGTCACCGGTCGCCGCCGTCACCTCGCTGATCACACTGGCCGGAACGTGGACATCGTAGCTCGACAGCACGGCTTTCAGTGGATCGCCACCGCTTGGAGCCAGCTGGCGACCGTCGACAACCGGCGTCGCAAGGTTCAACAGGACGTTTGTGTCGACAACAATCGTCGCCTGGTCACTCATCAGCCGCTACTCCGGCGTTTCCTCGGGCGTCCACTCCGACACCTCACCCTCGTAAAACGTCGCCTCGCTCGGCAGCGAGTCGGCCACCTGCGGCGCGGGCGGCTCGCGGTCTAACGACTCCCGAAGGAGCTTCATCCGCATCGCCTCCTCGGTTCCCACCACCGATTCGACGGTCTCGAAGCTGATCTCCTCCTGATAGTAGGCGTCAGCGAGCCGACGACGAAACTGCCTATCAGTGGTCAGCTCGTCGATCTCGCTTTGCAGGGCCTCGGTAAGCAGCTGTGTACGGGAGACACCACGGAGGTCGGCGATGGTGTCGGCCTGCTCGACCAACGAGGTGGGGGCATTGAAATCGACGCGAGTTTTGTCATCTGCGACCATATTTATGTGTAGAATCTACACATGAATAATACTGGTGGTGAGTTGGTGATAGACAGTCCACATCACCACGACGCCGCAGACGAGCAGTACGGTACGGAAGATCTCGACACACTCCGAACCGATGAGATGGAGTCTGTGCAGTGACAGATTTTGGTGGCTATCAAGCGTGCTCGTCGATCCACTCACTGACGAAAGTCCAACCCGACTTGTCTGGGAAATTCTCTCGAATCTCACGACCCGACTTTCTGGGTAAGATTCTTGCCGACAGTCCTCACGCCGCGCGCTACCGCCTCTCATGGGGGGTTTACAAGGCTCCGACTCATGGGTACAGTTGCAATGGCAAACGGTACGGTTGATTTCTTCAACGACACAGGCGGTTACGGTTTCATTGATACTGACGATGCTGACGACGATGTCTTCTTCCACATGGAAGATGTTGGCGGCCCTGATCTCGAAGAAGGTCAGGACGTCGAATTCGACATCGAAGAGTCCCCGAAAGGGCCGCGAGCGTCCAACCTGACCCGCCTCTAAGGCGGCGTCAGATCGTGCAGTAACGAGCGTCGCGGCATCGACGCGATCCGTTTTTTCGGATTTTCAACCTTATCAGCGGTCGCGCTGTCCAGACGGGCGTCAAGTTGATACCCACGGAACGCGAACATCGGGTAGCGAATGCGGCGTGAACATTTCGAACTCGACGTACGCAATATCGACTGGGTGGACGCCGATGGTGACCCCCAACAGCCGGTCGCACGTATCGAGTTCTCCGGGCCGACCGAGGAACTCAAACGCCGACTCACCGATATTCACGACAGCCCACTGGACAGTGAGGAGATCGATGTCGCCTTCCGCCTCCGTGATCCCTTCGAGGGCGATGCGGATGCCACCGGCGTTGTTGGCGTCACCAACCGACTCACGGGCGATTTCATCTTCGAGACCAACGAGGAGGCCGATGATGTCTTCAAATTCATCAACGCAGCCCGCGAGTACGGTGATGCAACCAACACCCCCGAGAGTCGCTACCGAATCGAACTTGCGGTTGGCGACGACGAGCCAGTTGCTTACGAGAAAGGCACGTTTCTCGTCTACGACGACGAGGGCGATCTGCTCCGCAGCCAGAGTCTCATCCCCTCCGGTGTTGAGCTGTAGCCGGCAGAAATCGGTCGACATTTAGCTGCCACTCACAGACAGTGGGGTGTGCGAAACGTAACCGACCGGACACGCAACCCCTTCGGGATGGAGCCAGACTGCGAGCAGTTCGTGCCGGGGTACGGCGATGCAAACGCTGATTTCCATATTATCGGCGACCATCCGCGGCGACACGGCGGCATCAACACGGGCATCCCGTTTACCGAAACAGCGGCTGCCGAACGTCTCCAATCGGTGCTTGAGGCGACCGGGCTTCTCAAAACCACTGGCGAGCAGCCAACGGTTAACAAGACGTTTTTTTCCTATCTCCACATGTGCGTTCCCGACCCCGGCGTCACCCCCTCGGCAGCCGAGTATACCGAGATGGATCGCTTTTTCGATGCCGAACTCCGCGCGATTGCGGCCCACGTGCTGTTTCCGGTCGGCGCGCGGGCAACGAAACACGTCCTCGAACAGTACACTGCTCTCGCCTGGAAAACTGAGATTGAGATGGATCGCCTCCATGCAATGGAACTCCGCGGCAGCGGCTGGCTCGTCATCCCGATCAAAGAGCCGGCCGAGTGGACAGATGCTGATGCCGACCAGCTGACTGCGGCGATTACTCATCTCCAGTCGACTGATTTCCGCCGCGAAACCGATCTTGGACGGTTTATTGCTGGCAGCGATCCCTACTACGTCCGGTAGCCCCGTGGTGTCGGGCGGTTAGCCCAAAACAAGACAAACGTATGACAACTGCCGCCGAAACAGGATACTTTCTGTCTTCAGCAGCGAAAATTTTGGATGCAAACACTTGGTGCCGGTTGGGTGGCTAAATTCATCCCATCAAAAGGGTTTTTGCCCACATCTGTCGAATGAATGGCTGGCGTACTGACGTGTATTCGTCAGCCGCGCCACACTGTGGACTAGTGCTCCCACAGTCGCTTGGTCAGTCAGACGACCCCATGTGGGTCGTCTTCAGCACAGCTCCGTCGTTGCTGCGGCTCAACTCTACAACGAAACACTGAAACACCGGAACAGCCGAATGCTTGCTATGGAACTGCGGGTTATCGAAAAAACTGAGACAGAGCTCCGCATCGAGATCGCCGGCGAGGATCACACGTTCATGAACGTGCTGAAGGGCGTGTTGCTTGAGACTGATGGCGTCTCGGCGGCAACCTACAATATGAACCCCGAACAGTCCGGTGGTCAGACTGAGCCGGTGTTGTCGATCACGACTGACGAGGGCGTTGATCCGCTTGACGCGCTGGCGGAGGGTGCTGAAGCGGTTCGAGACACAACTGACGAGTTCAAAACGGCGTTTGAGGCTGCGGCCTGAGATTTGTAGTCAATCGTCGGTATCCAGAGTTACAGCAGCGAACAGTTTCACAACTTCCCACAGCTAACAGTCACACATATCCGGCTCACAGCAGGAGAGATCCTCCAGAAACATGTTTGCTTCGCGGTACTCTTCCAGCTGGTCAGTTTCGATCCCCAGCCGTTCGCCGATTGCTTGGGCAATCACCGGGAACCGCGCGCGGAACTTATACATGAAACAGAACATCACGCCGTTGTGGACGACATCCGGCCCCGAATAAAACAGCCCCGGCGTTGTCGTTGACTCGTCCTCGTCGGTGAGATCGATACTGCCGTCGTCAGTGCGTTCAAAATGGGATTTAGCCGGCCCAAGCACCGAGTTGAACCCGGTCGCCAAAATCGGTCGGTTGGCTGTCCAGTGGTGGACACGGTCACCGTCGCTGTCGATTCCATAGACATCGAACCCCTGCGGCTTTTCGCCCGAGGCCTCAGCAGGCTCGATTGTGTCGATTCGAATCCCCGGCAGACAGGAGAGTCGCCCCGTCTCTTTGGCTGTCTGCAGTCGCCCGCGGGTAAACGGTGCGAGTGACTCGCTGGGGTCAGGATGGCGGAACTCCCACGGCGCGCCGGGATCAACGACGGTTGCCTCGTAGCCAGCCGCGGTTAGCCCACAGGCAGCGTCGATCCCGCTTTCGTAGCCGCCGATGATGAGAAACGCATCGTCGCCCGTCTGTTCGGATTCACGCTCTGCAAACGCCGCAAACGAGTCAATCTCGGCGTAATGCACTGCATGGTCGGCTCCGGGAAACGGTGCTGTCTCCGGCGCGCCGAAGTGGCCCGCCGCCCAGACGACGAACTTTGTTTCGATTGGCCCCTGTGAGGTCGATAGCTGAAATCCCTCCTCGGCGGTGGCAACGCCGCCATCAGGAGCGACTGTCTCGCTGTGTTCGCTGTCGGCAGTAGAGGTGATTTCGGTTACTGCAACCGGTGTTTCCACCGAGAGTTCGTAGGCGTCGGCAACACGGCTGAGATAGTCGGCGTAGGCCTCGCCTGTGGGGTGTTCATGATCGAGTGCAAACGCAGGGGAGGTATCTGGTGTAATCGCGTTCAGATCTGGAAGGCCGAAGCTGTTTGCAGGGAATGAGGGTGTCAACAGCCGAGTTTCTGCTGGCCACTGCCGGAAGGAGTGGCCGATCTCCTCGCGGTCAACGATGAGATACTCAAGATCCAGCTTCTCAAGGGCGACACCGACGCCGATGCCGGCCGCTCCCGCGCCGACGACAACAACGTCGTAGGCAGTATCAGTTACCGACATCTGCTCACGCTCGTGGTGTTTCCACTGCTGATTCCAGCGGTGAAACCCATGTTAGATAGCTGGAGTGCTGTGCGCATACAATTACGTAGCGTGGTTACGATAATAATAGTTATTATCGAGAACAGAAATTTTCATAAACAGTGGAGCCCCTAGAGCCGAACCGGAATCCCCTGCTCGTGGAGTGACTGTTTGACATCCTCAATCGAGTACTCATCGAAGTGGAAAATCGAGGCAGCAAGCGCGGCGTCAGCACTCGCTTCGGTGAATACCTCGCCCATGTGGTCGGGGCTGCCACAGCCCGAGGAGGCGATAACTGGCGTCGAGACGGCATTACAGACCGCCTTTGTCAGTGGGATGTCGTAGCCGTCTTTCGTGCCGTCGGTGTCGATAGAGTTGACGAAGAGTTCGCCCGCGCCGCGTTCCTCGGCTTCGATTGCCCACGAGATTACGTCGCGGCCAGTGCCCTCGCGGCCACCTTTGACCGTGCACTCGAACCAGACCTCTTCGCCGTCGACCGTCACGTAGTGTTCACCCTCGTCGTCGTGCCGTCTTCGGGCATCAACAGAGATAACGATACACTGACTGCCGAAGGCTGCCGCGCCCTCTGAGATGAGTTTTGGCCGTTCGAGCGCGCCGGTGTTGATCGAGACCTTGTCCGCGCCGGCCCGAAGCGTCTCCTTGATATCTGCTTTTGTCCGAATTCCGCCGCCGACTGTCAGCGGAATAAAACACTCGTCGGCGACCGCGGAGACGGTCTCAAGCATGGTTTCGCGGCCCTCGGCGGAGGCGGTGATATCGAGGAAGACGAACTCGTCGGCTCCGGCCTCGTTGTAGGCTTTCGCCATCTCGACGGGGTCGCCGGTGTATTTGAGATCCTCGAAGTTGACCCCGGTGTAGACAGCTGCGTTGCCGTCATCGTCGAGATCAACGTCGATACAGGGGATGATCCGTTTGGTGAGTGTCATCTGATACCTACAGCTACTAGACGTGGTTTCAAAAGCTGTTCGGAGTGGCAGATCACAACTCAAGCGTTGCGAACGGTGGACAACTGCACACAGCCAGCGATTCCGACAGTGGCACAGCCCTACCGCTCGTGGAACGCTGCGGCCGCAAGCAGCGGAAACACCAGCGTCGCCTCGGCTTCGATCTGGGTATAGTTCGTCTCGCTTTCTTTGATTTTGCCCCACGAGACAGCCTCATCCGGTGGCGCGCCAGACAGCGAGCCGTCGCCCTCCATCCCCGTCGAGATGTAGACCACGTAGTCCGCGCCGCCACGGAAGAGGTTCGTCATAATCGCGTGGTGTTTCGGCACGCCGTCGCCGACGGCGATGAGGCCGGTCGTATCGGCCAGCAGGCCCTGTTCGATGAGTTTGTCGTAGTCATCAAGGATCTCGATGCCGATATCCACGTCGTTGGACTGCTGGTAATAGTAGAGGAAGTTCCCGACCTCGGCGTCGGTCAGGGCGGGACAGTAGACCGGCACGTCGTGGTCGGCGGCCTGTTTCAGCACCGAATCCTCGTCGTCAAGTCGCTCGCCCAGCTCGCGGGCGAAGGCCGTCGGCGTGCGGATCTGTTCCTCGGCGAAAAAGTCATCAAAGAAATCGTAGAGATACTGTTCGAGCCAGACGTAGCGATCCGAGGGGACGTAGATATTCCCCAAGCGATTGATCCCCTCTTCGCGGAGTTCGGCCTCGTCGGCCTCCCACTGGCCCATCTTGAACGGGCGAGCGCTCTTGATTACGTCCTCGGTCAGCGAGCCGGAGGTGGTGATGAGCACGTCGATGTAGCCCTCGCGGATCAGCGAGGCGACGACCTCGCGGAGACCAGAGGAGATGATGTTGGAGGTACAGGTGAGATAGATTTCTGCGTCTTCGTCCTGCATCTTCTTGCTGATCTCGATGCCCTCCGCGAGATG
>OBKM01000436.1_pt1 | contig 20786 bp, 22 predicted proteins | sample 1519691 | NCBI WGS metagenome assembly OBKM01 (sample SAMEA37050418, study PRJEB22526) | metagenome | biome: saline pan; feature: lake; material: water | place: Egypt | collected 2015 | depth 0.5 m | reverse complement strand
CAGACGCGACCCGCAAGCGTAAAACGCCGCCGCGGCCTACCACCGACGGGCGGCAGTGACGACGGTTACCCCCACCGAGCCCCTTGTGACGACGACCTTTCCCGAGCCGCCCTCTCAAACGTCCCAAGTGGCTACGCTCTCCGGCAGGCTTATTCCTGGCGTGGCTCGACTGTGAGCGCATGGCAACAGCCGAATCGACGGTGACCGTTCACACGGATGTGCCGTTCCGGGAGGTGGCGGGCGAGACGCTCCGGCTCGATGTCTACGAGCCAGCCGACCGTGAGGGGCCGCTTCCCGTGGCCGTTCTCGTCCGTGGGGGCGGGTTCCTCTTTGGCGACAAGGGCGAGTTCGCCCGGCACGCGATCGACTTCGCGAGTGACGGCTATCTCGCCGTCGAACCGCAGTACAGACTCGCGCCCGAACACCAGTTCCCCGCAGCGCTCACGGACGTCCGTGCGGCGATCGAGTGGGTCCGATCCGTGGGAGAAGAGTACGGCGCGGATCCCCACCGTGTCGCCACGATCGGGCACTCGGCAGGCGCAAATCTGGTTGCGCTCGCCGCGGCGACCGCTGGGGAGGCAGGTGTCGCTCCGCCCGCGGCGGTCGTCGGCTACTCGGGGATCTACGAGTTCCGGGCTGGCGACGAAGACGGTGCATCGGGGGACTCCGAGATCAATACCCAGTATCCCGGCGGCTCCTTCGAGGAGGTCCCCGACCGTTACGAGGCGGCCTCGCCCGCGGCCCGAGTCGACGACTCGATGTCGCCCACGCTCTTGCTCCACGGGAGCGACGATGGGGTCGTTCCGCCCGCACAGTCCGAGCAGTTTGCCGAGGCGCTCGCACCAGTAGCCGACGTCGAGTTCGAGACGCTACCGAGCGATCATGCGGTGCCGTTCCACGGTGACATGTACGACGAGGTGTACGAACTGACGCGGGACTTTCTCGAAGAACGAGTCTAGCCGCTGGCCCCGGAGCCGCCCGATTCGGGTGGCCCATCGTCCCCCGTCTCAGCCGTCGCATCCTCTCTCGACTGACTCGACACGCCGTGCGTTCGATCGAACACGGTCACTGCGGCTTTGAACAGGGCGAGCAGAATCGGGCCGAGGAACAGACCCATGATGCCGAGCAGGTAGATCCCGCCGAGGACGCCGACGAGCACGATGGCGGGGTGGACACCCGAACCCGCATCGACGAAGATCGCGCGGAGGTAGTTGTCCACCACCGAGAGGACCGCGATGCCGTAGACGAGTAGGATGACAGCGCCGACCGGTTGACCGACGACGACGAGATAGACGACCATCGGAGCCCAGACCAGCCAGACGCCAACTACGGGCATGATCGAGGCGATGACCATGACGACCGCCCAGAATGCCGCGTTGGGGACGCCGACGAGCCAGAGACCGATCCCCCCGAGAATCCCCTCGACGACGGCGACCAGCAAGTGGCTACCGATGACGGCCCAGGCCACGACCGACATCTCGTCGTACAGTTCGTCCTGCACGTCGTTGTCGAGCGGCGTCACCTCGCGGGTCCACTCGACAAGGTCGGGACCGTCGACCAGCAGGTAATACAGCAGGAAGGCGAGAATCAACACGCCGAACCCGACGTCAACCGTCGTATCGAGCAGGCCAAGCGTCTGGGTCAACAGGATCTCGGCCGAGGCGGCGAGCAGGTCCTCGAACTCCTCGATTGCTGCGGCCTCGATCTCCTCGACGTGGCCCGGATCGACGCCGAGGTCGTCGACAAGAAAGCCACGGACGGAGTCCAGAAAGACCGAGAGATCACTGCCCTGCAAGTCGTCCAGGAACGTTATCGTCGTGTCCAGCAGGATCAGTGTCAGTACGAGGAGCGGCACAATGGCCGTGACGAACGCGACTGCCGTGAGGACGGCCGCGGACGGACGCGGACCGATCCGCTCGCTGAGTCGCTCGTGGAGCGGAAAGAGCACGAACGCGAGCAGTCCAGCGGCGAGCACGTACTGGAGGAACGGGTCGACGAGCAGGAACCCGATAATCCCGAGGACAGCGACCAGGAGGGCGAAGAAGGCGGTTCGAACGTCCATACGGCGAGCACAGAAGGAAGCTATGTAAACGTTGATATCGTCAGTACCGGGACTTTTTGCACCGGCGCGTCGACATCACTGCCGATGCCCGCTGTTAGCGAACTCCTCGACGCGATGGACGGAATCGTGCATCAACCGACACAGCAACACGATGACAGGGTCGATCTAACTGTCACCGAGGTGTACGAGATCGAAGCACCGGGACGGGTCGATTTCGGCGGGGGCGAGCTACAGGCGGCCGAACTCGTCGCCCACGACCGGACCTGGCGCAACGACGAGGACGAGTATCAATGGTGGCAACTCACGGCCGGGCAGTATCTGATCGAGTACAACGAGCGCATGAATCTCGACGAACGTGTGGTTTTGCAGGTTCGGGACGAACTCCGGGCACGTGGCGCGTCGCATCCGACGCTGCACGTCGACTCGCTCTCGCTGGTGCCGCTGTCGGTCGGTGGGGCGGGAATCTACCTCAAGGAAAACGCACGAGTATCGACGCTGCTCGCAGGAGAGTAAGTTCGGGGGTGGTCATCCGACCAGTATTAAATCCCAAAATGGGACATATAGTCAGTATAGGGGAAGCCGTTTAGTGTGTCTGTGAGCGACGTTCGGACGCGTGCTTTCAGCACGCACGGTCGTCATCCGGTGTTCCACTTCACCGGGCGGAGCGGGGGGATGGCTGGCTTCCGGTGTGTAACTGGCCTCCGATGGCCGTCCGCCCGCTTTCGCACGTTCTATCGACGGTCTGTATCGTCGCCGACGAGCAACCGCTCGACGAACTGGTCCTCTAGCTGTTCGCGGACCCGGCGGGAGTACGCGGGATCGTCGAGCGTGATCTGGCGTGTCCGCGCGCCGTCCAGCGTGGCGACGATCAGCCGCGCAGTTCCCTCCGGTTCGACGTCCCGAAAGACGCCCTGTTCGATCCCATCTCGGATGATTTCGACGACGATCCTCCGCAGTACTTCGTCGCTTCGGGCGAGCTCTTCGCGGTAGGTTTCGTTGAACGGGCCGCGTGAGCGCAGTTCGAGTAGGGCGAGATGAAGCGCTGTGCGGTCATCCTCTTCGGGCTCTAGGACCCAGAGATCCAGAAACTCCCGAAGCCGTTCGGTGGCAGATTCGTTCTCGTCGGGCGCGACCGTCGACTCGAACTCGGTAATCAGGTGGTCGATAAACGCCGCAAGTAGCTCCTCTTTCGTGTCGAAGTGGTAATGCAACAGTGCCGTGCTCTTTCCCGCCTCGTCGGCGATATGTTGCATCGTGAGGTCGGCGTGGCCGTGCTCGCAGAGCGCGCGATACGTCGCATCCATTATCGCGTCGCGCGAATCCGGGGCATCGCCCGACTCGTCTGGCGTGTCGCTCATCCCGACTGACTACCCAGTTAGCGAGCGATAAACCGGTTTCGGAGTTCACTGGTACTCGGGGCTGTCTCCGCCCATACTTAAATTTCCGAAGTAATACACTTCGATAACTGTAGTTATGCGTCAGGAGAGCCTAAAGCGTAGTTAGCACGAAGACTGGTAAAGATTGCCCACTGTGCCAACAACCGCTCGACGGACCACGGAGGATCACCGATCCAGCGGTCGCCATCCCGTGCCGTGGGTCCAGTACCGATCACTGCGCGTCGACCGGATCGACGACCTCGCCACTTTCGGGGTAGACGCCGACCTGCTCACAGAGATCAGCCATCGGGCAGGCCTCGGGGTCGTCAAGACAGGCGGGCTTGCGTGCGGAACAAAACTCCCGGCCGAACTGGATCGTCGCAGTGTGACCGAACCCACATTTGTCCGCCGGGACGTCCCGTTCGAGCACCTCGCGGACGTCCTCGTGATCCGCGTCGGGCGCCGCGATCCCCATCCGCCGGTAGATGCGGTGCACGTGGGTGTCGACGGGGAAAACGCCGCCTCGACCGCCAGCAAAGAGGAGAACGCAGTCGGCGGTCTTCGGGCCGACCCCGTGCATGTCGAGCAAGGTTTCCCGGACCGCGCCAGGGGACTCCTCCCGGACGAACCGGTCGAACGCGTCGGTCGAACCGTACTCGTCGAGGAGCCGGTCGGCTGCCTGCTGGATCACCTTCGATTTCTGGTTGTACAGGCCAGCCGAACTGATCGTCTCCGCGAGCTCGGCGCGCTCTGCAGCGGCGAGTGCCGCCGCGAGGTCACCGTCGCCGCCGTATCGGTCCATCAGTGCGTCGTGGGCGGGCTGGCTCGCTACGTCGCTCGTGTTCTGGCTGAGGATCGTCCGCACGAGACACTCGAAGCCATCGCGGCCACCGTAGGCTTTCTGCCAGTACCGTTCCCCCAGTCGGTCGACCACGCGTTCGGCGCGGGTTGCTGCCTCACTCGGCGCGAACGTCGAGGGCTGGCCGCCACCCGCGGCCCCACCGCTTATATTCTCCGCTGGCTCGGGGTCGTCGGTCATCGACCGTCCGTACGGAGTCAAGGGCCTTCAGCGCCCCGGCAGCGGCGACCCTGTCATCGTCCCGAAATATCAGGTAGAACGCTCCGAAACGCGTCGCTCCGCGTTTCCAAACCGTTTATACCGTTCGGTTGTTAATCCGCCGGTATGGCGAAAGAGCAGAAAGAAGTGCGCGATCTGCAGGAAGGTAACTACCTGATGATGGACGACGAACCGTGCAAGATCACCGCCTACAGCACGGCGAAGCCGGGCAAACACGGCAGTGCAAAGGCCCGAATCGAGGGCAAAGGTGTCTTCGACGGCCAGAAGCGCAGCCTCTCCCAGCCTGTCGACGCGAAGATCTGGGTTCCGATCATCAACCGGAAGCAAGGACAGGTCGTCAGCGTCGAGAGCGAGGATGTTGCGCAGGTGATGGATCTGGAGACCTACGAGACGATCACGATCAAGACGCCCGGCGACGCGAGCCTCTCGCCCGACGACGAGATCGAGTATCTCGAGATGGAAGACCAGCGCAAGATCATCGAATCGTAGATGTTCCCCGGTGCCGTCGCTGAGCGAACTGGCGCCGACTACGTCATCGTCGGTGCGCCGCTCGATGTTTCCACGACGTTCCAGCCCGGCACCCGATTCGGCCCGGACCGTCTCCGACAGTTCGGGCGAACGTTCGACGATTACGACCCCCACAGCGACGCTCACTTTTCCTCGCTCGCTGTCCACGACCACGGCGACGTCCACGCATGGGACGACGCCGCCGAGTATCTCGACTACCTGGAGGGCGTCGTTACCGATGTCGAGTGGGACGACGCCGTTCCGCTCGTGCTCGGTGGCGAACACACGGTCACGATTGCAGCGATCCGGGCGCTAGATCCCGACGTGTTCGTCTGTCTGGATGGCCACCTGGACCTGCGGGAGGAGTACGACGGGAACGAGTTGAGCCACTCGACGGTGTCCCGGCATGCCCTCGAAACCGCTGACGAAGCCATCATTCTCGGCGCACGGACGGGCAGCGAGGCCGAGTGGGAACGGGCCGAAGACAGCGACGTGACCGTCGTCCCGCCGGAGGAAGTAAGCGAGTGGACCCCGCCGACATCGATCGCGCAAAAGGACGCCTATCTGAGCGTCGATATCGACGCGGCCGATCCGGCCTACGCACCCGGAACCGGAACGCTGGAGCCTTTCGGCCTGACCGGCCGGGAGCTGCGCGACGTTATCAGAGCTGTCGCGCCACATGCGGCCGGGTTCGACATCGTCGAGGTGAACGACCGTGACGACGGGCAGGCGGCGACACTCGGCGCGAAGCTCCTCCGGGAGTTCGTGTTCGCCCACGCGAACGACTAAGATCACAACGCCCTTTCACCCGCTCGCCGAAGACGTAGCCATGGAACTCTCGGAACTCGTGAGTCGGTACGACGAACGTCTCGATACCGATGCGTACGCCGATGTCGACGCGAGCGCGAACGGCCTGCAGGTCGGCCCAGACCAGGCGACAGTTACTCACGTTGCGTTCGCAGTCGATGCTGGCGTCGCGACGATCGAACGCGCCGCCGATGCAGGAGCGGACCTGCTGGTCACCCACCACGGCGTCGTCTTCGGCGGGATCGACCACGTCACTGGACCGGAGTACGACCGGATCGAGGCGCTGATCGAGAACGATCTCGCGCTCTACGTCTCGCATCTCCCGCTCGATGGTCAACAGGGGCTGGGCAACGCAGCGGGACTCGCCGATTTGCTGGAACTGGAAGAGTGTGAGCCGTTCGGAACGGTCGGTGGGGCGTACGTCGGCCAGCGCGGACGACACGACTCGCTGACCGTCGAGGGGATCGCCGAGACCCTGGAGAAATCGCTCGACACTGGGGGCCGTGAGGTCCAGACGTTCGCGTTCGGCCCGGCAACGATCGAGGATGTGGCGATCGTCACCGGAAGTGGCGTCGACTGGCTCGACGACGCCGCCGAGAGCGGTGCGGACGTGCTGATCACCGGAGAGGGAAAACAGCACGCCTACCATCTCGCGCGCGAACTCGGCATCAATCTGGTGCTCGCAGGCCACTACGCGACCGAAACGTTCGGCGTCCGGAACCTGCAGTCACTCGCCGAGGACTGGGCACTGGAGACGACGTTTATCGACGAGCCGACTGGGCTATAGCTACTGTCGATAGCACTGCTGGGTAGCGAACAGGTGACAGTCGTGCCGCGACGTGGGTAGTCACACACCCGCCTTGCCCGGCGTCGCGGCGATCTACTGGGGCATGTCGACGGTCGCCTCGCTTTCGGATATAAATCTGTAGTCGAAACCCTGTCGGCGTGTCGGCCTCACTCGACTTCGAGCGTTAGCGCTAGCTCCGCACCCGAAGCGAGTGCGTCGACGATTTTGTCGTCGATACCGATCGCGCCGTGATCGGCGCTTACTGTCACTGTCCGATCGTCGACGTGGTCGCTCGCGCGGATGACGGCGCTACGCTCGCTCTGGAAGGAGAGGTCGGGGTCGCCGCGACCGGTGACGGACTGGCGCATGCCGTCGACGGCTATCGTCGCCGTAATCGTCGCGTCGGCATCTTGGCAGGCAGCGACGAACTCCGGGTCGAAATCGGCAGGAGCTCGGTCGGCTTCGATCGCAAGAATACAGTCACCTGCAGGCGTGAGAAAGTCGTCGGTAGTCACCTCGAACGTGCTGGCGTGGTCCGCGCTGACGTGTTCGTGGCCGTGTGCGGCGATGCGTTCTTCCATACGCCCGGTAGCCCGAGGGGCCTCTTGAGGGCGTCCCTTTCGGGCTCACTCCTGTACGACGGTGACCGTCACGGCGCCGCAGTCACACTCGTATGCGCGGCGGGTTCCGCCGTCGGTTCGCATCGAGAGCATCATGTGCTCCTCGCCGAGCGCGGTATCACAGCCTTCCGCCTCGCACGTACAGGTTAGCCGTTCGAGCATACCACAGATTGCTCACCCGATGGTAGTTAAACTGAGCCGTCCGCGGAGTGAAAGTGAAAGTGAAGCGGTCGGATAGAGGGCAAGACCTATTTCAGTGCCGGACACTGGCTGGTAACAATGTTGGGTCAGTGGCTGGCTGCACCAGTCGAACCGAACGACGAGAACGAGCCACCGACCATGGAGAGCCAACAGCCCGTGACAGTTCCGGGCAGTCCCGCGGCGCTGGCTGGGACGGACGTGGTGGCGTATCGGACGGCGTTTTCCGACCCCTGTGACGCCGATCAAACACGTGCCACGCTCGAACTGTCCGGCCTATACGGGGAGGCTCGGATCTGGCTCAACGATACCTTTCTCGGTGCACATCGCTCGTATTTCACGCCGTGGCAGGTAACCTTCGAGCCTGAGCCGGAGAACGAACTGATCGTGGAGTGTCATCGACCGCCCGACGCGTTTGGTGGCGTCTACGAAACCGATCTGCTCCCGGCGGAGCGTCGGGTCCCGGGAATCTGGTGGGATGCGTCCGTGGAACCCCACGGCTCCGTCGCGATCACGGATCTCTCGGTAACACCGGAGCTAACCGCCGACGGCGGTACAATCCACGCGGCGATCACGGTGGATGCCGCCGAACCGGTCGAGGATCGCATCACGCTCTCGCTCCGGCCGCAGGGCTTTCGCGGTGGGGGTGCGATGGAACGCGCCCGCGTCGAGGCTGCGGCGGGGGAGCGCGTCGTTGTCGAGGGGCGGATCGATGTCAGGGAGCCCCGGCTGTGGTGGCCGCGGGGCGTTGGCTCACAGCATCGGTACGCCGTCCACGCCAAACTGGGCGAGCAGGAAGTGGTCGCGACGACCGGATTCAGTACCAGTAGCTACGGCGACGACGGACTGGTTGTCAATGGACGACCGATACCGGCTCGTGGGTTCAACGTTCTGCCGGGAGGGGAGCCCGCGGAGACGATCGACCGGGCGGTCGACGCAAACGCGAATCTGTTGCGGATGCATGCCCACGTCCCGCCGTCGACACTCTACGAGGCCTGTGACGAGGCCGGGCTCCTGGTCTGGCAGGATTTCCCGTTGACCGGGCCGGTCGAGTACGAGCAAGAGCGCGGGATCGAGGTCGGCTCCGCACTCGTCGATCGATGCGAAGCGCGCCCGAGCGTCGCGGCATACGGTGTCCACGACGATCCGCGGTCACCGTTCGAGACGCCGCTTGGCTCGGGGCGTCTTGCACGACTGCGGTTCCGGTGGCGTGCCTGGCGAACGGCGTTCGATCACGCCCCGGCCGACGCCGTTGCGGACGCGTTAGAGACTGATCGGCCGGTCTTTCCGGTCATGGGAGCACCCGGAACCGATCCCGACGCGTCCCATCTGTACCCTGGCTGGGAGTACGGTACAGCGTCGGATATCGACTGGCTCACTGGGACCTATCCGGGAATCGAGGACGTCGTCACGGAGTTCGGAGCCGGCTCAGCCACCGAGGGCGGCGACGGGGTACCGGGAACGCATCCCGCGTTCGACCAACTCGACGAGGATCCAGCCGAAACCCAGTACGAACAGGAACGCACCCTCGGACACGTAGCCGAACACCTCCGCTTGCGGCGTACCGACGTGCTTGCCGCGTTCGCTCTGCAGGATGTCAGACCGGGTGGCGGGATGGGTGTTATTGACGCGAACGGTGCCGAGAAACCCGGCTTCGATGCGATCGCGGCGGCGTACGAGCCGGTGCAGGCCGTCGTCACAGACCCGCTAACGCCGGGAACGGTCGGCGTTACGGTACTCAACGACACGCACGAGCGCGTATCGGGCACGCTCGAATGGGAGTCCGGTGGCCGCTCGGGGAGTGTCGACATCGATGCCGACCCGCTTTCGCGTGTGCCCGTGGGAGGCGCAAAGGTGGACGACGATGCCGAGCAACTGCTTCTGGAGCTATCGACCAGCGACGGAACAGTCCGGAATCGGTATCCAGTCCACTGAGCCATGGTGATTCCCGGAGTACTGTCTCGGATCCCTCACCGATGATCCTTTATATACAATCCAGATGTCTTGGTAACCGCTAACACGGCATCTCAGGCCCCATGCTAGCTATTTTCACCCTGATAATCACCGATACTTTTAAATTGAAAGCCACAGTAGTAGATGATACCAGAACGTCACCGGCGTTCGGGTAGTATCGCTCGCAGACCAACATGACAGGAACTGCTTATCGCCGACCCGTCAACGTTCGTCCGAGCGATCGCTACTCACCGGTGCGGGTATGGCACAGAGGTTTGAACAACACATGGTAGACGCACAAGAACTCGACGAAGCCAACAACGTCGAACTAACCGAAGAACAGCTCGAAAACAATTCTAAAGGACAGCTCATCAAGATCGCCGGACAGCTACGCGACCGGCGAAACGAGCTAAACCAGCTCGCATCCGATCGCGCCTCGAAACGCGACGAACTCAACGCGAAGACACGCGAGAAAGTCGACGAGGCACAGGAACACCGCGAGAAACGCGACGAGCTCAACGAGAAGGTCCAGGAACACAAGGAGAGCCGCAACGAGCTCAACGCGGAGGCAAACGAGCTGTTCGACAAAGTCGAGGAGATGAAGTCGGACATGGAGCTCGACGAGGGCAAGGACCTCGAAGAGCTCGAAGAGGAGATCGAGGAGCTCGAATTCAAACAGCAGACCGAAGTCCTCAGCACCGAGGACGAGCGCGAACTGATCGAGAAGATCGAGGCCAAACGCGAGGAGTACAACGAGCGCAAGGACAAGCTCAACCAGAACGAGGAGCTCGACGAGCTCGTCGAAGAGGCCGAAGAAGTCCGATCGGAAGCCTCCCAGCACCACCAGAAGGTCACCGAACTCGCTGACAAGGCCCAGGAACACCACAACCAGATGATCGAGGCCTATCGCGAGGCCGACGACATCCGCGACGACGCCGACGAGATGCACGAGCTGTTCGTCGAGGCCCAGGAGGCCGCCGACCAGCACCACGAGGACTTCGTCCGCGTCCAGAAGCGCCTGCGCGAACTCGACAAAGAGGAAGAAGAAGAGCGCAAGACCGAGCGCGAGAAAGAAAAGGAAGAGGTCGAGCAGGAAGCAGAAGAGATCTACGAGCGGTTCAAGGAGGGCGAGACCCTCGAAACCGAGGACCTGATGAAGCTACAGAAGGCGGGTCGGCTGTAATCGGTATCTGCTGATTCTCCCTGCGTTTTCACGACCGGCGAGCCGCTGGCTCGTCCGAGTATTGAGGTTTTATCACCACCCGCCCACCTACACCGGTGTATGACAGGAGGTGTTGTCAGTGGATAACCCGCTTCGGGGGCTGGCACAGATCGGGATCGTACTGCTCGGCGCGGCTATCGCCGCCGTGATCGGCTACGGACTGTTCGTCGAGATACCCGAGTCGACAGCCGAACTGCTCGGGATCGTCCTGGCGCTGGTCGTCGTCGGCATCGGGATCAAGCTCGCGGCGAACGCGACGGAGTCGCTGTTTCCGGGGTACAACGTCGCGGAGGTCGCCGTCGAGGGACCGATCACGCGCGACGGCGGCGGCGGGCCGCTGCCTACCCAGCCCGGCTCGACACCCGCCGACGACATCGTCGAGCAGATCGAACGGGCGGACGCGGACGACAACGTCGAAGCGCTGATGGTACGGCTGAACACGCCCGGCGGCGAAGTCGTTCCAAGCGACGACATCCGGCTCGCGGCCGAGGAGTTCGACGGCCCCACGGTCGCGTACGCACAGGACACCTGCGCGAGCGGCGGCTACTGGATCGCCAGCGGCTGTGACGAGCTCTGGGCGCGGGACATGAGCATCGTCGGTAGCATCGGCGTGATCGGCTCCCGAGTGAACGCCAGTGAGCTGGCTGACAAGATCGGCATCTCCTACGAACGCCTCGCCGCAGGCGAGTACAAGGACGCCGGGATCCCGCTCAAGGAGCTCGAAGAGGACGAACGAGAGTACCTCCAGAGCCTGATCGACGATCTGTACGGCAACTTCGTCGAGCGCGTCGCCGCGGGGCGCGATCTGGATGAAGAGACGATCAGGGAGACTGAGGCGCGGATCTACCTCGGCGAGGACGCCATCGAGTTCGGCCTGGTCGACGAGCTGGGAACGGGCGAGGACGTCGAGGACGCGCTCGTCGAGCGGATCGAGAGCGATGCGGTCGACGTCAGGGAGTTCGAGCCCGAGCGTGGACTACAGGCAAAACTCCGGGGCGGCGCGGCCTCGATTGCGTACTCGTTCGGTGCGGGGATCGCAAGCGTGCTGGGCGAGGACGGCGAAGTCGACATCCAGTTCCGTTGAACTGTCGTAGGAGTTTTTATATCGCCCGGGGAACGATGCAAACACAGTGACAACGCTGGTCGTCTGTGTAGACCGGACTGACGATGTCGGACGGAAGACCGGACTGTCGACACCTGTCGCGGGGTGGGAAGCCGTCCAGTCGCTCGTGATCGATATGGGGCTCGCTGATCCGGAGGACTCCTCGGTCAACAGTTTGCTGGAGTCGCTGCGAGTCGCCCGGGAACTACGCGACGGTGACGACGACGCCGTCGTCGCTGTCGTCTCGGGAGCGAGCGATTCGATGGTGAGCGCGGACCGGGCGGTCGCACGCCAGCTCGACGACCTGATAGACGAGTACGACGTCGACTCGGCGATCGTCGTCATCGACAGTGCCGAAGACGAGCGGCTCGTCCCGGTCGTCGAGAGCCGTCTCAGGGTCGACTCGGTCGACCGCGTGGTCGTCCGCCAGGCCAGAGATATCGAGTCGACGTACTACCTGCTCAAGCAGTTCCTCGCCGACGAGGAGCTACGGCAGACGACGCTCGTCCCGATCGGGATCGCGCTGATCGTCTTCCCGGCGCTCTCTATCGCGGCGGGGACTGCCATCGCACTGGCGACCATCACGGCCGTCATCGGCACGTTCCTGCTGTACAAGGGACTTGGCGTCGACGAGTATCTGACCAGACTCGCCCGGCAGGCACAGGATTCACTGTACTCCGGGCAGGTCTCCGTCGTCACCTACGTCGTCGCCGCGGGACTGACGCTTGTGGGCGTGTTTGCCGGTGTGCTTGGCGTCTCCGACCTTTCGGATCCCGAGAGCGCGTTTATCCAGTCGATGATGTTCGCCTACGCGAGCGTGCCGTGGCTGGCGATGGCCGCGCTGGCGGCCAGCACGGGCCGTCTGCTCGACGAGATCATCCAGGACGAACAGCTCCGCCCCTCGTTTCTGAACCTTCCCTTCGTCGTGATCGGCATCGGATTGATCGTCCGGGGCTTTTCGGCGTACTTTCTCGAACGTGGCGGCCGGATCGGGTCGTTCGAGGTCCCGGATATCTCGCTGGGGGTGGTCTCGGTCGAGGGGTTCACGCTGAGTGTGGGCAACCGGCTTGGTGTCTTCGTCCTGTTTGGCCTCCTGATCAGCGTCCTTGGCGTCCGCGTCGCGATGTACTTTTCGGGCCCCGGTGTCGAGGAGCCCGAGGTTACGGACGCCGAGGCCTGAGGCTTCGACGGGTCTTTGCCCCGTGACTCGCTACGGTTGGTATGAGCGACGACACATCTGCTGGCCACTGGGTGAGTCTCTACTCGGGTGGAAAGGACTCCTCGTGGGCGCTGTACCGGGCGCTCGAACGCGATCTGCCGGTCGGACGGCTCCTGACCGTCCATCCCGAGGGGGACTCGTATATGTACCACGTTCCGGCGACCGACCTCGCAACGCTCGCCGCCGAAAGTATCGGGATTCCACTCGTAGACGTCCACCCCGAAGATTTCGATGCGGGGAGGACCGCGGATTCGGGAGCACAGGGTGACCGCGAGGTCGAACCGCTGGAGGCCGCGCTCGCCGAGCTAGACGCCGAACTGGACGGCGGGATCGCGGGTGTCACTGCCGGCGCGGTCGAAAGCGAGTTCCAGACCAGCCGGATCGAGGCGATGGCCAACCGGCTGGATATCGAACTCTTCGCCCCGCTCTGGCAGCGCGACCCGCGCACGCTCGCCGACGAGATGCTCGCGGCCGGATTCGAGATCCGGATCGTGCAGGTCGCCGCAGCTGGCCTCGACGAATCGTGGCTCGGGCGGCGACTCGACGCCGACGCGCTGGACGAACTGGAGGAGCTACACGACGAGTACGGCGTCCACATTCTGGGCGAGGGGGGCGAGTTCGAGACGCTCGTAACTGATGGCCCGCATATGGAGCGACCGATCGAACTGGAGTACGAGACGGAGTGGGAGGGGACGCGGGGGCATCTGAAAATTACTGACGCGTGGCTGGGTGAGTAGGAGTCAAAACGGGGTCGAGTGAGGCCCAGACTACTCGTCGTCGACCACTTCGATCCCGCGATTGTTCACCGCGGCGGGGTCGAGGCCGACCTCCTGGAGGAAGTCCTTGTACTCGCGCTCGCACTGTTCGGCGTCTTGCTGCTGATCCGAGGCGTGGTCACAGAGCGCGGCGAGATCCTCCGGCACGTCGTTCGTGTAGACGATCCAGTGGTTGATCAGGTCGCTGAGTCGGCGGATCGGGCTGGTGAAGTGGCCGTAGATCTCGAAGTTCAGTGCGTGGTGGCCGCCGAAGGGGTCGTTCATGTACTTCGCGCGTGGCATCACCTTCATGACGGCCCACTGGATCTTGTCGAGTTGCCGACCCGGCGCTTCCTCCAGCGTGGCGTTGACGGCTTTTCGCGGATCCTCCCACGAACCGGCGGGGATCGAGACGCCGTCGAGGTCCTGGATCTCCTGCAGTGCCTTGTCCCACTCGTCCGGGCTGGGCTGTGGGTGGACCCGGTACATCGCCTCGACGCCGCGGTCCCACATTAGCTGGTGGGTGACTGCTTTGTTCGCTTTCAGCATGCACTCCTCGATGATGGTGTGGGCGCGGTCCCGTGCGGGGTTGAGCACGAGCGAGCCGTCCTCCTTGCGCTGTTCGTGCATCCGGTCGGCGAGTTGCCAGACCAGCTCGCACTTCTCGGCGAGATCGACTTCGGGGTCTTCGAGCAGGTCGTCTGCCGTCTCGGGCTCGTCGAGCATCGTCTCGGCCTCGCCGTAGGTCAGGCGGGCATCGCTCTCGATCACCGATTTGTAGATCTCGATCGACTCGTAGGACAGGTTCTCCTTGTCCAGATGCATCTCGACGGTATGGGCAAGGCGGTCCTCGTTCGGCACGAGCGAGCAGACCGTCTCGGCGAGCACCGGTGGCAGCATGTGGATCGTGTACGCCGGGAGATAGACCGTGTTCCCGCGCTCGACAGCCTCCTCCCACATCTTCGTATCGGGGTTCACGTAATGGGTCACGTCGGCGATGTGGACCCAGAGGACGTACTCGTCGTCGCGTTCCTCGATCGAGACCGCGTCGTCGAAGTCCTGGGCGTCGATCGGGTCGATCGTCCACGTCGTCATGTCCCGCAGGTCCTCGCGCTCGTCGACCTCGTCGGCGATCTGTTGCTCGATGTTTTCGGTCCGCGCTCTGGCCTCTTCGAGGATCTCCTCGGAGAAGCCATCGCGGATCTCGAGCTTCTCGAACAGCTCTTCCCGTTTGTTCTCCAGATGGCGGGCCATCTCCTCGTCGATCTCGACGGGACCCTGTCCCTCGGCCGTTCCGGCCTCGGCCTGCGACTCGCTGGTCATGCCCGAGCGTATGGGTGTTGGCCTGATAGTCGTATCGGCACGGCGCTCCGGAGACTGGAATGGCTGGCTCGTTGTTGGCACTCCGAAAGCCCCCGAATCGCTCTCAGGCACTAGAAACCGTCTGGAGAACTCCATCATGAAAGCCCCCGAATCGCTCGACGGCTGTGGCTCGCTGTGCGCGGGACTGCGTCCCGTGCTTGCGTCGCCTCGCTCGTCGAGCGATCCGGCCCCTTTCGGTCCACCCACACAGCCTCACCCTCCCCAGCCTCGGTGCCTACGGCACCGTCCCTCGCACAGTGTTGGCTGGCGACGAGCGCCAGCCAGCGCGCGCCACCGCAACCGCCGGGCCGCGAGCGCGTGTCAGTGCCACGCGAGTTCGGGGAAGGGTAGGGTGGCCGGAGCGACTGTTTTCCCAGTCCATCACACGTCCTCGGGCAACCACCCCCCATCAACTTCGACGTTCTCCCCGCTGATGTAGTCGCTGTCCTCGTCGAGGAAAAAGAACATTGCCTGAGCCATGTCCTCGAACCCGGCGGGACGCCCGCGGGGCAGTTCTGCGGGGAACTCGTCGGAGTTCTCGACGACGTACGGCGAGATTGCGTTGACCGTGATCCCGTCGTCGGCGGTGTCAGCCGCGAGCATCCGGGTGAACATCAGCACGCCCGCTTTGGCCATGAAGTACGGTGCGTTTTTGGGATTGATCAGTCCCTTCTCGCTGGAGGCGTAGCCGACGTTGACGATCCGACCGTAGGAGTTCTCGCGCATCGCCGGGAGCGCGCGCCGCGAGCAGAGATAGGTTGCGTGGACGTTCGTGGCGAAGATGTCCTGCCAGGTCTCGAACTCCATCTCGGACCAGTGGACTGGTGCGAACGCGCCGACGTTGTTGACCAGCACGTCGACGCTGCCGAGGTCGGACTCGACGGTCTCGAACAGTTGGTCCACCGATTCGGGGTCGGTCACGTCTGCCTGCACCACGGTGGTGTCGGTCGCCCCCCGTTCGGCGGCACGGTCAGCAATCTCGGCGGCGGCGTCCGCACTCGTGTTGTAGTGGACCGCCGTCCGCGCGCCGCGTTCTGCGGTCGCCAGCAGTAGTTCGCGTCCGACGCCGCGTGCGCTTCCAGTCACCAGCACGGTCTGTCCGTCGAGATCCGGGTCGATCATGGTCGCTACAGGTACTCCAGCGGCAAAGAAGGTCGTCTTTCAACGGCGTCGCCATTTGGCAGCATACTTAACACGGGTGCGAATAAATGGGACCGTATGACTCTCAAGTCAGTTCTCGTAGCAGTTGGTCCCGGTGATGCGGACCGCGCCGAAGAGATTGCCGAAGCAGCCGTCGAAGTATCCAAGCCAGCCGATGCAACAGTCTACCTCGCTCACGTCTTCACCGACGAGGAGTACCAGGACGTGCTCGACCAACTCGAGTTCGACACCGAGCTCTCACAGGTATCCCCGGACGACACCGCACAGCGTCACGCGACGATTCGCTCGCTGCGTGAGGTGCTGGGCGAGCACGATATCGACTACGAAATCCGCGGTGCAGTGGGCGCTCACGGCGAGACGATCGTCGACCTCGCGACGGAGACGGAGGCGGACCGCGTGATCGTCGGCGGTCGCAAACGTTCGCCGACCGGCAAAGCGGTGTTCGGCAGTACGGCCCAGCACGTCATGCTCAACTCGCCATGCCCGGTCACGTTCGTTCGCGAGCAGTAACCCGGTCGTGTCGACAATGACCACGGCGCGCCGGAAACTCAGTTATTAAGTACGACCGCACTCCTTTTGCTGATACATGGTGTACTACGCGGGCGTCGACCTGGGCGCAACCAACGTCCGGGCAGTCGTCGCTGACGGCGACGGGACCATCGTCGGCTCACACGAGCAGGGGACGCCGCGCGGCCCGACCGGGATCGCCGTCACCGAGGCTGTACTCGGCGTTCTCCGGGAGGCCTGTGCGAACGCAAACATCGATCCGGATCAGATTACTACCGCCGGTATCGGTTCGATCGGTCCGCTCGATCTCGCCGAGGGGGCGGTGATCGATCCGGCGAACCTTCCGGATACCATCGACCGGATCCCGCTGACCGGACCGATCATGAACCTGATCGAAAGCGACGAAGTGTATCTCCACAACGATACGAATGCCGGCGTGATCGGCGAGCGGTTCTACAGCGATCGTAACCCCGACGACATGGCCTATCTGACGATCTCCAGTGGTATCGGTGCAGGTATCTGTGTCGACGGAAGCGTGCTTTCGGGCTGGGACGGTAACGCTGGCGAGGTCGGTCACATGGTCGTCGATCCTCAGGGACAGCTCACCTGTGGCTGTGGCAAGGATGGCCACTGGGAGGCGTACTGTTCGGGCAACAACATCCCCCGGTACACGAGGTGGATCCATCAGGAGGATCCAGTCGAGACGGCGCTGCCGGTCGAGGATCCCGAGTTCTCCGCCGCGGACGTGTTCGAACTTGCGGGGAAGGACCCGCTTGCCGATCACGTCATCGAGCAGGTCGGCCACTGGAACGCGATGGGGGTAGCGAACATTATTCACGCGTACGCACCGCTCGTTATCTACGTCGGCGGCGCGGTCGCGCTCAACAACGAGGAGCTCGTTCTGGGGCCGCTCAAAGAGGAGCTCTCGGAGATGGTGTTTACGAACGTTCCGGACGTCCAGCTGACCACGCTCGGCGACGAGGTCGTCGTCAAGGGCGCTCTCGCAAGCGCGATGACCCGCGGCACCGGCGACCGAGCGAAGCTGCACTGACCGGGGAGTTTATTTTTCTCTCGTACCGACAGGACGTATGCGCCGCCGAACCCTCCTCCGTGCCGGTGCGGGTATTCTCGCCGGAACGGCCGCCGGACGTGTCGCCGCACAGGACGACGACAACGGCTACGAACCGCTCGGAAGCGTCGAGATACCGGGCGCAAAAGACGCCGCGATCGTCGACGGTGAGGTCGCCTACGTCGCGGCAACCAACGGCTTCGTCACGGTCGATCTCGGCGATCCAGCGGAGCCCGAGGTGCTTGCCGAAGAGCGCGGGATCCCGGCAGACGGCCCGATCACCGGGATCTGGGATCTCTGGCCGGATGGGGACCGACTCGTCGTCGCTGGTCCCGAAAGCGGGACGGTCCCGACGCCGACGGTGATGCTCTACGACGTGAGCGATCCTGCCGATCCGGTCGGTCTGGATCTGTACGAGCCGGAGGTCGGCATCCACAACACGTTCTTCGAGGACGGGATCATCTATCTCACGCAAAATGGGGATACGGGGAACCCGATCGCGATCGTCGACACAGCGGACGACGAGCTGACCGAACTCACCCGGTGGTCGTTACTCCAGCATCCCGACGAAGATTGGAGTGGCGTCAATCAGCGCCTCTACCCGATCCACGATATCTACGTACAGGACGATCTGGCCTATCTATCCTACTGGGACGCCGGGCTCTGGGTCCTCGATGTGAGCGATCCTGGCAATCCGGAGTACGTCAATCATTTCGGGGACTACACGCGCGAGGAACTCGAAGCAATGGACACGAGCCGGACGTTCTGGGAGCCGTTCGCCCCGCCCGGTAACGCCCACTACGCGCAGGTCGACGAGAGCGGGACCTTGCTCGGCGTCGGGAAGGAAGCCTGGCAAACCGAAGACGGCGACGGGGAGCTCGTCGGTGGACCGGGCGGGATCGACCTCTGGGATGTCGAGGAGCCGACCGAGCCCGAACATCTGTCACATATCCCGGCCCCGGAGTCCTACGACAACACCCAAGAGGGCCAGTTCACGACCGCACACAACTTCGATATCGTCGACGGGCGGCTCTACTCCTCGTGGTACTTTGGCGGCGTCAAGCTCCACGACGTGACTGATCCGGAGAGCCCTGAGGAGCTCGCGTGGTGGCGCGAGCCCGACGAGGCCGTGTTCTGGACCGCACAATCGGGGGTCCCCGGCGAGTTCTTCGTCGGGAGCAGTGCCGAAAGCGACCGTGGGTTCGAGCTTGCGCCGACCGGCGCACTCTACACGTTCCCTGACGAACCGGGCCAGCAGGCCTCCCCGCCGTCGCTGACAGAACCCCCCGAAGCGACTGCCGATGACTCCACCGACGGCACCGACGACTCGGGCGCAACCGACGACGACGGCGATGGCCCCGACTCCGACGATGCGGACTCCGACAGCGACGACCCGGTACCGGGCTTTGGCGTCGGCGTGGGCGCGCTCGGCGTGGGTCTGGGGGCGTGGCGATACGCGAAGCGGAGCGACCGGCAGAACTGACATCGTAAATGATGGACGTTACGGATCTAGACGGCCGAAACCCGAACTCTTTCCGTGCTCCGGATCCTACACCATGGTAATGAGTACCGACGCGTCCGAGGAGACGGGCGGCGAGTCGAGTCTGGCCAAGGAAATCGAGACCTGGCTGGCAAAACAGATGCCCATCATCCAGATGCATGGGGGGACCAGCAACGTCCGGAAGGCTGACCCTGACTCCGGCGAAGTGATCATCGAACTCGGCGGTGGCTGTGCGGGCTGTGATGTCGCCGACATCACCTCCGGCAACATCGAAGCAGAGCTCCTGAAAAAGTATCCCGAGATCGAGGAGGTTACCGTGCGAGTTCCCGACTCCGGGGAAGCCTTCGGTATCGATCAAAAGGAGAGCATCATGGGTATCGACCGGACCGAAGGAGGGCGCGGCGACGTCAAGGACGGGCGCTGGTAGCCGACTACGCGCTGTCGCCGAGTTTCGTCCGGCTGATCTTGATCCCCGTCGGCGTGACGATCAACTGGTCGTCGCCCTTCTGGACGATGTCGCCGTCTACCTCCTCGGCAACCTGTCGCAGTTCGTCGACGACGTGTTCTACCGTGCTGTCTTGCGTGCGCAGACGTGTGATATCGGCGATCACGAGGTCACCGTCGTAGACCGCGTCTTTGATATCGATAACGTCTTTCTGGCCGCCGATTTCAGCGATATGTACCTGCATCGCTGCATCGCTTGCGACGGTTTCGAACTCGTCGAGGTCCAGTTCAACGTAGTCCTCGGTGCTCCGAGAGCCGCGGTCGCCGAGGATCGAACTCATCAGTCCCATATCACTACATCTCCGGGGGAGCAAGTATAGTTCTTACGTCAGACACACTCGCAGGAAACGGTGGGGATGGTTTTTTCGCGACGCACTCCACAGGGTCGAGTATGACGTTTAGCATCTGTGTGCGTGAGGAGTACACCGACGACGAGGGCGACGACCAGACCCGGTTTGGCGTTGCTGTGACAACCAGACTTCCCGCCGTCGGGACGCTCTGTCCGTTCGCCAGCGAAAACGGTGCGGTAGCAACCCAGAGCCTCGTGAACGTGGACCTCGGTCGGGACGGCGTGCGCTATCTCGACGAGGGGCTGGCGGTCGAGGATGCACTCGAGGCCCTGCTGAACGCGGACGAGGGACGTGACCAGCGCCAGCTCCACGGCGTCGACGCCGACGGCTCCTTTACGTTCTCCGGCGAGGAGTGCAAGGGCTGGTTCGGCCATCACGATGGCGGGGACTACACCGTCGCTGGGAACCTGCTAACCGGCCCAGAGGTCGTCGACAGCGTGGCCGAGACGTACGAGGAAGTCGCTCACGAGGAGTCGGTCGATCCGCTCGACGACGACGGCCCGGCACCGCTGGCCGAGCGCCTGCTCGACGCGCTGGCGGCGGGCCACGCCGAGGGCGGGGACAAGCGCGAGGAGCTGCCGATCCAGAGCGCCGCCCTGATCGTCGCACGCACCGAGGACGCGGAGATGGAGCCGTACTACGACGA
>OBKM01000435.1_pt1 | contig 20816 bp, 16 predicted proteins | sample 1519691 | NCBI WGS metagenome assembly OBKM01 (sample SAMEA37050418, study PRJEB22526) | metagenome | biome: saline pan; feature: lake; material: water | place: Egypt | collected 2015 | depth 0.5 m | reverse complement strand
TCGTCAGCAGCGGAAGTCTGTTGTTGTGAAGAGCGTGGGCCTGGGAGCTCAACATCTGGAAGTAAGTCACGAAGGTATCGGCCGGTATGCGATTCTTCGACATGTGCTATATCTTCAGGAGTCCCTGATGCAACGATTTGTCCCCCGTGCTCACCTCCTTCAGGGCCAAGGTCAACAATGTGATCAGCGTTTTTGATAAGATCAAGTTCATGTTCAATGACAACTACCGTATTCCCGTCATCGGTGAGTCGGTGAAGAACGTCAATCAGTTTTCGTTCATCTTCCGGATGAAGACCGGTCGTGGGTTCATCAAGTAAGTAGAGTGTTTCACCGGAGTCTTTTTTTCCGAGTTCTTCTGCAAGTTTGACGCGTTGAGCTTCACCACCAGAAAGCGTTGTTGATGGCTGACCGAGTTTCATGTATCCAAGCCCAACATCTTGAAGCAATGACAGACGTCGTTTAATTCGAGTATCATGTTCAAAGAAATCATAAGCTTCGTCAACAGTCATCTCAAGCACATCAGCGATTGTTTTACCACGGTATTCGACATCTAATGTTTCAGCATTGTATCGCTGTCCATTGCATTCCTCACAAGGTACGTGTACATCGGACAGGAAGTTCATATCAATTCGGACCGTCCCTTGGCCTTTGCACTCCTCACACCGACCACCTTTGACATTAAATGAAAATCGCCCCTTTTTATATCCGCGCTGCTGTGCAAGTTCCGTTTCAGCGAACAGTTCACGGATATAATCAAAGACATTTGTATATGTTGCCGGGTTTGATCGGGGAGTCCGTCCAATAGGACTTTGATCAATCAAACGAACAGATTCAATTGCATCAGTTTCAGTCACTTCATCGTGTTCTCCGGGGTCAACATCTGTATTATTATGAATTTTTCTTGCCAGAGACTTATACAGGATCTCGTGCATAAGAGTCGACTTACCAGACCCAGAAACGCCGGTAATAGCTGTGAAACAGCCTATTGGAAAGTTAACATCCAGATTTTGAAGATTATGCTGTCTAGCCCCTTGTACAGTGATATGTCCCTGCGGGTCTCGACGGGTATCAGGTACAGGGATAGCTCGTTCACCAGAAAGATACTGTCCGGTGATTGATTCAGAAGCAGACTGGATTGACTCAACATCACCCGTTGCAACGACATCACCGCCATCTCGTCCAGGTCCGGGCCCCAAGTCAACAATATTATCTGCTCGACGCATTGTTTCGGTGTCGTGTTCCACAACAACGAGCGTATTCCCTAGATCTCGGAGTTCTTCAAGCGTGTTTAGCAGTCGATCATTGTCACGTTGATGAAGCCCAATAGACGGTTCGTCAAGCACATATAAGACACCAACCAGTCCGGAGCCAATCTGTGTTGCCAGTCGAATCCGCTGGTTTTCACCACCTGAAAGAGTTGAAGCCTCCCGGTTTAGGGTTAGATACTCAAGACCAACTTCGGTCATAAATTCAAGTCGAGAGCGAATTTCCTTGAGGATTTCCTCGGCAATAGCACGGTTCCGGTCAGAAAACTCAGATTCCATTCCTTGGAAATGATTAAGTGCCTCGCTAATTGCCATTTGGTTGACTTCGGTGATGGTAGTTTCACCAACTCGTACTTCGCGAGATGCGGGCTTAAGCCGAGTTCCATTACAAGACGGGCAGGTCGAGACAGTCATGTACTCTTCAATGTGCTCTCTTGTGCTATCACTCTCTGTCTCAACGTATCGTCGTTCTAAGTTCGGAATAACACCCTCAAACGGCTGTTCTTTGTGTCGAGTTCCGTTGGATGTTTCCCATTCAAAAACGACATCCTCGTTAGTACCATATAGGAAAGATTCCTGTATATCGGATTCAAGCTCGTCAAACGGTGTTTCGACAGAAACACCAAAATGGTCAGCTACAGAATCGATCCGACGACGGTAGTAAGCTCTGTTATAGGTCCAAGGCTCGAAGACCTCTTTGAGTGGTTTGTCTGGATCGGTAACAACTAAATCTTCGCTCACTTCTTTTGTTTCACCAATTCCTTCACATTCCGGGCAGGCTCCGTGCGGAGAATTAAATGAGAAAGAGCGGGTCTCAATTTCCGGGAGGTCAATACCACAGTTCGTACAGGCTAAGTCCTCCGAAAATTCGACAACTAACCGGTCATGGTCATCTGAGTCTGCGAGGTCACCAGTTTGTCGCACTTTTGTTCCAAGTCCATCAGTGTCATCCGGAGGATCTGGAAAGATAGCCTTTAGAAGTCCATCTGACTCTTCAAGTGCTGTTTCAACCGAATCAGCAAGTCGTGACCGACGTCCCGGGTCAATCTTTACTCGATCTATAATAACATCAATTGTGTGGTCATAATTTTTGTCTAAATCAGGTCGATCAAGGGTCAGGTCAAACGACTCCCCGTCAACTTCAACGCGAGTATAGCCTCGCTGAACAAGATCATCAAACAGGTCCTCAAATGCCCCTTTTTGATCACGGATAACCGGGGCAGCGATCTTTGCTCGGGTGCCCTCAGGCAGTTCGAGTAGTCGTGAAACCATTGTACTTGCCGATTGTTCGCCGACTTCCCGGCCACATTCCGGACAGTGAGGAGTTCCAACACGGGCGTACAGCAACCGGAAGTAGTCGTGTAATTCAGTTACTGTTCCGACGGTTGACCTAGGATTGTTCGCAGCATTCTTTTGATCAATCGAAATTGCTGGCGAAAGCCCTTCAACTCGCTCAACCTGTGGCTTGTCCATCTGTCCAAGAAAGTTCCGAGCATATGCGGAAAGTGACTCAATATAGCGGCGCTGTCCCTCCGCATATATTGTCTCAAAAGCAAGCGACGACTTACCAGATCCAGATAGTCCAGTAACTACAGTTAGCGTCTCGCGAGGAATGTCAACATCGATATCTTTCAGATTGTTTTCCTCAGCTCCACGAACCTCGATGTGCTCCTTCATTCACGGCAGCATAATAGATAGGGACACGTGTACCCATCGGTATCGGCGGAGCGTACCTTTAGTTATCTGGATCCTAGCTTTTCTCGGTTAATGCGGACACCTGTCGGAGTAACGATGATCTGGTCATCACCATTCTTTACAATATCGCCACCAACTTCATCAGCAACTTGCCGTAGTTCTTCGGTGATATGCTCTACTGTCGGGTCAGAGGTTCGGAGGCGAGTAATGTCAGCAACTACGAGATTTCCATCATACACGGCGTCTTTGATATCAAGAGCATCTTGCTGCTCATGGACTTCAGCAATCCGTACATCCATCTTCACTTCAGGTTCAAGTGATTCGGATTCATCTGCCTCAATTTCTGCGTACTCGTCGATATCTCGTTGGGTTTGCTGCTGGCCTAGAAACTTATCCATCAGGCCCATATCAGAAAATCACGGAGTACGCCTAAAGGCTTTACGTCAGACAATACTTGATATTTCGGGGATTTTGTCATTTGAGGTCAGTGTCCTCGAGGGCAAGCCCCGCGGCATCCGCCTCGATCCTTCTGTGAAAGTATAATATCTTGAGAGATACAACAGAGTCAGTATTTTACGAATCTATGGAGCAAATTCATAAAATTCATCTCCAACGTGATGAATTGAGTTAACGACCTTACCGGAGTCACCGGACATTTCCTCACCAGACACTTGTGCTCGACCAACTGCTAAAGCCTTTCCGTGAGTTTCCTCAACGATGACAACTAAATCATCGGGGTCAATTGAATCATCAGCACTAACAATCCCAGGGCGCATTACGTCTGCGCCGTCACTGACAAACGAGATAGCGCCAGCATCAACAGTAACAACGTTTTTATTTGGATTAGTTTTGTTTGCACCGCGAACGGTAAGGAATGGGAGGCGCTCTCCGTCTTCAAATTCGTAATACATTGCTGTTGGATCTCCGTCGACTAAAACAAGATCAAACGGTGAATCAGCAAGCTCCACTAATTCGAATGTAGATCCAGCCAGATCAACTCCAAGTTGCGTTTGAATTTCTTCGGTAAGGTCATCAACTTCGTCACTTCGAAGATGGTGGCGACTTTTTATTTTCATATATAGTATGTTCTGATGGCAAGCAATAAACTGCCTGTTTATTTAATTCCCATTCCAAGGGTGTTGTTAGTCAGTTCGATGCTTTCTTGCTGATCGGCCATTTGGTTCATCGCACGGATTGCATCGATGTTTTCTGGGACAACATCTGCCTCCTGATGAATACCTTGGAAGCAGTAGAAATCATTTCCTTCAACAGTGAATGATTTTTCCCAGATGCAGTTCTCCCAAATATCTCCACGGGGACGACCAGCATCATCCGCAAGGTCAAGAAGTTTGCCTGCCCCATCTATCTCGAACCATTCTGGAATCAGGAAGAGACGAGACTCTTCGGAGAGAAGATCGCGAATTTCATCAACAGTCGGTTGCTCTTCAAAAGTGAAATTAACAGCATGTAGATGCATATGAGTTGCTGGAACCTTGACCCCGAGGGTATCAATATCAAGGTCAGGGAAAATCGTGTTAACGTCTGGGCCGTGGTGTGATGGCAGCGTCACTGGGTCTGGCAGGATGTCATCAATAGGCCCGCGAGAGGACTGAGAAGGATCGCCACCACGACGAATGAGCGTTATTCGAGCTTTTTCAATACCAAATGCATCATCAAGCGGTGTAATCAGACGAGAGAGCCCGGTCGTGTTACAGGAAACAACGCGTGTATACTGAGCGTCGGTTGCCTCACTGTAATTGGCACGTGCATTGAAGCTTTGGTCGACTATGTCATCATCTTCTGCACCTTGGAAGATTGCCGGGGTGTCTAACCGCTCGTACAGAGATTTATTTTTCTTGCCGATACCACCGGGAGTTGCATCAACGATAATATCACATTTTTCGACGAGTTCTTCGGTTGTTCCAGCAAGAGCAATCGGAGTGTTTTCAAACCGCTCCATATAGTCGGCCGGCACGTGCAGTTCATAGTTCCGATTGACTGCCTGTTGTGCTACGTAGTCTGGACTGGTTTTAGCGACACCAACAAGTTCCATATCCGGTTGCTCACAGACGGCATCAGCAACCCGCTTTCCGATGGTTCCGTATCCGTTGATTCCGACCCGAACCATATCATAGGCTCATCGTGAGTAGCGGTTAACGCTTTTCATCGACTGCGGACAGAACAGATGTTGTGACTACGGCTCGTATTTACTACGGTAGCGAGCCCGAAACGACCGATTGAAAAGTCACCCTATCGTCAGTCAATATATGAAGACAATCGGGGATTTGGATTCAGGCCAGCAGCTACTTGTTCGGATTGACATCAATGCCCCCGTGGAAAACGGTCGGGTCAAGGATCATAGCCGATTTGAACGACATGCAGAAACTATTAGCGAACTGTTAGCGGAAGATCATGCAGTTGCCCTCATTGCCCATCAGGGTCGTCCGGGTAGAGACACGTACGTCTCTCTGGAACAACATGCTGAAATCCTCGCTGGACATCTCGAAACGTCAGTAGAATTTGTACCGGGGCTTGCTGATGATCAAGCGATAACTGCTATCGAGAACTTAGACAAAGGAGAAGTACTGCTTCTGGAAAATGTTCGGTTCGATGAGGAAGAACTTGCTGATCGAACACCCGAAGAACATGCAGAAGCTAAGTTTGTACAAACACTCTCTGGACACTTTGATGCGTATGTCAACGACGGGTACTCTGTTGCCCACCGAGCACATGCATCCATCGTTGGGTTCCCGGAAATTATGGATGCATACGCTGGAACGGTAATGGAAGAAGAGTATCGATATAATACCTCGTTGCAGACACGTGATTTTGATGGACAGATAGTGATGGTTCTCGGTGGGAAAAAAGCAAGTGATGTAATCGATGCCATGGAACATTTAGAAGATCGCGTTGATCGTTTTCTACTTGGGGGCGTTGTAGGAGAACTGTTTCTTCGTGCCTCTGGGCATCCGGTTGGATATGATATTGAAACAGATATTTACGACCAGTATTATGAAGACTGTCAAGAGAAGATTAATCAAGCACTTGATAAATACGGAGACCGGATCGAGCTACCTGTTGATCTTGCCTACAGAGCAGGTAACAGTCGGGCGGAGCATCGAATTAACGAATTAGATGAAAAAACCGTCGATTATCTGGATATTGGGCAAATGACAATTAGCCATTATGTTGACATCATAGAAGAGTCTGATGCGGTCTTAGTCAAAGGAGCTTTGGGCGTCTTCGAAGATGAGCTGTTCAATTCCGGGACCGTTGAGTTACTTGAAGCAATTGGAGCGACGGATTGTTTCTCGGTTATCGGCGGAGGCGACACATCACGGGCAGTTCGAATGTACGCACTTGATCCAAAAGCATTCGATCATCTTTCGATCGCTGGTGGGGCGTACATACGCGCGCTGACTGGTGAGCCTCTTCCCGGAATTGAAGCCCTGCAAAAAAATTAATTTTTGCAGATTACGTTTCCATCCTCAAGAATCAAGCCACTCCTAGTCAACTGCCCCGCGCACGGTGGCACGGGGCTTGTCAGTGAACTCGACCTCGGACCCCGAAACAGGGTGAACCAGTGTATCTGGCTACCTCGGCGTCCTTGCTCCTGACGTCAGAGCGTATTGACTGACGCTCCTCCGACTGGACGGCTGATGGCCCCGCCGGAGATACAATTCCGCTATGTCCTTCGCTGCGTTATAATCCGCGTGATTCGACTTCCCACACGACCGACACTTGAACTGTCCAGCGTGCCGGTTGGCTTCGTGTTTGAACGTTGTTGGCGGGATCAACTGTCGGCTTGCCCCATGGAATCAAGCCCCGTGGCATTCGCCTCGATTATTCTGTGAAACGAAAACGGCGCTGTATTCCATCCCTACTGCGTCCCTTCTTCCCTTTCCTTGAAAACGGGGATTGGAGCCTGAAGTCAGCTAAATGACACGGTTTTAACTTTTACAGGCTAAGTCCCCGTCCTCAAGAAGCGACCGAAAGGAGCGAGTAGGCAGGGGTAGTTCACCCGTTGAATAGATCAACAACGCTTAGGACGAATGTTGGGTGTTCCTAATAGTTCTACAGAGAAAACAGACCAGGCGTCTTAGGACTTGACTCCAAGGTAGTTCATTATGTTGAGTCTAGCAGCGAAAGGAACACTTGCCTGCCAAACTAAGGTGAGATTAATGGGACTTCAAACAGCAGCAGAAACAGCAATTAACCAGTGTCTTGACCTGAAAGATGGCGAATCAGTAATTGTAGTAACTGACGAGAAAACACAGGTAATCGGAAAGGCACTCTATCAAGCAGCGACAGATGTCACATCGGAAGCGACAATCATTGAGTACGAATCGCGAAATCAACACGGGACAGAACCACCTGCCCCCGTTGCTGCTGCAATGCAGAATGCAGATGCATTCTTAGCTCCAACATCGAAAAGTCTCTCACATACGCGAGCTCGGGAGCATGCGTGCGAAGCAGGAGGTCGTGGAGCAACACTTCCCGGAATAACAGAAGAAGTCTTCAAATCAGGACTTGATGCCGATTACGAGTCTATTCAGGAAACATCAAATCAAGTATATGAAAAGGTCGCCGGTGCCAACAAAATACGCATAACGACGGAGGCAGGAACAGACATAACAATCTATCCAGGAGACCGAGAATGGCATACAGATACTGGGATTATTCATTCACCAGGAGAGTTCTCAAACTTGCCGGCCGGGGAAGTTTTTGTCAGTCCTGAGTCAGCAGACGGTACATACGTTGTTGATGGAACGATGATGCCGCACGGAAGACTTGAGGGACAACAGCTGCGGTTCGAGGTAGAGGACGGGCAGATAACATCGATCTCGGACGAAGCAATTCAAGAGCAAGTAGAAAGTGCTGCTGAAGAAGTCGGTCAGGACGCGTATAATTTTGCAGAGCTTGGGATTGGGACAAATACTGCCGTGACAGATTTGGTTGGCTCAGTATTGCTCGATGAGAAGGCAGCCGGAACAGTTCACCTTGCAATTGGTGACGACGCTGCGATCGGGGGAGACACAGAAGCACCACTGCACTTAGATGGGATCATTACAGATCCAACAGTGTATGTTGACGGGACAAAGATGGACCTTCCAATCCCAGATAACTAAATCAAACGGTAACACGTCTGTTATCACGAAACAACTAATGACCGGCTATTTTTACCATTAGCGCGCGTATCTTTCTATATGACAACTACAGCAACGCAGACAGCAGTTATCTGTCCAGCATGTTCGCCGGATACAAAGGTAATACATGAAGTCCTCAAAGAACAAGGGCAGGCAACGGTCAAATGTACTGAGTGTGGACAGGTTCATAAAACACAGCTATCAGACCCGTCAGAGCACACTGTTAACGTTATAATCTCGCAGGAAGACGAATCATTTACAGCAACAACGACAGTCACAGAAGGGGAAACAAAGGAAGTTGGAGACGAATTTATCGTCGAAGCACAAGAGGGACTCTTTACAGCGCAGATAACGAGTGTTGAAACAAAAGATGGATCCCGTGAGGACGATGCAGTCGCGTCGGAAGTACAGACGCTATGGACTCGAGCTGTTGGAAATGTCGCCGTTCCAATCACTGTGCACCCAAAGGAAGGGACGCGAGATGGGACATACAGTACAAAAGTATACGTGCCGGGCGACTTTGAATTTGAGGTTGGAAAAGAAATCGATGTTGAGGATGAGGCGTTCATTGTAGAGGGTATTCACATTCGTGACGAGGCAACTAATTATGATCACCAAAAGCTCGATTATCAGGGAGATAGTGCAATAGCAAAAGATATCAAGCGAATATACGGCAGGGATCAGACTACAGAGGCGTGGTCTCCATGGTAACAATATAGAAGGATTATGAAAACTGGACAGTCTGACCCGTACAAAGACGCCCGACAACAAATGGTGGATTCCTTAATACAACAGGGGAGGCTGACCGACGAGAAGGTAATTAAGGCGATGAAGTCAGTTCCTCGCCACAGATTTGTTCCAGAACAACAACAAAGCCATGCGTACGAAGACCGACCATTACCGATTGGTGATGGACAAACAATCAGCGCACCACATATGGTTGGGATGATGGCTGAAATGCTCGATGTAGAAATGGGTAGCAAGGTGCTTGAAATTGGAACAGGGTGTGGATATCATGCAGCAGTTATGGCTGAAATTGTCGGTGATAAAAGTATATATTCAATCGAATATAGCGAAATGTTAGCAGAAAAAGCACGGACGCAACTCAGTAAGTTAGGCTATGAGATCAACCTTCGGGCAGGGGATGGACGAAAAGGCTGGCCGGAGAACGCTCCATTCGATGCAATATACCTGACGTGTGCGCCACAAGTGCTACCGAATCCATTAAAGAAGCAGGTTAAACAAGGTGGCATAATTGTTGCACCGATCGGAGTCGGGTCACAGACGCTGTACAAATATGAAAGGCAAAAAGATGGATCACTGCAACGGACTTCTCACGGATCAGTACGTTTTGTCACGATGCAATAGTCACTGAGAGAATCTCGATTAACTGACTGATTCTCTGTGGTATTGTGGTCGGCCCGCCAGCGAACAGTCTTTATATAATTGATAGGGATACAAGCGTTCAATTCATACTGTTCTATCCCGTTCTATTTGACATGGATCTAGCAGTGCTGCGGGACGATATGGTTGACAGCCTAGAACATGATGCCAAGGCAGTCGTCCACAGCGAAAATCTGGGACTTGCACTTCGAAATGTCCCGCGGCATGAATTTGTAGACGATGACCAACAAGCGTATGCAGATACTGAGCACAGGCAATTAGGAACACGAGTACTTTCTCCCAGTACAGTTGGTCGGCTGTTCGAAGCACTGGATATCAAGCAGTCGAATAGTGTTTTAATTATCGGTGCTGGAGTTGGCTATACCGCAGCAGTCAGCGCAGAGCTTACTGACGAAGCTCAAGTTCATGCAGTCGATATTACACGTGATGTTGTGCTAGAAGCTCGGAATAATCTCCAAACGGCTGGATACGAAGGAGTTCTTGTTGACTGTAAAGATGGAAAGGATGGCTTACCATCGTATGCACCGTTTGATCGAATTCTTGTTGAAGCAGCTGCTATTCGTCCACCACAGAGACTTATAGATCAACTTACACAAGATGGGAAACTCGTCATTCCAATCGGAACAACGACACAGACCATCGCAGAAGTCCATGCAGACGGAACAACCAAAGAGCACGGAACAGTCAAATTTGCCCCATTATTAGTAGAAGGAGAGCAACAAGGTGCAATTGAGCGGAACCGAATGCGAAGGGAAGAGCGAGAACGACAGCAGCAGGCCAATGAGCGGCGACGAGGATGGGAACAGGATTGGATTGATTGGACTGATCAATTGGATTGAAACTTAAGCTCCTTCGTCAACGACAAGCAGGTTCGTATTGTCTCGCTCGTCCGTATAGTCACTCCCGGAAGGAGGTTTGATATCGATGATGAGATCACCTTGGTTCTGGTTGGAATGCAATTCGGGCGATATCTCAAAGTTAGCAATCCCATCCTCACCGGTTTGTGCGGTCTGTATTCCGCCAGAGAGCTGAGCAGAACCATCTTGTAAAACAACCGTTGCATCAGCGACAGGTGAGTGGTCTGGATCAATAACAGCTACTTCAACAGTCTCTGAATCACCTACAGTCACAACTTCTGGCTGAGGATCTGCGTCAAGCTCTTCAACACCAAATCCACCAATTCCCGATATCATTCCCATCATTACGCTTAGGCTGGCGACGCCAACAACAAGTGCAATGACGAGTCGAATCGGGAGCCCCTCAATCGCACGAGTATCGTTTCGAAATCGTTCGAGCGCATCCACAGAGACGAGTTCTGTAAGGTCAATCACAGGCAGGCATGGCCTGACTCTGGTATATAAATCTGCGGCCGAGAGTTCAAATACAAAGCCAAAGGCATAGTCGATATGCAAGTTCTCGGTCGAAAAGAAGAGATTTCAACAGGCCCATCGGCATCAATTGGGACTTATCGAGCACGCGATGGCACAGAGGGAGCAGCCATAGAACTCGACATTGATCAGCCTCATGTGGGGATGATATTTGGAAAACGCGGATATGGTAAATCCTACACGCTTGGAGTGCTCGCAGAAGAATTATCACATGCTCACGGAATCGCGCCGATTCTCGTTGATCCAATGGGCGTCTTTCGTTCATTAGGAGACAACCCAGCAATTCCGGGACAGAATATAATATCACCAAAAGCAGCAGCAGACTCATTTCCCCCGGAGCAATGGTGTAACTTACTGGATATTGATCCAGAAAGCGCGGTTGGCACAGCAATCTGGAATGTAGCGAGTAGAAGTACAACACTACAGGAAATGATTGCCAAAATTGAAACAGATGATATACAGCAGACAACCCGACAGGCAGCGATCAATTATCTGCAGCTTGCAAAGAACTGGAAGATATTCAATGGAGAAGGGATCTCAATAGAGCGTCTTATGGAAGGAAAAGTCACTGTGCTTGATTGTTCAGGGATGAGTAATGCAGCGATTAATGCTGTGTGTGCGACAGTGGCTGAAAAAATATATAGCGCACGCGTGCAGGACGAAACGAGTCGGCTACCGTGGTTACTGATTGATGAGGCACATACCGTATTCAATGGGATTGCCTTTCCCTCACTACGGAAGATAATCACGCGAGGGCGACAACCAGGGGTCAGCGTTGTTGCCGCAACACAGCGTCCTGCTGCAATCCCAGAGGTGGCGACGTCACAAGCGGACTTGTTGTTGACACACCGATTAACTGCTAAACCAGACAGAGAAATATTGCGTCGGATTATGCCGTCCTACATGAGCGGATCACTTGAGCAACGTCTTCCAAGATCTCCGGGAGAAGTATTGTTAATTGACGACGTTACAGAAAATGTGCATCACATCAAAATCCGGAACCGGATCACGTCACACGGAGGAGACACTCCGAGGGCAAGCGCCTGTGGTAAGACCGCTACAGATACGGACAACGGGAATACAGCGGTTGAAAACACTACCGCTCAGTGCACATCAGACTAACATCGGCCGTACGAGTTCAAATGACTGTCCAGCAAAATAATACAGAAAGAATAGCGCCCGAGGCGGGATTTGAACCCGCGTCACGACCGTGACAGGGTCGTATGATGGGCCCCTACACCACTCGGGCACGACGCATTAGTTCGTTGTCCGGAGATTAACTTAAGGGTTTTCAAACAATATGGATCAGGTTACGAATGTCTATCATGGGAAATTAGGGCAAGGAGTGCTGATCGTGGGGCAGTAAACCGTGATATCACTCGACAAGGTCAGTCCAATTAACAATACCAGTTAACAAGGCTTATAAGTTCAACGGTCGTTAGATATCTGTAGTATCCTGTGACAGTCATTTCTCCACCTATAGACCCATGGTAGACGTAAGCCAACACGAACTCGTTCCAGAGCACACTGTTCTGGACGAGACCGAAATTGAGGAGGTATCAAACGAATACGGAATCTCGAAGACCGACTTGCCGAAGATCAGGCGGACTGATCCGGCACTGCCATCGGAGGCCGAAGTCGGAGACGTAGTACGTATCGTTCGAGATTCCAGAACAACTGACAAAGCAGTCACCTATCGACTTGTGATAAAATAATGGACCGGGACAATCGACGCGCGATTTCGCGCGAATATTTCTCTGAGGAACGGCTCGCTGAACACCACTTTCGATCATTCAATAGTTTCCTTAAACGAGGCATGCAGGAGGTCGTCGCTGAGAAAGGAACTATCGAGACAGACATCGGCGATAAAGAAGGTGAAGAACCGGTGCACGTGGAGCTCGGTGATGTACGAGTCGTCACACCTCGTGTAAGAGAAGCAGATGGCAGTGAGGAGCTCCTCTATCCACAAGAGGCGCGGTTGCGGAATATTACATACTCTGCTCCAGTGTTCATGGAGATGGCGATTGTCAAAGGAGATCCTGAAAAGGGTGAAGATCGGGTTGTCGACGAGACAGAAACAAAGATTGGTCGAATGCCGATCATGGTTGGATCAGATAAATGTAATATTGCTAACTTTGACGATGAAGAGCTAATTGATATCGGAGAGGACCCAGCTGATCCAGGAGGATATTTTATTGTTAATGGGTCCGAGCGTGTGCTAATGACGAGCGAGGATCTTGCCCCGAATAAGATTCTTGCCGAGTACGATGAAAAATATGGCGACGAGATTCAAGTCGCTAAGACATTCTCACAGCGGCGTGGATACCGGGCACTTGTTCTAGTTGAGCGCACGCGCGATGGATTACTTGAAGTCTCGTTCCCGTCTGTATCTGGAAGTGTGAATTTTGTCACGCTCGTACGCGCGCTGGGGCTTGAATCTGACGAGGAAATTGTCCACAGAGTCAGTGACGATCCAGAGATTGTGAAGTTCATGCTGGAAAACTTGGAAGCCGCAGACGTTCAAACAGAACAAGAGGCAATCGAAGCATTAGGAAAGCGAGTTGCCTCTGGGCAAGGAAAGAACTACCAGCTAAAGCGGGCAAACTACGTCATTGATCGGTATCTTCTTCCACACCTTCACGAAGAGGGTGTCCCAGAAGAAGATGTCCGTATTAACAAGGCATATTACCTTTGTCGGATGGCAGAAGCCTGCTTTGAGCTCGCTCTTGATCGACGGCAGCCAGACGACAAGGATCACTACGCCAACAAGCGTCTCAAGGTCAGTGGTGACCTGATGCGTGATCTGTTCCGGACGGCATTGAATAAGTTAGCACGAGATGTTAAATATCAGCTAGAGCGAGCAAACATGCGGAACCGACAGTTGTCTGTTTCGACTGTTGTTCGGTCAGATGTTCTTACTGAACGATTAGAACACCCACTTGCAACCGGAAACTGGGTAGGCGGCCGGTCAGGTGTCTCACAACTTGTTGATCGTACCGACTACATGGGTGTTCTCAGCCACTTACGCCGATTGCGATCTCCGTTGTCACGGTCACAGCCACACTTCGAGGCACGTGACCTGCATGCAACACAGTGGGGTCGTGTATGTCCATCTGAAACGCCGGAAGGACCGAACTGTGGTCTAGTAAAGAATTTCGCACAGGCAATGGAGCTAAGCCAGAACGTTGAGAACGAACGTGAGCTCAAACGTGAGTTAGCTGCGATGGGCGTACAAGGAATTCCAGGCATTGAGTCACAGACACAGCGGGCAGGTGATTAATCATGAGCAGTCAACAACGAGAAGCAAAAGTATACGTTAATGGAAGTCTCGTCGGGACACATCCCGACCCAGAACAGCTTGCAGAGCAGATTCGAGAGGCACGGCGACGAGGGGATGTCTCTGAGATGGTTAATGTGTCTGTTAAAGACCGGACACGTGAGGTTATTATCAACGCTGACGCCGGTCGAGCACGTCGACCTCTTCTTGTCGTCGAAGATGGTGAGCCACTGATCAGCGACGATGAAATTGAGGCACTCAAGAATGGTAAGTTAGAGTTTCATGATTTGGTCGATGCAGGATATATCGAATTTATTGACGCTGAAGAGGAAGAAGACATATACGTAGCAGTTGAGCGTGAAGATTTAACTGAAGACCACACGCACTTAGAAATTGATCCTCAGCTTATTTTCGGGATTGGTGCAGGGATGATCCCATATCCAGAGCATAATGCGTCGCCCCGTATTACGATGGGTGCAGGGATGATCAAGCAGTCACTTGGACTACCGGCTGCTAACTATCGAATTCGTCCTGATACAAGGCAGCATCTTCTGCACTATCCACAACTCTCGATGGTTAAGACCCAAACAACAGAGCAGATTGGATATGATGACCGTCCAGCAGCACAGAATTTTGTTGTTGCTGTAATGAGTTATGAAGGATTCAACATCGAGGACGCCCTGATTCTCAATCAGGGATCTGTTGATCGAGGCCTTGCACGATCCCATTTCTTCCGAACATACGAAGGCGAAGAACGACGGTATCCTGGTGGGCAGGAAGATAGATTTGAGATTCCAGACCAGGAGGTCCGTGGTGCTCGAGGTGAAGAATCCTATTCGCACCTTGATGATGATGGACTAGTGAATCCAGAGACACGCGTTGGCGAAAATGATGTGCTACTCGGGAAGACCTCACCACCGCGCTTCCTTGAGGAACCAGATGAGCTTGGTGGATTGTCACCACAGAAGCGACGAGAAACATCGGTTACAATGCGATCTGGAGAATCAGGAATTGTAGATACAGTCACCTTGATGGAAGGAGAAGACGGGTCAAAACTCTCGAAGGTGAAAGTCCGGGACGAACGAATTCCAGAACTCGGAGACAAGTTCGCATCACGACACGGACAGAAAGGTGTCGTTGGCCACATTGCCCCACAAGAAGATATGCCGTTCACTGAAGAAGGAGTCGTTCCAGACCTTGTTCTTAATCCACACGCACTCCCGTCACGGATGACGGTCGGACACATTCTCGAGATGATTGGTGGAAAGGTTGGTTCGATGGACGGACGACGCGTAGACGGGACGCCATTTACTGGAGAAGACGACGAGGAGCTTCGTGAAAAACTTGAAGAACACGGGTTTGAACCTTCAGGCAAAGAGGTCATGTACTCTGGTATTACGGGAGAGAAGATTGAAGCCGAGATCTTCGTTGGTACGATTTTCTACCAGAAACTATACCACATGGTCTCGAACAAGATTCACGCCCGTTCACGAGGACCTGTACAGGTTCTTACGCGGCAGCCAACAGAAGGACGTGCTCGTGAGGGCGGACTCCGTATCGGAGAAATGGAACGGGACGTGTTCATTGGGCACGGTGCAGCGATGACACTCAAAGAGCGGCTCCTTGACGAGTCAGACCGTGAGTTTGTTCCAGTGTGTGGTGAATGTGGGATGACCGCTGTTGAGGACATCAATCAGAACCGTGTGTATTGTCCAAATTGTAAAGAGGAAACAGAAATCCACGATATTGAGATGAGTTACGCGTTTAAGTTGCTGCTTGATGAAATGAAGGCACTTGGTATTGCTCCACGACTTGAACTGGAGGATGCAGTATAAATATGGTCCGTGAAACTACCCCCAAAGAGATTGGGTCAATCAGTTTTGGTCTGATGGATCCAGAGGAGTATCGAGAGATGAGCGAAACGAAGATTATTACGGCGGATACATACGACGATGATGGGTTCCCGATTGACATGGGACTTATGGACCCTCGGCTTGGGGTCATCGACCCAGGACTTGAGTGTAAGACATGCGGAAAGCGATCCGGTTCATGTCCTGGACACTTCGGTCACATTGAGCTCGCCGCCCCTGTCATCCACGTTGGATTTACGAAGCTTATTCGTCGGTTGCTTCGGGGAACATGTCGGGAATGTTCTCGGCTATGCCTAACGGAAGGAGAAATGGACGAATATCGAGACCGAATTGGTCGGGTCCGTGATCTGCAGGGCGACATCAGCAATGTACGAAAGGATGCGATTCGAAATGCAAGGAAGAAAGATCGCTGTCCACACTGTGGTGCAAAGCAATACGATATCCAGCACGAAAAACCAACAAGCTACTACGAGGTTCGAGAAGTACTAGCCTCAGATTATCCAGAACGAATCGCTTCAGCACTGCAGCCGTCCTCAGAAGAGGAAGCGCGAATCACCCCCGGTGAACTTGCGGAGGAGACTGGGATTGATGTCGCACGAATCAACGAGATCCTAAGCGGAGAATTCCGGCCACGTGAAGATGATCGACAAGCAATTGAATCTGCGCTTGATGTGGATCTTACCGAAGAAGATACGGACAAGTTAATGCCGTCAGATATCCGGGACTGGTTTGAAGAGATCCCGGGTGATGATATCGAGATTCTGGGTATCAATCCAGAGCGTTCACGGCCGGAATGGATGATCCTAACGGTGCTACCAGTGCCGCCGGTGACGGCACGACCATCGATTACACTCGATAATGGACAGCGGAGTGAGGACGACCTGACTCACAAACTGGTCGATATTATCCGGATTAACCAGCGATTCATGGAAAACCGGGAGGCCGGCGCACCACAATTGATTATTGAGGACCTATGGGAACTCCTTCAGTACCATGTGACAACGTTCATGGATAATGAGATTTCAGGTACACCACCGGCTCGACACCGTTCTGGTCGTCCACTGAAGACCCTCTCCCAACGGCTTAAAGGCAAAGAGGGACGCTTCCGAGGAAGTCTCTCCGGAAAGCGTGTAAACTTCTCGTCACGGACCGTGATTTCTCCAGACCCGACACTTTCGCTGAACGAAGTCGGTGTTCCAGAGCGAGTCGCCCGGGAGATGACACAGACAATGAACGTCAACGAGCGTAACCTCAAACGTGCTCGGAGGTACGTAGCCAATGGCCCAGAGGGGCATCCTGGAGCAAACTATGTCCGGCGTCCAGATGGTCGTCGGCTGAAGGTTACCGAGAAAAACTGCGAAGAACTCGCTGACAAAATCGAGTCTGGGTGGGAAGTAAATCGACATCTAATCGATGGCGATATTGTGATATTTAATCGGCAGCCATCACTTCACCGGATGTCGATTATGGCACATGAAGTTGTCGTGATGCCATACAAGACATTCCGTCTGAACACGACAGTCTGTCCACCATACAACGCAGACTTCGACGGTGACGAGATGAACATGCACGCACTGCAGAACGAAGAGGCACGGGCAGAAGCCCGTGCTCTGATGCGTGTACAAGAGCAGATGCTCTCCCCACGATTTGGAGAGAATATTATTGGCGCGATTCAGGACCACGTTACTGGGACATTCCTGCTAACATTCCAGAACCCTCAATTCAACGAAACACAAGCACTTGATCTGTTGCGACAAACATCGATTGACGAGTTGCCACCAGAAGACGGGGTTGAAAACGGAAGTCCATATTGGACTGGCCGAACAATCTTCTCAGAACTACTTCCAGACGGACTCGACCTTGAGTTCACCTCATCGGCTGGCGATACGGTAATTGTCGAAAACGGCCAGCTAAAAGAAGGAACAATTGACGAGGACGCAGTCGGAGCATTCGGCGGAGAAATTGTCGATACAATTACCAAGCAGTACGGACGAACACGAGCAAGGCAGTTCGTCAATGAAGTTGCAGCACTAGCGGTGCGAACGATCATGCACTTCGGGTTCTCGATTGGTATCGACGATGAAACAATTCCAGAAGAAGCACAGAAACGAATTGACGAAACCGTTGAAGACGCATATGATCGCGTGCAGGAACTTATTTCCACATACGAAGCCGGTGAACTAGAATCACTGCCAGGACGGACAGTTGACGAGACTCTTGAAATGAAGATTATGCAGACGCTCGGAAAGGCACGTGACAACGCTGGTGACATTGCCGAAGAGCACTTCGATGATGAAAACCCAGCTGTAATCATGGCAGAGTCCGGTGCACGTGGGTCAATGCTGAACCTAACACAGATGGCCGGCTGTGTTGGACAACAGGCAGTTCGTGGAGAGCGAATTAATCGTGGATATGAAAACCGAACACTGAGTCACTTTCAAGAGGACGATCTGTCTGCAGACGCCCATGGATTCGTTGAACACTCCTACACAGAAGGACTGGATCCCCGGGAGTTCTTCTTCCATGCAATGGGTGGTCGGGAAGGTCTGGTTGACACAGCAGTTCGGACATCCAAGTCTGGATATCTGCAGCGGCGTCTGATCAACGCGCTGAACGAGCTGGAAGCACAATATGACGGAACTGTTCGAGACACGTCAGATACGATTGTGCAGTTTGAATTTGGTGAAGACGGTACATCACCTGTTGAGGTATCGTCTTCTGAAGACCACAACATCGATGTTGAAGGGATTGTAGACCGGGTACTTGATTCAGAATTTGAATCGGAAGAGGAACGACAGACGTTCCTTGGCCGGGAAGAGCGAACAACGAACCTCTCAGAACACGGAGACTCTTGGAGGGTTGAAACTGATGACTGAATATAACGTAAATCCAGAAATCGAGGCAGTTGTGGAAGATACGAACTTGCCACGACGGCTAAAAGACAAGGTGTATAGCGAACTTGAAGGAGAAGAGGTTAGCCTTGAAGAGGCAAACGACGTCGTGCAAGCAGTAAAAAACCGATATGAAGAGTCACGCGTGGACCCACTTGATCCGGTTGGTACAGTGAGTGCACAGTCAATCGGAGAACCAGGAACGCAGATGACGATGAATACGTTCCACTATGCAGGGGTCGCTGAAATTGACGTGACACAGGGACTGCCACGGCTTATCGAGCTTGTCGATGCAAGAAAAGAGCCAGACACTCCAATGATGACAGTGTATCTGGACGATGAATACGCAACTGATCGAGAGAAAGCGCATGAAGTTGTCTGGCAGATTGAGGCAACAAAGATTCTCTCGCTCGGTGACGTATCAACAAACGTTGCAGACATGCAAGTCAAGGTAGACCTGAACGAGAAAACACTGCAAGAGCGATGGCCAACCGTCGATGATCCAGTAGCAGTTGCCGAAGAAATCGCAGATACAATTCAGTCAAACCTAGGCGTCGAAACACGACAGAAGGGTACGGTTATTCAATTTGGACCAGAGCAGCCATCGTACAGAGATCTACTCCAACTCGTCGAGGAGCTTCGAGAGATTACCTTCAAAGGAATTGAGGACATCACACGAGTTGTTGTCAGAAAAGAAGAAACTGACCAGGGTGAGGAGTTTGTCCTGTACACCGAAGGGTCTGCATTCGGAGACGTCCTGCAGATCGAAGGCGTCGATGCAACCCGAACGTCTACCAATGATATTCACGAGATTTACAAAAATCTCGGAATCGAAGCCGCAAGAGAGTCAATCATCAATGAGACAATGGAAACATTGGAAGAACAGGGGCTTGATGACGTGAATATTCGGCACCTCATGCTGGTTGCAGACATCATGACCAATCGTGGAACGATTGAGTCGATTGGCCGTCACGGAATTTCTGGCTCAAAGGATTCCGTTTTAGCGCGGGCAGCGTTCGAGGTTACGGTCAGCCATCTGCTGGATGCAGCAATCCATGGAGAAATCGACAGCCTCAATGGTGTCACAGAAAATGTCATCGTCGGAAAGCCGGTTAAACTCGGTACAGGCGATGTAAAGCTTCGAATGGGATCGTTCGCATCACAAGATCAGCCGGAAGAATCAGCAGACTAAGCGAGACTCATGCCACAACGCCGCCTCTCTGATGAAGCACGTCAACATCTTCGGTTGTTTGAAGAGAAGGCCGGCGTTGGGCCAAAAGATTGTATTGTTGACGAGGAATTTGACCGAGTTATTCTTCTTGTCAGTCCACGAGATATGGCAGACGCGATTGGCCCTGGAGGAAAGACAGTGAGAGATGTTGAGGAGTTAATTGGAAAAGACATCAAGATTGTCGCTGATGCAAAAACAGCAGAGGATTTCGTTGCTAATGCCTTGGCTCCTGCAGCCGTATATGACGTTACGATTGAAACAGAGGATGATCAGTCGGTCGCCCACGTAGATGTTGACGAACAAGATATTGGCGCTGCAATCGGAACAGATGGCCGAAATATTGAAGCAGCCCGAATGCTGGCGAGACGACATTTTGATATTGATAACATCAGCGTAAATTGACATCCTCATCCGCCTGAAGGTGGGTGAATCCCAAGCGTTGGGATATTACGGTTTGCAGACTCCCTGTTCTCTCCGGGGTGAACCGTCCGCTCTCGCCGTCGAGCAGGAAGGCTCCGAGCCTGCCGGTGCCGGTTGAATGTGTCACTGAGCGACGGCGCGTATCCACGGCCTTCAGGCCGTGGTATTGCGCCTGTTCAGCATATAACTGAAGAGCCAGTCACAGGTGTTTTGATCATAAAGTATTT
>OBKM01000434.1_pt1 | contig 20884 bp, 17 predicted proteins | sample 1519691 | NCBI WGS metagenome assembly OBKM01 (sample SAMEA37050418, study PRJEB22526) | metagenome | biome: saline pan; feature: lake; material: water | place: Egypt | collected 2015 | depth 0.5 m | reverse complement strand
AACCCCTGATCGGGCGGTGATAGGGCCACTACACGGGAACTCACGGCATCTTTATTACCGTTTGCACGAAAGCCACGTACCGAATATGGTCGGGTCGGTACTCTGCGTCGGTCAGGGGTGGGCGTCGGAGCTCCCCCGGGGCACACACGTCGTGGAGACGGCCGCGGACGGCGTCGGAGCGATCCACGAAAACGACGGGTTCGGGTGTATCGTCTGTGTCTGTGACGCCGGGGGCGGCGTCGACGCGGTCCGGACGATCCGGGAGGCGGACCCGTCGGCGCCGATACTCGCGGTCAGCGACCGGACCGACGGGGACCTCGCGATCGGCGCCGTCCGTGCCGGCGCGACCGAGTACGTCTCCCGGGACCGGCTGGCCGCGGACGGCGAGGCGGTCACGGACCGGATCGGGTCGCTCGCGGCCGACGGAAGCCGCCGTCCCGAGGCGGAGCTTCGTCGACAGACGGACGCCCTCGAACGGCTCTATCAGATAACGTCGGATCGGTCCCGTTCCTTCGAGCGGAAGGTCACGGACCTTCTCGAGTTGGGCTGTGACCGGCTCGGGCTGCGGGTCGGGTACCTCTCGGAGATCGACGGCGACCGGTTTCGACTGATCGACGGGCGCGGTATCGAGGAGCTTTTCGGCTCCGTCGAGGAGATCGAACGGCTCGGCGAGGACGGATCGTTGCCCCTCGACAGAACGTACTGTCACCGCACGGTACGGGAAGGGGAGCTGTGTGGCTTCGCCCGCGGCGTCGAGGGAACCGACTGGGACGGCGACGGCGCGGTCGAGGTAGCGGAGCTCGGAGCGTATTTAGGCGGCCCGGTGTTCGTCGACGGCGAGCTACACGGTACCCTGTGTTTCGCGGATTCGGAGCCGAGAGCGTCACCGTTCAGCGACGCCGAGCGGACGTTCGTCGAGCTCACCGTGGAGTGGCTGAGCCACGAGTTCGAGCGCCGGAAGTACGACACCGAGCGCCGGGAGGCCGCGGCGGAGCTCCGGCGGACGTTCGATCGCGTGAGCGACGCGGTCTTCGCCGTCGACGACGAGTGGCGTTTTACCCACGTTAACGGTCACGCGGAAGCGATCCTCGATCGGTCAGCCGAGGAGCTGATCGGGGAGGCGGTCTGGACGGCGTTTCCCGACGCGGTCGGCGAACGATACGAACGGGAGTACCGCCGCGCGATGCGAACCCAGGAGCCGGTTTCCTTCGAGAGCTTCTACGAACCGCTCGATCTGTGGACCGAAGTGAACGCCTACCCCTCCTCGGACGGACTCTCCGTGTTCTTCCGCGACATCACCGACCGGAAGCGCCGCGAACGGACGCTCCGGGGCGTCCTCGAGACGAGCCGGGAGCTGTTCCGGGCCGAGGACCGCGGCGCGATCGCCGACATCGTCGTCAGGGCGGGCGTCGACGTGCTCGGTTTCGGACTCAACGGCGTCCATCTCTACGACGAGGAGACGGAGACGCTCCAGTCGGTGGCCGCGTCCGAGGCGGTGTTCGACACCGTCGGATATCCGCCGACCTACGACGTCGGCGAGGGGATGGTGGGACAGGTCTTCGAGGAGGGCGACCCGGTCGTCTTCGACGATATCGCGTCCGTCGACGGGTACGACTACGGCCCGATCCGGTCCGCGATCGTCGTTCCGCTCGGGTCATACGGCGTCTTCAGCGTCGGCTCCGAGACGCCCGGGGCGTTCGACGAATCCGACGTGTCGCTCGCCGAACTCCTCGCGACGAGCACGACCGAGGCGCTCGATCGGGCCGAACGGCTGCGGACGTTACAGACCTACGAGACGGTGCTCGAAAGCGTCGAGGACATGATCTACGTGCTCGACGACGAGGACCGGATCACGTACCTCACCGCACCCCTCTCGGAGTGGCTCGGCTACGACCGGGAGGCGTTGATCGGCGAGCCGATCGCAACGGTGTTGCCCGACCTGGGGTCCGCCGGGGTGTCGGCCGTCGGGTTATCGGACGCGTCGACGAGGGAGACGACCGCGGAGACGGCAGCCGGGGAACGCCGCCCGATCGCCGTCACGCGGTCGGCGCTGTCGGGCGACGAACGGGCCGGGAGGACGGTCGGATCGGTCGCCGACATCGGGGAACTCACCGAGACGAGGGCGGAGCTCGTGAGCGAACGGGAGCGCTTCAGGGAGCTCTTCGAGCAGGTCCCGGACCCCGTCGTGGAGGCCACGCTCCACGGGGACCGCATCGAGGTCGAGGCGGTCAACTCGGCGTTCGAGTCGGTGTTCGGATACGACGAATCGACCCTCGTCGGGCGATCGATAAACGACGTGCTCGTTCCCGAGGCGGACGGGGAGACGGCGGCGGCGCTGGACGAGACGATCCGCAGGGAGGGGGTCGCGACGGCCGAGGTGAGCCGCCGAACGAAGACGGGAACGCGGCAGTTCCTCTTCCGCGGGTTCGTGTACGAGTCCGGGGGTGTCGACCGGGTGTTCGGCATCTACACCGACGTCACCGAACGGAACGAGCGCGAGCGGTATCTACGCGTCACGAACCGGATCATCCGCCACAACCTACGGAACGATCTGAACATCATAAAGGGGTTCGCGGAGGCGCTGTTGGACGACCTCGACAGCAACGCCCGCGCCGAGTACGCCGAACGGATCATCGAAACGGCCGAATCGCTCTCCGAGCTCGGCGAGGACGCGAACGAACTCCGGAAGGTCGTCGGACAGAACGTCGGCTCGGAGCTCGAACCGACCGGGCTCGAACCGCACGTCGAGGAGGCCTGCAAACGCGTGACGGAGCGGTTCCCGGCGGCCCGCATCGAGCGCTCGGTGCCCCCGGGCATCGCCGGACGGGTGGACGAGCGTTTCGGCACCGCCGTCGAGTACCTCGTCGAGAACGCAGTCGAGCACAACGACGCCGACGAGCCGTGGGTGTCGGTGACGGCGGCCGAATCCGCGGTCGACGGGTACGTCGAGGTGTCGGTGTCCGACGACGGCCCCGGGATCCCGCAGACGACGCGCGAGCTCATCCTCGGGGACCGCGAGATCACGCAACTCGAACACACGGTCGGGATCGGGCTCTGGGTCGTCAAGTGGGTCGTCGAGTCCTACGGCGGCGAGATCCGGTTCGGAACGAGCGACGCCGGCGGCACCCGCGTGACGCTCCGCGTCCCGGCGTCGCTCCCGTAGCCGTCGGCGTCGCTCCCACGTCTCGGGGTGGTGCTCGCGACCGTCGGCGTCGCTCCGAGGAGGGAGTATGCTAAAAGACATTTACCGGTGGTCCCCGTACGTTCGGGTATGAAGCGACGTGGACTCGTCGCTGGGATCGGCGCCTCGATCTGTCTCGCGGGCTGTATCGACGGCGATCCGATCGAGGGAGGCGAGGGCAACGCCGGCGACGAAACACCCGAAAACGGGGACGGCGACGACACGGTCACGGAGGATCCGCGGGTCGACACCCCGCCGTACCCGATCGAGCGCCCCGATCCGGGCGGGGAAGACGGGTACGACGAGGGGTACCTCGGGGAGAACATGCCGACCGAGCCCTCGCTCGGCGTCGAGCGCCTCCCGATCGCCGCGGGCGGGATCCGGGACGGGTCGCTCCGGGAGCTGATCGGATCGGGCGAGGACGCCTATCGCCTCCGGCTCGTCGAGGCCGAGTCGGAGGTAGAGGAGGTCTTCGACACCGACGCGATGGACGACGACGCGGCGGATCGGCTCCGGGGGGTCGGGTTCGACGAGGCCGTCGTCGTCGTCGTCGAATCGGGGTTCGGCTCCGGGTCGGTGCGGCACCGCTGGGGGCGGGCCGAGGACGGGGGATCGACGCTCGACTTGCACGGCTACTACACCGATCCGGTCGTCCAGACCGACGACGTGACGAGCCGGCTGTCGGTTCTCGAAGTCGGACGCCCCGAGGAAGGCCCCGACTACGCCCGGATGCGTCTCACGGTCGCCCCGGACCGCCGCGTCAACGTCAACTCTACGGAGGGTGTCGTCACGGTGGAACGGTAGGCGAACGTCTGTTCGGCCAGTTCACGGCTCGCTTCGCTCAGTTTTATGATTTAAACTTCCCGACGACCGTTGTGACTCGCGAGTCCTGCGTCGCAAGAGATTCCAGGGGAGGGATTCGAACCGGAGCAAGACGATCGCCCACTTCGTTCGCGCTGCGTCTTGCAGGATTCGGACCCTCCGCACGTTTTCACGGCTCTCACGTTCGTTCGACCCGGAACATGCGAGGGGAGGGATTCGAACCCACGGACCCCTACGGGAGCGGATCTTAAGTCCGCCGCTTTTGGCCTGGCTCAGCCACCCTCGCGCGCTCGGAGTTAGCGTCGCGGCGACGAATGTGTGTTTCGGTCGCGTCGGCTACCAGTCGACGGAGAGGGTGCCGTCGCCGTTCGGGTCGGGGGCGATCTCCTCGTTCGTCCGGCGGTCGACGACGTGGATCACGCCGCGGTCCTTCTTCGCCGGGCAGGCAACCGCGGCATCGACGTTGTGTTCGAGGGCCGACTCCTCGAAGAAGTAGACGTCGGGCTTTGCGATCCCGGTCGTAATGTCCATCGTCCAGTTCGTCGACACCTCCGCGCACTTGCCGGCTGCGATGCATTTGTTCGCCTCGAAGATGATCTTGTAGGGAGCCTCCTCGACCGGCGGGGCGTCCCCCTCGCCGATCTCGCTCGGATCGATGGGTTCGTCGGCCATACCCGGTTTCGGTGGCCGCCGGCTTTGGCTCTAACGGATGCGGGGCGATCGAACGGTCACTCCTCTCCGGGAGCCGGCTCCGACGCCACGGCCTCGGGTTCGGGGGCGGGCTGTGTCGGGGCCCCCGCCGCGACCTCAAGCTTCCGGAGCTGGTCCGGCCGCGCGATCACGTACAGCGTCTCCCCGGGGGCGATCACCCGGTCGCGGGTCGGGATCGCGACGACATCCCCGTCGACGGTGCTGACGGCGACGACCGCGATGTCGACGGCGCCGATCGAACTCCCGGCGAGGACGCTCCCGTCGTCGACGACGACGACGCCCATCGTCTCCTCGGCCGTCCGGAGCTGGGCGGCGAACTCCCGATCCGCACGGGGCTCGACCGGCAGCGTGAGGAGCCGGTACCGACGGTCCGTGTCGAGCCGTCTCGCGTCGGACTCGTCCAGCGCGAGCGTCACCAGATCGTCGGCGGTGCCGCGGAGCTCGGCGGTCGTGACGCGCTGTGGCTGGGTCCCCGAGGCCGGGTCGCCGTCGGTCCACACCTGGACGGCGTCACCCGGGCTGGCGTTGTTCGGCGGGTCGGCCCACACCGCGATCGCGGCGCTGCCCGGCGGCAGCGTCGATCCGATCCCGGACTCGCGGCTTCCCAACGCCAGGAACTCGACCGTTCCGTCGTCGGCGAACTCGACATCGACGTGGCCGACGCCGTAGTCCGTCTTGAGCCGTTCGACGAACCGGGAGCGGAGCTCCCCGACCGTCAGCCGGCGCGGGAAGACGAGCACCTGTCCGGCGATCGCCTCCTTCGTTGCGGCGTCGACCGGGTCGTAGCCGACGATGTCGTCGATCCCCTCCGGAACCTGGACCGTCGTCACGCGGCCGACGGTCCTGACGATCCGACTCACGTCCCGATCGACGTTTCGCTTGCCGGAGATGGCGACGACCCCGGCGCTGATCCGGCCGCCGATCCGGCCGCCGCCGACAGCCGTCGCCCCGGCGGTAACGAACGTGACCGTGTTGAAGATCGCCGTTTCGATCGCCAACAGATCGAGTTCGCCGCCGATCACCTCGCCGAGCGCACCGGCGGTGTTGAGGTAGATCGCGACGACGCTCAGGCCGACGAGGACCGACAGACCGTCAGGGACCCGGCTTCCAGCGTACCATCGGTGGACGATGCCGACGACGATCCCGACGACCCCGGCGATGACGGCGAGGGCGATCGTCCGGGCGAGATCCACGAAGAGGTTGTCCCCGACCGCGATCTGTGCGAGGAGGCTCACGCGAGCACCCCCTCGAAGGCATCGAGCGCCTCGCGTTTCCCGACGACGAACAGCTCGTCGCCGGCCCGGAGCTCCGCCCCGCCCCGGGGAGCGACGACCCAGCCGTCGGGGCGTTTGATCGCGAACACCGCGACGCCGTACGCCTCACGGACGTTCGCCGCGCCGATCGTCCGGCCGACGAGTTCGCCGCTCGTCCGCACCGTCATCGTTCGGAACCGCTTGCCGGCACGCCGGAGCATCGAGATCAACTCGAACTCCCGGCGGGTTCCACGAGCACCGACAACGACCGTCGCCCGGGTCGTTCCGAGCAGCGCCGTCGCCTCCTGGCGGGGGACGGCGACGGTGATCCGCCCATCGCCACCGGTCGTCGTCGGTGCGGTGGTCGGCGCGACGGTCGCATCGAGCGTTCCGCCGTCGGGTTTGGCCGAGTCCGCGCGCTTCAGCGACGATTTGGCAGCGATAACGGTGCCGTCGACCTCCGCGTCGCCCGCGAGCACGGTGACCTCGTCGCCGCGGGCGAGGCCGGTCGGCACCAACGCCTCGATCGAAACGGCACGTTTGCCGGCCGGAACCCGCTTCGAGATCCCCGAGAGGGGCGGGGCCGCGATAACGGTGGCTCGGCCGCGTTCGTCGATGCTCACCGACACGTCGGCCACGTCGAGCTCGGTGCGCAGCCGGTCGGCGAACCTGGCTTCGAGCTCCGAGATCGGCAGGTCGGCCGGCAGCCGCCACTCGCCCTCGGCGATCGCCCTGCGGGTGTCCTCGGAGAGCGGCGGATACCCCTCCATATCGATGACCTCGCCGATGACCTCGATGCGGACCTCCCCGCGGGAGCCGACGAACTCGACGACATCGCTCGACAGCGTCTGGTCGCGAAGCTTCCGCCAGGAGAGCCGCTTCGGCACCGAGGAACCCATCGCGTCCCCCTTCGCGTGGGCGTACAGCGAGATCATCAACACGACGAGCAACGCGACGATGACCCGGTAGCCGGATTCGAGCACCGCCGGGTCGTTCAGTGCCAACAGTCCGCCGTTGATACCCGCAAGCGCCAACGCGAGCACGACGACACCGAAGGCGGGTATCGAGACGCCGGTCACGTACTTGAACAGGAACCCGAGCCCCCACGCGACGAGCGCCGGGAACATCCCGGTGAGCACGCCGAGATAGATCCCGAGCAGGATCTCGAGCGGAAGCGGCTGCGTCATAGCGGCCACTGGGCGGCCGTTTATAAACCATTGTCGACAGCCGGCGTCGGCTGCGGCCCGCATGCGATGGGTTATTGTCGATCGGTGGGAAACCGACGGTCGTAATGGGATCGGCAGCCGGCCGCGAGCGGGCGTCGCGGAGCGACGAAGGGAGGACGCTGTTCCGGACCCAGGCGGCTGTCGCGTTGACCGGCGTCGTCGCCGTGCTCTCGATCGTCACCGGTATCATCAACATCGGCGCAACGGAAGTTTCGGGGCCGCTCGCACCCGTCGTCCCGGAGGTCATCGCCCGGACGGCCGGGTTCACCGGGACGATGACCGGCTTCCTGATGTTTCTGAGCGTGTACGGCCTCCGTCGGGGGTATCGGGGGGCGTGGTACTCGGCGATCGTCCTGTTGCCGATCACCGCGCTACAGGGGCTGGCACAGTCGAGTATCCTCTCGTTCCCGCTCGTCGCGGTATCCGTGATCGCGATGCCGACGATACTCGCCAACCGCCGGTACTTCACCCGGCCCGTCGACCTCTCGATCACGCAGTTGGCGTCCCTGGCGGCGATCGTCGCGGTGCAAATCTACGGGACGGTCGGGACGTACGCGCTCCGGGAGGAGTTCGCCGGCGTCGACACGATCATGGACGCGTTCTACTTCACGCTCGTCACCGCCTCGACGGTCGGCTACGGCGATATCACCGCGTCCACGCAGTTCGGCCGCCTCTTTTCGATGTCCGTCCTCCTGGCCGGCGTCGCCAGCTTCGGTGTCGCCCTCGGAACGTTGCTCGGCCCGCTCATCGAAGCCCGGCTCGCGACCGCACTCGGAAACATGACAGACAAACAACTCGACCTGTTGGAGAACCACTACATCGTCACCGGCTACGGCGATCTGACCGAACCGATCCTCGAAAGCCTGGAGGGGACCGACGCCGTCGTCGTGGTGAAAAAACCCGAAGACGCGAAACGGCTCCGCGACCGCGGCCACGAGGTCATCACCGCCGACCCGAGCGACGAGGAGCCCCTCCGACGGCTCCACATAGAGCGCGCCCGCGGGCTCATCGTCGCGACGAACAACGACGCGGAGGACGCGATGGCGATCCTGACGGCGCGGGAGCTCAACCCGGAGCTGCGGATCGTCGCCGCGGCGACCGACCGCGAGAACATCCGGAAACTCAAGCGAGCGGGGGCGGACACCGTGTTGAGCCCGGCGGTACTCGGCGGGCAGCTCCTCGTCGAGTCGGCGTTCGGCAGCGACCACCCGGAACGCGTCGTCGACGAGCTGTTGGGGTTCGAGCTCGGCGCGGAGGCCGGCCCCGAGTGAACTATACTCCGGCGGGGCGACACCTTCCCCTATGGGCGTTCCCGACGACATCGAGACGTTCGCCGCGGCCGTCGGTCCCGAGCCGGACGAGGTGCTCGCGGAGATGGATCGCCGCGCCGACGCCGAGGGGTTCCCGACCGTCGGGCCGGCGACCGGCGGCTGGCTCCGACAGCTCGCCGGCCTTATCGGGGCGGAACGGGTTTTCGAGTTCGGCTCCGGGTTCGGCTACTCCGCGTACTGGCTGTGTGGCGGGCTCGCGGCGGACGGCGAGATCGTCCTCACGGAGCTCGACGCCGCGGAACTGGACGCCGCACGGGCCTACCTCGAACGCGGCGGGTACGCGGAGCGGGCGCGTTTCGAACACGGCGACGCCCTGGAGATCGTCGAGCGATACGACGGCCCCTTCGACCTCGCGTTGATCGACAACGAAAAGCGGCGGTACGTCGAGGCGTTCGAGGCGATCCGGCCGAAGGTTTCCGTCGGCGGCGTCGTCGTCGCCGACAACACGATCGAGGGACCCTTCGCGTTCGGGACGCTCCGCGAACTCGTCGGCACGAACGGAGGCGGCGAACCGGCCGACCCACACGCCGACGCGGCGGCGGGGATCGCGACGTACCTCGACCACGTCCGGGACGCGCCCGACTTCGAGACGACGCTTCTCCCCCTCGGCGAGGGACTCGCGGTCAGCCGGCGGATCGAGTGAGGCCGTTATCGCGGCGACGCCGCGCGATCCGGGACGGCGTAGGGCTGCCCGCAGCCGTGGATTTCGAGGGTACATTCCGGACAGGCGGTGTGTTTCTCGTGTCGGTGGGCGACCGACTGCCGCTGGCGGGTGGGGTCGGCTTCGAGGCGTTCCCTAATGTCGGTCGGAAGGTCGCCAAACGGGACGAGTTCGGTACCGCAGGCCGGGCAGTCCATACGCATACGACGGGTAGAATATAGAAAGAAGCTGCGGTCCGGAGGGCAGTGATGTCCGTGTCGCGCGGGGCCACACCCGGAAGTACCGTGTGGATCGGCCACCGCCGGAGCGAAACGTCGTCCGGCCAGTTCACGGCTCGCTTCGCTCACCGTTCACCCCACCAAGGCGCTCACGTGCGTTCGAACCGAGAAGTGCGCGGGACCGGATTCGAACCGGAGGAAACCTCGCTCCGCTCGGTTTCCAGGGTTCGAATCGGTCCTGCTCCTTCGTCGCCTCGCTCCTCAGTGCGCGGGACCGGATTCGAACCGGCGGACCCCTACGGGATAGCGTCCTAAGCGCTACGCCTTTGGCCTGGCTCGGCAACCCGCGCGCACTCGGTCGTACCGCAGTCATCCAAAAATAGCTGTCGCTCGCCGCCACGGTAGTTTATAAACGGCGCGATAGTATATCGGGTATGAACGTACTCGTCGTCGGCGGAACGGGGTTCGTCGGTACACACCTCTGTCGGGAGCTCCACGATCGCGGACACACAGTGACGGCGCTGTCTCGCTCGCCGGGCTCGAACGATCTGCCGGAGGGGATAGAGACCGTGATGGGCGACGTGACGGCCTACGACTCGATCGAAAGCGCTTTTGAGGGCCAGGAGGTCGTCGTCAACCTCGTCGCGCTGTCGCCGCTGTTCCGACCGTCTGGGGGCAACGAGGAGCACTTCCGCGTCCACGAGGGCGGGACGGCGAACGTCGTCACGGCCGCGGAGGCACACGGTGTCGGCCGGATCGTCCAACTGAGCGCGCTCGGCGCCGACCCCGACGGCGACACCGCCTACGTTCGGGCGAAAGGGGCGGCGGAGGCGATCGTCCGCGACTCGGCGCTCGAGTGGGTGATCTTCCGCCCGTCCGTCGTCTTCGGCGAGGGCGGGGAGTTCATCCCCTACACGAAGCGGCTCGCACCGCCCTACATCACGCCGCTGCCGGGGGGCGGGAAGACGCGGTTCCAGCCGATCTGGATCGGGGATCTCGTGTCGATGCTCGCCGACGCCATCGGGAGCGGGGGCGAGGACGACCCACACGCGGGCAGGACGTACGAGATCGGCGGCCCGGAGGTGTTGACGCTCGCCGAGATCGCCGAGCTCGCACACGGGGCCGACGGCCGCTCGGTCGGCGTCGTCTCGGTGCCGATGTCGCTTGCCGGGATCGGACTTCGGTCGCTGGATGTCGTTCCCGGAAGCGTGCTGGACGCCGTGCCGGGGCTCCCGCGGATGGGCTCCGACCAGTACCGTTCGTTGCAGTTCGACAACACGACCGAGACGAACGATGTGGTCGCGTTCGGCGTCGAACCGGATGCCCTCCGGACCGTTTCGGAGTACCTCGGGACGCGACCGACGACGGCTTGACGGCGAGAAATGCGGCTGAGGGGTCATATACCGGAGCGTCCGCTCTGTGTCAGACATCGGCCGAAAGCTTATCATTCCCCTGGAACGCAGTCCCGGCAAGGACTGATATGAAACTCGCAATGATCGGCTTCGGGCAGGCCGGCGGGAAGATCCTGGACCGGTTCCTCGAGTACGACTCGAGCCGGGGGACCGGGATCATCGGCCACGCCGTCGCCGTCAACTCCGCGAAGGCGGACCTGATGGGGCTCGACTACGTGCCGAACGAGAACCGGGTCCTCATCGGGCAGTCGGTGGTGAAGGGACACGGAGCAGGGACCGAACCCGAGCTCGGCGAGGAGTGTGCCCGTGAGGATCTCGAGGAGATCCAAAGCTCGATCGACAAGATGGTTTCGAGCGAGATCGACGCCTTTCTCGTCATCGCCGGCCTCGGCGGTGGGACCGGAAGCGGCGGCTCGCCGGTGTTGGCCGAACACCTCCAGCGGCTCTACGTCGAGCCCGTCTACGGCCTCGGAATCCTGCCGAGCCGCGACGAGGGCGGTATTTACAACCGCAACGCCGCCCGATCGTTCCAGAAGTTCGCCGGGACCGTCGACAACCTCCTCGTCTTCGACAACGACGCGTTCAAGACCGGCGGCGAGAGCATCGGCGAGGGGTACGCGGAGATAAACGACGAGATCATCACGCGCTTCGGCGCGCTCTTTTCGGCCGGCGAGGTCGAGGCCCTCGGCGACAACATCGCCGAAAGCGTCGTCGACGCCTCCGAGATCATCAACACCCTCGGGGAACACGGGATCACGAGCGTCGGCTACGCGAGCGAGCCCGTCGACCCCGGCGGCGGGAGCAAGGGGCTTCTCGACCGGCTGCGTGGCGGCGGCGACGACAACGGCTTCTCGTCGGGCGACGCGACGAACCGGATCACGTCGCTCGTCCGGAAGGCGACGCTCGGAAAGCTCACGCTACAGTGTGAGGTCGACAGCACCGAGCGGGCGCTGCTTTTGGTCTCCGGGCCGCCGGACGCGCTCAACCGAAAGGGGATAGACAAGGCGCGGAAGTGGCTCGAGGACCAGACCCAGTGTATGGAGGTCCGGGCGGGCGATTACCCGCTCCCCAACGAGGAGAAGGTCGCCGCGATCGTCGTGTTGGCCGGCGTCACCGACGTCCCCCGCGTCAAGGAGATGCAGCGGATGGCGATCGAGGCCGAGGAGCGCAACGAGGAACTCAGAGCGCAAAGCGAGGACAGCTTAGAAAACCTCATACAGTACGGCGACGATGAGGAGTAGCGGGCTCGTCGCCGCGTTCGTCGCGCTCGTGGTTTTCGGGACGCTGTTCGTCGGATCCGCGGCCGCGGTCGAGAGCGGCGCCCAGGACCTCCCCGAGGAGTCGGAAGTCGGGACGGACTTCGAGGCGACCTTGGAGGTGACGGAGCTGTTCGACGAGTTCGAGGAGTGGACGCTCGTCGCCGAGACCGACCTGGACAACAGCACCTGGACGATCAGGCAGTTCAACCAGGCCGGTGATCAGATATCCCGCACTGACACGGACGGCGGGACGGCGTTCGATTCGATCGATATCGACGACGGGACCCAGACGGTCGAAGTCCGCGTGACCGGGACGACGCCGGAGCTCGGCGAGTTGAGCTACGATCCGCCGGACCGGTTCGTCGCGGCGAACTTCACCTTAGAACGCGACGGCGGCACCGAGCGGGCGATCGGATCACACGAGAGCCACCACTACACGGCGGAGAGCCGGGAGGCGCGACTCGCGATCGACAGCGCGAGCGCGGCGGTCGGTGACTCCGGCGGCGACGCCCGCTCCTCGCTCGACAGCGCGATCTCGGCGTACGAGAGCGGGAACTTCGAGAACGCGATCACCCTCGCCGAACGGGCTGAAAGTGAGGCCTCACAGAGTCAGTTCATCCGGAACGCGGCGCTCGGCGTCGGCGCCGTCATCGTGCTCGCGGTGCTTCTCGGCGGCGGCTACTGGGTGTACAAATCCAGACAGAAGGGGCCGAGCCGGCTGAAGTAATGGACGTGCTCGTTCCGTTCGCGGCGACCGAACCGAAGACGCGCCTCGCGGGCGTCCTCAGCGCCGACGAACGGGCCGAACTCGCCAGGAAGATGCTTTTCGACGTGTGTTCGGGCCTCGACTCGATCGGGCGGTCGCCGACGGTGCTCTCGACGGACCCGATCGACTGCGAGTGGCCGGTCGTCGTCGACGGGGCGCCGCTGACCGACGCCGTCAACGCCCGCCTGGAGCCGCCGGTGGCGGTCGTCATGGCGGATCTCGGGCTCGCGACGCCGGCGGCGCTGTCGCGGCTGTTCGACCCCGACGCCGATGTCGTCCTCGCCCCGGGGCTCGGCGGCGGAACGAACGCCCTCGTCGTCCGCACGCCGTCGTTTCGCGTCGATTATCACGGGGCATCGATCGCCGACCACCGGCGGATCGCGTCGGCGGCCGGCGTCGATCCGGCGATCGTCGACTCGTTTCGGCTCGCGGTCGATATCGACGAGGCCGACGACCTCGCCGAACTGCTGTTGTACGGCAGCGGCGAGTCCGCGGCGTGGCTCCGGTCGGCCGGCCTGGAGGTCGCGACGAACGGGGGGCGTGTGACGACGCGGCGCACGGGGGAGCCGTGAGCGGCGGGTACCCACAGCGATCCTTTTAATTCCGTCAGCCACCGAGAGGGTGTATGTTCGGGGCGGCGGAGTACGGCGTCGACATCGACGTTCCGGCGGCGGCCGTCGAGCGGCTGCGCTCCGTCACGCCGGGCGACGTCGAGCCGGCCGCGGAGCTGTCCTTCGCCCGCAACGTGTTCGTCCCGCTGACGACCGCCTGCCGGTACACCTGTACCTACTGTACGTACTACGACCCGCCGGGGGCGGCGTCGTTGCTGTCGCCCGAGGAGGTCCGGGAGATCTGCGAGCGCGGCGCTGACGCTGGGTGTACGGAGGCCCTTTTCACCTTCGGCGACGAGCCCGACGATCGGTACACGGAGATCTACGAACAGCTCGAGGCGTTGGGCCACGAATCGATCCACTCGTACCTCCGGGAGGCCTGTGAGATCGCGCTCGACTGTGGGCTGTTGCCACACTCGAACCCCGGCGACCAGACGCGCGAGCAGATGGCGCTCGTGGCCGACGTGAACGCGTCGATGGGCGTCATGCTCGAGACGACCGCCGAGGTGCCGGCCCACGGCGGCCCGCGGGCGAAGGATCCCGGACAGCGGCTCGCGACGATCGCGACCGCCGGCGAGTTGGGGATCCCGTTCACGACGGGGATCCTCGTCGGGATCGGCGAGACGCTTCGGGACCGCGCCGAGAGCCTGCTCGCGATCCGGGAGCTTCACCGGCGGCACGGTCACGTCCAGGAGGTCATCGTCCAGCCCGTCGTCGAAAACGAGCGCTGGGACGGCGGCTCACCCGACCTCTCGACGATACGGCGCGTGACTGCGATGGCGCGGGTGGCGCTTCCCGACGACGTGAGCGTCCAGTCGCCGCCGAACCTCGCGCCGGTCGAGGAGCTGCTCGACTGTGGCGTCGACGACTTCGGCGGCGTCTCGCCGGTCACGGACGACCACATCAACCCCGAGTACGCGTGGCCGGAGCTCCGGGAACTCGAATCGATCGCCGGGCGCGCTGGCGTGCCGCTCTCCGAGCGGCTGCCGACACACGATCGGTACGTTACGTCCGGGTGGCTCCCCGACCGGATCGAGGCGGCGATCGAGAGCCGAAACTGGCGGGGCGTCGACGGCCGGGAAAAACCGAGCGTCGGCGCCGAGTGACTAGATCGCGTCGTACTCCGCGCTGTCGACGATCGCCTGCACGTCGTCGAGGGCGAGCATCTCGACGATCGAGTCGCCCTCGCCCTCGACGAGGAGCGCGCCGAACTCGGGTTCCGTCCCGGCGATCGTGAGCCCGGAAACGTCGTCGGCGTGTGATTCGATCGCCGAGACGGCGGCTTCGAGGAGTTCGGCCCGCGTGGCCTCGAACTCCGCTTGCGCCTCCTGAACTATCTCCTCGGCCTCTTCCTCGTCTATCTCGCCCGCTTGAAGCTCCGCTTGGGCCTCCTGTTGGGTCTCCTGTACGTCCTGCTCGGCCGCCTCCAGTTGGGCCTGGTCGATTTCGGCGACGACGGCGACCTCGTGGCCACCATCGACGGCATCGGACTGGCCGGCTGGTTCGTCGTCAGTCGAAAGCTCGCTACAGCCCGCAACCGAGAGGGCTGCGGCCGAGCCGCCGGCGCCCAGAAGCGTTCGTCGCGTGAGGGGTCCGTTCATCCATTCAGTGTCGGACCGGGACGGTACTAAACCTGTTCACACGCGCGTCGAAACGGTGATCGGGAACGGACACCGTGGTCGGCAGGGGCTCACAGAAGCGGCGTGCCGTCGGCTTTCGGTCCGAGGGTGGGGCCGAACGGCCCGCGATCGGGGTCGATCCGACGGCGTTTCTCGTAGTCCGTCGAGCGCTCGACGGGGACGCGGCCGATGGCGGAGATCATGTCGGCGTACTCCCGGACGGAACGGAACTCGCCGTGGCCGCCGCCGGCCCGTTTCGTGATCTCCTCGGAGAGGATCGTCCCCATGAAGTCGTCCGCCCCGCAGGTGAGCATCTTCAGCCCCTGGGTGTCGCCGTACTTCACCCACGACGACTGGATGTGGTCGACGTTGTCGAGATACAGCCGCGAGACGGCGATCATCAGCTCGTCCTCGTGGGTCGTGGCGCCGCGGTCGACCAGCCCCTGCTCCTTCAGCGGGGTGTCGTTGTGGACGAACGACAGCGGCACGAACTCCGTTATCGCCCCCGTCCGGTCCTGTAAGCTGCGGATCCGGTCGAGGTGTTTCGCCCGGTGGGCCTCGTTCTCGACGTGGCCGTACATTATCGTCGCGGTCGTACCGAGGCCGACGGAGGCGGCCGCCTCCATCGCCGTCAGCCACTCGTCGGCGTCGATCTTGCCGGGGCAGACGACCTCCCGGACCTCGTCGACGAGGATTTCGGCCGCGGTGCCGGGGACCGAATCGAGACCCGCATCGCGCAACCGGCGAAACACCGCCTCGTAGCTCCAGTCGGTCCCCCGCCGGGCGTGGTACGCCTCCTCGGGCGTCATCGAGTGGACGTGGGTGCCGCCGACGCTCATCGCGTCGATCTGCTCGACGTACGTGCCGGGGTCGGTGTCGTAGGCCGCGGGCGGCTTGTAGTTGGTGTCCCCGTCGGCGGCGGCGAGGATCTCGTGGTGTTCGTCGTCGAGCGCCAACGCCGGGTGTAACCCGGAGACCGAACAGACCTCGTAGATCCCCCGGTCGATCGCGTCGGCGACGATCTCCCGCGACTGTGCCGGCGTCTTCGTGAACCCGCCCGTCGTCCCGCCGTGGTCGGACTCGAAGCGCTGGGCGGCGTCCTTGAAGTTACAGAACAGACAGCCGACGTTGCAGGCCGTCGTGACGTTGTTGTTGAGGTTCGCGACGAACGTGACCTCCTCGCCGACGACCTCCGCGCGGCGCCTGTCGGCGGCCTCAAGGACCGCTTCCTTGCGAACGGGGTCGATCCCCGGCGTCGAGGTTCCAGTTGTCAGCAGTTCGATCGCGTCCTCGACGTCGAGGCGGGTCCCGGATCGTGCCCTCCGGAGCGCACCCTCGAAGGACCGGTCGGTCTCGGGGCGATGGGAGAAATCGAACTCACCCCGAGGGACGTTCGTCGACGCCTCGGACGCGTTCATACGTTCCCTCCCGAGCGGAGCGTAATATGGGTGTCGTCCCCCACTAGAATTCCCCGAGACCGGCCTGCTCGGACGCCGCCCGAATCGAGTCACACGTCGACCACGAGCGCCTCGTTCCCGGGGGGAACTCGCCGTGTGCTTCGAAATACCGCCGCAGAAACGTCCGCGTCCGCGGATCGCTCGGGTAGCCGCTACCGATCTCGCCGAACTGGTCCGCGAGGTCGGCGACATGTCGTTCGCGCTCGCTCTTTGCGACGATGCTCGCCGCCCCGACGAAGGGGTCCGACGCGTCGGCGCCGTGAGTGGCCGCAAGCGCGATCTCGGCGTCGATCCGGGCCGCGACGCGTCCCCCGAAGCGGTCGGCGTCGACATCGCCGGCGTCGCAGTGTCCGGCATCGCCCGGCTGTACGACCGACGCCGCCGCCGAGGCGTGTGCGGCGACGGTGAGATCGTTCATGTTCCCGTCATCGATCCGTTCGGGCGGGACCTCCGCGAGGCCGACCTCGATCCGGTCGTCGCCCCGGAGCCGGTCGGCGAGGAACTCACGGCGTTCCTCGGAGAGGCGTTTCGAGTCGTCGATCCCGTCGGGGAGGGCCCCGCGGGGGGCCCGGACCGCCGCCGCGAACATCGAGCCGAGCACAGGGCCCTTTCCGGCCTCGTCGACGCCGAACTCCATGCCGTCGGTAGGCCCACCGCGAGCAAAACGGTTGCGCCGCCGCGATCGAGACGACCGTTCCTCGGACCGGAGGTCAGCGGCGACGTGGAATGAGTATCCAGCCGACGACGGCCGCCGTCGCCAACAGGCCGAACAGCGCGGCCGTCGGCCGTCCGATACCCAGGAGTCCGAGCACGTCGGACGCCGAGAGCCGGTCGAGCCCGGTCGGTCCCGGCTCCCCTTCCGGGGTCGGCGTCTCCGTTGCCGGCTCGGGCGTGGAGTCGTCGCCGATCAGCGCCGGGGTCTCGGGACCGGCGACGACGATCCGCGAGAAGCCGGGCGTCTCGGCCTCGACGAAGACAAGATCGTTCGATGCTGCGGTCTCCGTCGGGAGCGGCTCCCACTCGTCGCCGCCGCTCGGTAGCCGATACACTTCGAGCCGTTCGGGGAGGACGTGTTTCTCGCGCAGTCGGTCGGCGTCGACGGTCGCGCGAACGGTCGCCGGCGTATCGCGGTCGGCCGACGGAACGGTGACGATCGACGCCGAGACGACGACGAGTTCGCCCGGGAGCGGCGGGACCTCCGTCGCGAGGGCGTCCGACTCGCGGATCGAGACGGTCCCGCTCATCGAATCGGTGTCGAAGACGATCTCCGTGATGGTTGTCCCCTCGAAAACGACGGCGGTGCCCGGCGACTCGGGGAAGGCGTCCTCGGCCGGGACGCTCGCCTCCGCGACGATGTCGGTCGAGACCGGCCCGGGGCCGGCGTCCCCGGAGCCGGAACTGCCACCGGAGCCGATCGGGGCGCCCCCACCGCCGCCGCCACCGCCGCCGCCACCACCGCCACCGCCGCCCGAACTACCGCCGGAACCCGGATCTATCCCGAGGGTATCGGTGTCGGTCCCGATCCGGCCCTCGGAGTCGGTGACCGTGACCGAGACGTTGTAGTGGCCCTCCGCCCTGAAGGAGCGTTCGGCCGATTCGCCGCTGAAGCTATCGATCTCGTCGCCGTCGTGTTCGACAGTCCACTCGTAGCTGTCGATCGTCGCCCCGTCGGTCGCGGTCGAAGCGGACGCGGAGAAAGTGACGTTTTTACCGGGATCGGCACTCGATGGGTCGATATCGGCGATCGCGTCGGGGGCCCGACCGTCGTCGGCCGTCGGGAAGACGAGATCCTCCTCGAACACGCCGGGGGTCAGGTCGGCGGTGCCGCCGACGCGGCCGTCCGCCAGCCGGAACGTCACCTCGTCGCCGGCGCCGCTGTCGACCCGGAGCTTGCCGTCGAAGGCCCCCTCGCCACCGTACTCGCCGGCCGGATCGATCCCGATGGAGTCCAGCTTCTCCCCGTCGACGACGGCGATGACCGTTTCCCCGGCGGGGATATCGGATCCGTTCCCGTCGGTCGCCGACCCGTAGAACGAAGCCGGATCGTCGGGTCCGCCCGAGGCCGCGACGGGGGCTGCGAGAGCGCCGCCCAGCGCGATGCCACACGCGATACAAAACACCGCGACAACCGGGAGATGCCGTCGACCGGGGACGGCCCCGGCCGCAGTCCAAAGGCTCATTCTTCGCCCTCCTCGTCGGAGAACGTCGGCGACACGACGCTGCGGGTCAGCGGGCCGCCGTCGGCGTCGACCTCGATCCAGTAGGCCTCGTCGTGGCCGATCGGGGCGGATGCCCCGTCGATGTCGATCCCGTCGGTGGCGTCGTGGAGCCGATCCGTCCGGTCGGCGTTCCAGACGGCGAAGGCGTCGTCGCCGTCGCCGAAGCCGTAGTCGACCCAGTTCACGTCGGCTTCGAGGCCGCGATCGGGGTGTCCCGAGACATCGTAGTTCGAACTCGCGAGGTGCCACCCGTCGTCGAGTTCGAGTTCATCCGTCCCGATCGATCCCTCGGCGCTCGTGGCGTAATCGAACCCGACCCGGAGCGGTCCCTCCTCGGCGTAGGCGTAGAAGCCACGGTGGAGGTCCTCGTGGCCGACGCGGTGGGCCGACAGCGCGTCCCCGGATCCTTCGGCGGCGATCCCCTCGTAGGACCCGGTTTCGGGGTCCCACTGGACGAGGTCCCGTCCGCCCTCTGCGTCGACGTGGATCGTCGCCGGCTGCGGGATCGAGCCGGGCTGCCAGGTCCCGTCTTCGCGCTCGATCGTCCGGTGGACAAACGTGAGCTCCGTGTCGACGGCCCGCTCGCCGTCCTCGAAGCGCAACTCGACCGTCGCCTCGGTGCCGGTGTCGACGGTCGCCGGGTCGATCGCGGTCGGATCGACGGTCGTCGTTGCCGCCCCCTCACCCGGCGTCGGAGCCACGTCGCCGACGGCCACGCCGCCGAAGCGAACCGACACGGTGTCGTCGGTGTCGGTGACGGTGTGGCCGTTCCCGTCCTCGAACCCCTCGATACCGAGCTCGACCGCCCCACCCTCCTCGGCGGTGACGCCGACGAACTCACGGTCGGTTCCGACCGAGACGGCCGAGACATCGTCGATCGGCCCGGTCGCGACGACCTCGACGCTCCCGCGGTGGCCGTCGCCGGGGTCGGCGGCGAGCGAGCTATCGACCTCGTCGGCGTCCGGCACGATCGCTCCGTCGTGGGGCATCACCGTCGCCACGATCCCGTACCGTGCGGCCGCGTCGGCGTCGAGGACGTACCGCCTGACGCCCGACTCGAAGTCGGCGGCAGTCAGGTCGCGCTCGATGACCCAGGGGTTCTCGGTGCCGAGGCGGTCGTCGCCGCCGTAGCCGGTCTCGGTCCAGGGGTCCGTCGCCGTCGGCGTCCCGCCGGCGGCTATCCCCACGGTCCCGTCGCCGGCGGTTCGCCGGAGCTCGATATCGACAGCCCCGATCCGGTCGTCCGGAACGCCGAGATCGACCGCCACCTCGACTGTCCCGTCCCCGTCGGCGTCGAAGTCGTTGTGCGCCGTCGTCGTGTCGACACGCACGTTGTCGGGGTAGATCGCGGCGTCCGAGGCGGTCTCGGTGGCCGGCTCGCTTCCCACTTCCGCCGGCCCGACGACATCCGTCACCGCCGCGGACAGGTCGAACCGACCCAACGGGACATCGAGCGCCCCGGCCCCGTCGAGGGGGATCGACTCCGTCCCGTTCGTCGCGACCCGAGTCGCCTCGTGGACGGTCGTATCGTCCGAGGCGTCGACGGTGAACTCGACGTCGGCCCGCGGGATCGTGTTCCCGTGGTCGTCTTCGAGCCCGTCGATCGACACCGACCGGTTCTCGCCAACGCCGAACTCCTCGCCCGAGCCGATCCCCAACTCGAACCCCTCGCCGCTCGGCTCGCCGGGGTGGACGTCCAGACGGACCGGCGACTCGGTTCGGATGTCGTCGTTGTCCGTCAGTCCGGCGTTGTTCTCGCCCTCGACATCGACGGTGAGTAAGTCGGTGTTTCGGTAGCGGTCGGCAGTCGATTTTATTGATTCGGCCTCAAAAAAGAATTCAAGATCAACTGCGAGAACATCGCCAGAGATCAGCTGTGGCTCATCTTGTTTTATATTAATTGTTATTTTTATCTGATCGTCATACCGGTCGTCTTCAAAGAGATTTGCGTCCCCAGATGTGTCTGCATCAATACTGCTTATATTTTCACTTATAACACCTTGCTCAACCGCATTTTCGAGATTGAACCCGTTTCTGTCTTTTTCAGGGACCGCTGCAGGATCAACTGAAAGATTGATCGTATCTCCATCTTCAGCAAAGACCGCATCTTCTGAAAATGAAATAATGAATTCATCTCG
>OBKM01000433.1_pt1 | contig 20912 bp, 21 predicted proteins | sample 1519691 | NCBI WGS metagenome assembly OBKM01 (sample SAMEA37050418, study PRJEB22526) | metagenome | biome: saline pan; feature: lake; material: water | place: Egypt | collected 2015 | depth 0.5 m | reverse complement strand
CGTCGAGTCTGTCATACGTGAGCGGTTCGCACCGTCAGGTTAAAACGTTCGGGGGGTGGTCCCGCGGCGTGGGACCCGCGTCGCCGACCCCGGAACCCCTTTGAACGCTCCCGCCGACCGATCGAATATGATCGACGAGACGGTCGCCGAGATCCGGGCGATGCAGACACACAGCACGTCGGTGGTTGCGGTGAAGGCGACGCGGGCGCTCGGGGAGCTGCTCGACCGCGAGTACATCACCGTCGACGAGTTCGAGCGCGATCTCGAACACAACGCCGGCGTGTTGCGCCGGTCGAATCCCTCTCACGCCGCGCTCCACAACGCCATGCGCGAGGTCGAACGCTCCGTGGTCGGCGAGGCGACGACGGTGGAGGGCGTCAAACAGCTGCTGGAGGACACGATCGAGCGCGTCGTCGACGACGTCGAGACGTCGAAGGCGGCCGCCGCCGCCAACGCCGCCGAACGCATCGGCGACGGCGAGACGCTGCTCGTGCACGACTACTCGACGACCGTCCTCGAGTCGATCGAGACGGCCGCGATGGACGGGAAGCACCTCACCGTGTACGTCACGGAGGCTCGCCCGCGAACGCTCGGACGGAAGACGGCGCGGGCGTGTGCGGCGATGGACCGCGTCGACACGCGGATGGTCGTCGACGGCGCGATGGGGTATGCGCTCCGGGACTGTGACCGCGTCCTCCTCGGGATCACGTGTATGACCGGCGGCACGTACTACAACCGGGTCGGCACGTTCCCCCTCGTCGTCACCGCCCGAGAGCTGGACGTTCCCGTCACGACGGTCGGGTCGGGCGCGAAGCGGATCGAGGAGTTCCGGTTCGAAAACGAGTTCCGCGACGCCGTCGAGGTGATGCGGGAACCGATCGCGAACGTCACCATCGAGAACCCGAGCTACGACGCGACCCCGATCGGGATGATCGACACGATCATCACCGACAACGGCGTCGAGGAGCTGTGAGTCGACGGATGCACGTCGTTCGCAGGTAACGGGCACGGTGGGATTCGAACCCACGACCATCGGATTAGAAGTCCGACGCTCTATCCTGGCTGAGCTACGTGCCCTCGATACGTTGCTTGGCGTCGGCGCATAAAAAGCTCCGAGGTTCGGATCGGCGCTACGGGGCCGACGCCGTCGAAGCGGTCGGCCGTCCAACAGCAGACCTAAGTCCGCGACGGCAGTATCCGGCGGTAATGAAGGTTTTCGGAACGGTCGGCCTCCCCGGTAGCGGGAAAGGCGAGGCGGCAAACGTCGCCGATGCAGTCGGCGTCCCGGTCGTCGTCATGGGCGACGTGATCCGCGAGGAGTGTCGCCGACGCGGGCTCGACCCGGCGGAACATCACGGCCGCATGGCCGAAACTCTCCGGGAGGAGGAGGGTGCGGCGGCGGTCGCCGAGCGAACGCTCCCCCGGATCCGGGAGGCGAGCGAGACGCACGACTCCACCGCCGTCCTCGTCGACGGCCTCCGGTCGACCGTCGAGCTCGAACGTTTCCGCGAGGCGTTCGGCGACCGGTTCACGCTCGTGGCGATCCACGCCCCCTTCGAGACTCGCGCCGAGCGGCTCGACGACAGGGGCCGTGACGACTCCGACTCGGACCTCGAGGCACTCCGCAAGCGCGACGAACGGGAGCTGGAGCTCGGCCTCGGCGAGACGATCGAGCGAGCGGACGTCGATATCGACAACACCGGAAGCCTCGCCGAGTTCCGCGACCGGATCCGGGAGCTGCTCGACGTGGACGACGCCTCGCCCGCCTCTCGTCCGGCGAGTGGGCAGGACGCGAACGTCGGAGGTGACCCCGCATGATATACAGCATCGACGTCCGGATCGAAACGCCGGTTCGAGACACGGAGGTGACGGACCGCGTCGCGGATGCAGTGCAGAACGTGTTCCCGGACGCCGATCCGACCCACGAGGACGGCCGGCTCGTCGCGGAGACGCACACGCTTGACGCCTTCTCCGACGTGCTCCACGAACAGGAGATCCTCGACACCGCACGCCGCGTGTTCCGTCGGAACATGACCGACGACGGGTTCTCCTTCGCGTTGAAAAAGCAGGCCGCCTTCGAGGACGTCGTCAACTTCTCAGTCGGCGACCCGGACGAGCTCGGCGACATCGACGTCGACGTCCGGGTTCGTCAGCCGTCCGTCGAGGAGTTCATCGACTACATCGCGCCCGAAACTGACGAAGGACAGCCGGTCGACCCGGTTCGGGAGTACGGCGACCGCTACGACCCCGAGGCGGGCGACTACTGACTCCCGTCGCGACGATATCCCCGTGGCTCCAGTCGGCGGAGCCGAACGACTGCAGCAGCGTCTCCGGCACCGACGCCGTTTAGGTGGACGCACCTGAACGACGGGGTATGGAGCCGGTCGACGACTGGCGCGCGGCGCTCGACGAGGCTGGCGAGCTCACGGCACCGATCGCCGCCGCCATCGTCGAGACGCACGGCGACCGCGGCAAGCGAGCGATCGAGGCGGTCGCGGAGGAGCGAGTGAAACGGTACCGGGATTTCACCGTCGTCGTCGGCCACGAGGACGAGTACGTCGTCGAGGACGGCGGCTGCGACTGCGCGGACGCGACGTACAACCTCGACCGCGACGACCCGGACGCACGGTGCTGGCACTCGCTCGCGGTCGATATCGCCGACGGCGTCGGCGAAGTCGACCATCACGACATGTGGTACTCCGACGTCCGAGAGTTCCTCTGAGCCGGCGGAGCGACGTTCCGAATGGACGTACGGCCGAATTCGCCAGTCGGAAACGTTTAGAACGCGCCCGGGTTATTCGACCCCATGGCGGACTGTCCACTCGCCGACGACTGCCCCAGCTTCGACGAACGCATCCAGGGGATGGGGTGTCAACACTACGGCAACAAAGGTGGCGCGGAGTGGTGTAACCACTACGACATGCCCATCTACGAGCTCAAACAGCAGCCGGTTCAGCCCGGTGAGGAGGTCGTCATCGAAGTCGACGACATGCACGAAAGCGGGGCCGGGGTCGGTCGAACCGACGACGGCTTTATCGTCCTCGTCGACGGGCTGCTCCCGCCGGCTCGCGCGCGTGTAACCATCCACCGCGTGAAATCCAACCACGCGACTGCACAGGAGATCGTCGAGCGACTCCCGGAGGAGGGTGACGAAGAGGAGGAAGACGACGAGCAAGCATCCGCGAGCGAGGATGAGGACCGGGATCGACCCTCTCGTGCTGACCGCGAGCGACTCGGAAGCCGGGAGAACTTCTGGGGTAAGTGAGTCGATCGCGGGCAAGACGCCCCTACGGACAGTCCGGACGCCGTCGTTTTCCCCGACCGACGACCGTTCGCGTGTCGACCGCCGACGTACGTCGACGACATCTCTTGTTGACGCCTGCTTTTGTGGCTGCTTTGGTGACGCCTGCCCTTTTTGATGCCTGCCCACGTCTGTACGCGTATGGTCGCAGACGACGGGCAGCCCGGTGGTGACGGGAGCCCGATCGACGACGTCGACGCGGCGGAGCTGCTGGAGCGTGCGGGGTTCGACGCCGACGACAGCGTGTTAACGCGCCGTCAAGCGGAGGTGTTGGCGCTCCGCGAGCAGGGGCTCCGCCAGTCGGATATCGCCGATCGGCTCGGAACCTCCCGGGCGAACGTTTCGAGCGTCGAATCGAGCGCGCGCGACAACGTCGAGCGCGCGAGGGAGACGGTCGCGTTCGCCGAGGCGCTGTCGGCGCCGGTTCGCGTCGAGATCGAGGGTGGGACCGACCTGTACGACACACCGAACCTCGTGTACGACGCCTGTGACGAGGCCGGCGTGAAAGTGAACAAGACGGCCCCGGATCTGATGAAGACGATCGGCGATCGCGCGGGCGACGCGGTGCAGGGTCGGGAGGTCCGCAGTCGACTGTTCGTCACCGTCGCCGCCGACGGCACGCTCAGGGTTCGTCGGCCGTAACACGTCGCGGACGGTCGCGGATCGTGACGACGACCGACCGTCTCATCCGAGACCGGACTCCTGTCTCAACAGGACGACCATCGAGAGCCCGGAGATAACCACCAGAATGAGGGCCGGAACGGCCGCGTACTGATAGTACAGCGTCTCGTGAGCGGCCCAGATCACCGTCACCAGCGTGTCGACGCCGATCGGTTGGAGCATCAGCGTCGCCGGCAGCTCCTTCATCGTGGTGAGAAAGACGAGGACGCCGCCGGCGACGACGCCGGGGAGGATCAGCGGCAGCGTCACCTTCCGGAACGTCTCGAGAGGGCCAGCGTTCAGCGTCCGGGCGGCCTCGACGAGTCGGTCATCGACCTGTAACACCGCCGACCGGGTCGTGCCGACGACCTGCGGCAGGAAGCGGACGACGTACGCGAACACGAGAAGCGGCACCGTCCGGTAGATCCACGGCGCGTAGTTCGCGCCGAAAAACACCAGCGCGAGACCGATGACGACGCCGGGGACCGCGAACCCTACGTACGTCGCGCGCTCGAACAGCCGCGAGAGCCGGGTATCGGAGCGGGCGGAGTAGTACGCGACGGGGATCGCGAACAGGCACGCGACCGCCGCAGCCATCGTCGCGAGGTAGACGGAGTTCAGCGCCATACCCCACTCGAACGCGAGCGAGGGGACGTTGCCGTCGGGGCCACGGAGCGCCCACGCGCCGAAGATGGCGACCGGGACGACGAGCGTAACGACGCCGATCGCGGCGATCCCGACCATCGCCGGCCATTTCCAGCGCCCGAGCCGGATCCGGGCGGTACGGCCGCCGCCCGAGGAGCCGGAGTCGCGACCGACCCGCGCTTCGATCAGGAGGATGACGGCGGTCACCGCGAGCAGTTGCATCGAGAGCAGCGCGGCGTACTCGACGTTGAACGCGCCGTACTCCACGTAGATCTCGTAGGTAAACACGCTCACGCGCATGAACGCCGGGGTACCGAAGTCCGAGACCGCATACAGGGCGACGAGCAGCGACCCGGCGGCGATCGCCGGTCGGATCTGGGGAAACACGACGCGTCGATACGCTTCGATCGGGGGTACGTTGAGGCTTCGAGCGGCCTCGACGAGCTCCATGTCCAGCGAGAGCAACGCCGCCCGCGTCGAGAGGAACACGTACGGATACGTGTACAGTGTGATGACGAGCGTCGCGCCCCAGAACCCCTCGACGGCCGGTAGCGGGACGCCGATCGCCTGACTCACCTCGCCGCCGCTGCCGAACGTGCGGACGAACGCGAACGCGCCGATGTAGCTCGGGATGACCAGCGGGAGTGCGGCGACGATCGTCCAGAACCGGTCGTACGGGAGATCGGTGCCGGTCGTCACCACGGCGAGCGGAACGCCGATCACGACGGAGAAGGCGGTCACGGCGGCCATGAGCCCCACGCTGTTCGCAAGGATCTCGACCGTCCGGGTCGACACGACGAGCGAGACCGCTCGATCCGGGTCGACCTGCACCGCGCGGAGGAACAGCCACAGCAGCGGCGACGTGACGAGGACGGCGATGACGCCGCTTAAAAACAGGAGCCCGAGAGCTGACCGCTCCTCTTCGTCGTCATCTCGCCGGACGGTCTCGAACACGAGTAGCTGTACCTGAGTTCACCGTGAGAGAATATACGGCTTCTGAAAACTGGCTCGCAAGATGTGGGCTCGGTGCGCGGAACGGCTCTTAAACGGTCATCCCTTCCTCGCGGAGGAGATCGACCGCCTGCTCGACGTCAGCCAGGGCGTTGAGGTCGAACGCCGGCGGGTTGATCTCCTCGAGCGTCGGGAGGTCGCCGACGTAGTCGACGCCGTCGATGACGGGGTACTCGCCGTTCGTCTCGACGAAGAACTCCTGGCCCTCCGCGGCGAGCACGTGGCGACAGAACTCCGCGGCGAGGTTCGGCCGATCCGACGCTTCGAGGATCCCGACGCCGGAGACGTTGAAAAGCGAGCCGGCGTCGTTCTCCGTGAACGCGACGTCGAGCGGCGAGTCCGGATCGTTACCCAGGATCCGTCCGGCGTAGTACTGGTTACCGAGCGCGACCGCCTGGTTCCCGGCGTGGACCTCCTCGGCCTGCTGGGAGCCGCTCGAGTACAGCGTCGCGTTCTGGTCTTCGACCATCGCTCGCACCCACTCGCGGGTGGCGTCCTCCCCCTCGAGTTCGATCATCGCGACGATGAACGACCGGAACGTGCCGGAGTTGGGCCGCGTCGCGATGACGTCCCGGAACCGCTCCTCCTCGGCGTACGCGAAGATGTCGTTCGGAAGGTCCTCGGTCCACAGCTCCGTGTTGTACTGGACCGCGCGGACTCGGCCGGACGCGCCCGTCCACGTCCCGTCGGGGTCGCTGTAGTTGTCGTCGACGGCGTCGACCACGTCCTCGGGAAGCGTTCGAACGAGTCCGTCCTGCTTGAGCGACGCGAGCGCGCCCGACGACTGGGTGTAGAACACGTCGGCCGGGCTCCCCTCCCCCTCCTCGTTGATCTTGTTGAGCTGGGCGGAGTTGTCGTCGTAGTCGGTGCTGATCGTGAACCCGTCGTACTCGTCTTCGATCGTCTGAAACAGCGGATCGATCTGGTCGACCGTCCGACCGGAGTACACGGTGAGCTCACCCTCCAGATCGCCGAGTTCGTCCCACGTCACCGCCGAAGACGTGAGCGCGGCGCCTTGCGGCCCGTAGTCGTCGAACGGGTCCTCGCCACCGCCGCCGAACAGGTCGGTGCAGCCGGCGACGGCGATGCTGCCGGCCGCCCCGGTGAGTCCGAGGAACCGTCGGCGACTGGAACGCTGCGCGGATCGGGTGGGGGATTCGTCCTCCATATTTGATTTAGGTCAGCCTAAAAGTAAAAAGCGTTCCGATTTAGGCTGGCCAAAAACATGTTCGGGGCGGCCGATCAGGCTCTCGAGATACGCGGATCGGCCGTCCGGAGGCCGTACTCGGCACACACGAAACGGAACACGGCATGCGGAACACGACGTCCACGACGGCGAAAATCGAGACCGAGTGGAGCGGAAGCGACCAGGAACGAACGCGAAAGGCGGACCAGGAGCCGACACTGACGAAAGCGGCAGTCGATACTGGACGAAAGCGGCAGTCGAGCTCTCAGTCGGTGCGAGCGAACGTCGGGTCCGGCCGACCGTGTCCGTGGTGGCTCGGATCCGTATCGAACCCGTTGGTGACCTCGTAGAACACTGCCTCGGGGTCGCGGTTCCACTGCCACTTCCAGCGAGTTCGCACGAGCAACGCGATCTTCCGGCGGAACGTGAGATCGGGCGTCGTCGACACCGTGTCGTATCCGAGCTTCCGGATCAGCCGGTGGTGGTCCGCGTACAGCACCGCCGCCAGCAACACCGCGAACTGACAGTCTTCGGGGAGGTATTTGATCCCGGCGACCCCTTCCTCGTACAGCCGTTCCGTGCGTTCGAGCTCGGACCGGATCGCCGCCGCGACGTTCTCGTCGAACTCGAGGTCCAGGATCTGCTGTTCGTCGACGCCGTGTTCGCGCAGCGTCTCGAGCGGCAGGTAGATCCGGTCGCGCTCGATCACGTCCTCGCGCACGTCCCGGATGAAGTTCGTCATCTGGAACGCCTCGCCGAGTTTGGTGGCGTGCGGGAGCGCAGTCTCCGGACGGTCGATATCCATGATCGCCGTCATCATTCGCCCCACCGCGGCCGCCGACCCGTCCATGTACGCCTCGAGGTCGGCGTACGTCTCGTACCGATCGGTGTCGATGTCGCTTTCCATCGCGTCGACGAAGGCGTGCACGTCCTCGTCGGCGATGCCGCGCTCCTCGCGAACGGTTGCGAACGCGTCGAGCACCGGGTCGTCGGTCGGCTCCTCGCCGAGTGCGGCACGGCGAAGCCGATCCAGTTCGGCACGCTGCTCTTCCGGGGGTGCCGTCTCCTCGGCGTCGACCACCTCGTCGGCCATCCGGAAGAAGCCGTACAGAACGTACGTCGGACGGCGTATCCGCTCCGGAAGCACTCGGGTTGCGACGTGGAACGTCTTCCCCGTCCGTCGCTGGATCCGTTTCCCCTCGGCGACTTGGCCTCGTCCTACCATGGTGGCCTCGACGGATCAGTCCGGAGGGTTACGAGCGGGTCAGTCATGAAATCAAGTAACGGCCTCCATCGACATAACAGTTCGTACGTACGAGTATGGTATCACACGGGTCCGAACCGTGCTGATTAATACATGGGTTCCGACACTTCGACGAGTACTCAGTAAAACGTGTCGCTACAGTCATACACGACGCCGTGAGACGGACAGACGTACTTACAGTGTCGGTGGTACATCGGCTCCGAACAGAGGGGACAGGGACGACCACCTCCGCGCTCGGGGCGGTCGCCTTTCGTCTCCGAGTCGGTGTCGTTCGCCCGGCCCGATTCCTGCATGGACACACCACGGGGTCCCGAGGTTTAACTCTCCCGTCGCCGGGTCGCACAGGTGCGTCGTACTGACCACACTCCCGACCCCTCACCGCAAACCGGTCGGTTCCGTCACTCGTCGGCAAGCGACTCGTACACGTCCGTCGCGACATCGGGCTCCGAGAACGGGAGGGTGACGATCCCCTCCCACGAGTCGTCGGTTAGGGCCGCAGCCGTCTCCTCGTCGAGGTCGATGCGACGCACCTCGGTCCCGTCGAGCGTCATCCGTATCTCGAACGCCTCGGGAGCGTCGACGACGTCCTCGTCGCCCATCGCAGCACGGACTGCGGCGATGGCGTCATCGTCGAGCTCGATGATGACGAGATGCTCGTCACCTTCGGGATGCACGCCTTCGACGTGGACCAGCCCGCTCGCGTCGAACAGCAGCCGATCCTCGGTGTCGCCGACGAGCCGGGCCGCGAACGGCGCGTTCGGATCCGCATCGACGTACGCCACGTCGGAGTCATCGTCTGAGCCACCGTCGACTCCGTCGCTCCCGGCCGCGGCCGTGCCCGACCGCTCCTCCGATTCGTTGACGGTCGATGCGCCGACGAGCCCGATCACCCCGACCGCAGACACCGCTCCGAGCGCGCCGACGACACCGCGTCGAGAAAGCTCCATACCCGACGCTCGCTCTCATGGGTAAAAAGGATTACACGCCGATTCACGGGGTTGATAATCGTGGCTACCCGTGATCCGCGCGATTCTCAGTCTTGGCTTGCTTCCATCGGTGCAGTAGACGGTGTGTCGACGGAGGTCGTCGCTGGCTCCGAGCCGCCTTCGGAGAAGTCGAATCCGACATCCTCCGAGGAGTCCTGCTCATTCCCGCCGAAGGAGTCACCCGCTTCGACGTCGAACTCGTCGAGCAGCGACCGGAGGTCATCCGACCGTTCGGAGAGCGTGTGAGTCCGGCGAGTCACCTCCGAGACGGTCGCAGTCTGCTGTTCGGCCGCGGCCGCGACGTTCTCCGACTCCCCAGCCGTCTGCTGGCTGATCTCGGCGATTTCGTCGACCATGTCGACGACCTCCTGTGTCGTCTCCGCCTGATCGTCGGTCGCGCTGCTTATCTCTTGAACCGTCTGGTTCACCGTCGTCACCTCCTCGCCGACCTCCTCGAACTCCCGTAAGGTCGTCTCGATCGTGTGGACGCTGTCGGACACCTGTGACTCCATCGCCTGCACGTCGGATGCGGCGTCGGCGGACGCCGACTGTACCTCGTCGATCCGTCCCGAGATCTCCGCGGCCGAGTCGCGGGTCTCCTCGGCAAGTCCTTTCACCTCGTCGGCGACGACGGCGAACCCGTTTCCGGAGCTCCCCGCCCGCGCCGCTTCGATCGACGCGTTCAACGCGAGGAGATTCGTCTCCTCGGCGATCTCGTCGATGAACGAGACGATCTCGTCGATCTCGTCGATCTCGTCGACGAGGTCGTCGACCGCGGTGGCGGTTTCGGCGATCCGCGTCTCCAGCCGGTCCAGCTCCGCGATCGCCTCCTCCGCAGCCTCGCGGCCGGACTGGCTCCGGTCCGCGGCACCCTGTGCAGTGTGGGCCGCGTCGTCCGCCGAGGCGGCGATCTCCTCGACGGTCGCCGACAGCGTGCTCATCTCGTCGGCGACCGCCTGCAGCTCCTCGGTCTGCTCGCTCGCACCGTCGGAGATCGCCTGCACCGACTGCGCGACCTCCTCGCTCGCGCTGTCGACCTCGTCCATGCTGGCAGTGACGTCGTCGCTCGCGGCGTCGACGTCGGCGGTGAACGATTTCACCTCCGCGAGCGTGTCGGCCAGCGTCCCGACGAGCCGGTTGTAGTCGTCGACGAGCGCCGTGTATCGGTCCGCGTCGTCGATCGCCAGCTCCTCGGCGTCGATCGTGGCGGTGAGTTCGCCCTCGCGAGCGCGTTCCGTCGCGTCGCCGAACGCGTCCATCAGCGACTCCAGCTCGGTCGTGTACGATTCGAGGTTGTCGGCCATCCGCGAGAGCGACTCCCCGAACGCGCCCGGCACCTCCTCGTCGAGGACCGGATCGTCGAACTCCTGGGCTGCGAGCGCCTCGGCCTGGCCGGATACCGTCTCGAGATACGACTGCAGGGATACGAACGAGTTCGTGAGACTCCCGATCTCGTCAGTTTGGTCGCTCGCGGAGAGCGTCGCCGACCCGCCGGTAGCCGACCCGCCTGCGGCCATCTCGGCGGACACCGCTCCCGACGCAATCGCGTCAGCATGCCGCTCCAGCTCGCGGATCGGCGTCGTGAAATCTCGCCGCACGATCAAAAGCGTGTTGTAGATCGCGACGAGCGCCCCGAGAAACAGCGTGCCGGAGACGAGGTACCAGGCAGTGCCCGAAAGGACGAACGGAACGATGAAGATACCGACCGTGGCGAGAAACTGGATCACCACGGCCGCCACGACCTTCCGTTCTATCGACTCCAAAACGCCGATCGCGTCCATCGTCTTCCAGAGCAGCGCCTCGTACCGATCCCCGAGGTCGAGGCTCCTCGCTGTTGTCATCGACATACGTGACCGTCGATGAAACGGTAGTATGAACCCCCGGATCCAGTTATCGGTCCGGATAATCGGGGGGAGATGCCGGAGTAGCCGGGAACTGGCGCGCGCACCCTCGACGACGGCGATTTCGCGGCCACGACTCCTCACGGCCACGACTCCTCACGGCCACGACTCCTCACGGCCACGACTCCTCACGGCCCTCGATCGGCTCGGCGACGACCCCGTCCTGCTGAACTGCGGCACGGGCACACGCCGGGCAGACGCGTCGGTTCGCCTCCCACGGGATCGACAGGCGAACGGCGACGGCTTCGGTGCAGTCCGGCTCGGCACAGACGGGATCGCTCTCCTCACCGTCCGGCGTCATACGAGAACGGTTGTCGCTCGACCGTCTTCGGTGTTTCGCGCGGACGAATGGCGACAGAGATGGGTGCCGCGGACGAATGGCGACAGAGATGGGCGCTCAGATCCGGCGCTGACGAGGGTACCGAACGTGAGCGTGACGAGGCCGGTGTTTCTGTCGTACTCGATCACTCCGCTACGCTCCATTCGTGGGAGGTGTGACTGATGGTCGCCGAACGCACACGACGGTCGCCAGCGTTAGCTCACCGTGCCGGCCAGGAGGATCGCGTAGATTGCCGCGTTGTACGCGCCGTGTGCTAGTCCCGGAACGAGCACGTTGCCCGTCCGCTCGTACAGATACCCGAGCAGACAGCCGAGCGCGAAGACGATCCCGACGTACGCGAACTGCTCCGTCGTCGTTCCCTCGATCGCCGGCAGATGGACGAGTGCGAAAAGAGCGCTCGCGAGCAGCACCGCCGGGGTCGCGTCGAACGCGTTCCGGAGGCCACCCTGCACGACTCCGCGAAACAGGAGCTCCTCGACCGGACCCACGATGAGGATCGACACGGCGATCATCGCGAGGTAGTAGGCGACCGGGTCGCCCGCGGGAACCGTCGCCGTGTTCTGTCCGGTCGTGATCCCCATCGTTCCGAGGACGTACAGCGCGCCGTACTGCAGCGCCAACAGCGCGACCGCGACGACGGCGACGAGGCCGGCGTCCCGGCGCGTGAGCCACTCGACGTCGACGAGATCCCACTCGTCCGTGAACGCGAAGTAGCCGAGCACGGCGAGGAAGAACCCGCCGAACTGCACGACCGTTCGAAGGACCTGCCACGCGCTCGTTTCCTCGCTCACGAGCCCCACGCGCACTGCGATCCCCGTGACCGGAGCGGTGATCGCGGAGGCGACGACCAGCGCGAACACGATCGCAAACACCGCGCTGGCGACCCGCAGGAGTCGTCGGATCGGAAGCGCTGGGTCGTCGGTCGGAGCGTCTCCGGTGTTCTCCTCGTCACCATCGGCGCCGTCGTCGCTTGCGGCGACATCCTCCTCGCTCCGAGACCCACCGCTCATTACCGCGTGCTATGGGTGGGATCGGTTTATCCGCTCCGGATACCGACGGCTCGACACCTGCGCGGCTCGACACCTACGACCGCTCGATACGCAGCTCCCGCTTGTCGGCGACCGCCTCGGCCTCGGGGAACTCGCCGTCGCCGAGCAGACCGCGTGCCGCGCGCTTTCCCCACTCGACGGCGGGTTGGGTGAACGTCGAGACGCTCGCCAGCTCCCCGTACAGCACGCAAGCCGCCTCCATCCCGTACAGCAGCTCGCCGAGCGCGCGCTCGTCGACGCGGTCGACCTCCACTCTGACGTTCGGGACGTCCGCCGCCGCGAGACTCGCCTCCGTCGCCTCGAACTCCGCGTCGAGCAGCTCGCCGAGCGATGCGCCGCCGAGGTACGACAGCCCCTCGAGTTCGGTCTCCGGGATCGGGATCGTGGCGCGCTCCTCGGGACGGACGAGCGTGACGAGCGTGTTCGGCGGACCGGCTCGGTACAGCTGGAGCTGGGAGTGCTGGTCGGTCGCGCCGAGCGCGCGCGCCGGCGTCTGGCCGAGTCCGTCCTTCCCGAGGCTCTCGGCCCACAGCTGGGCGAACCACTCCGCGAACGTCTCCAGCGACTCCGCGTACGGCATGAATGCGTTCGTCGCCGCTCCCCGCTTTGCGAGGGCGTACGTCGTCGCGCCGTACGCGTACGCCGGCGACTCGAAAAGTGATCCGGAGAGCGCGTCCATCCCGTCTCGGCCGCCCGCCAGCACCGCCTCGACGTCGTGGCCACACAGCGCCGCGGCCGCGAGCCCGACCGTCGAAAGCACGGAGAAGCGTCCCGGGACGCCCGCAGGGACATCGAGCGCCGGCAGGTCGTGTTCGTCGGCGAGCCGCCGGAGGTTCCCCTCGTCGCCGGTCGTGACGAGCGTCCGATCGGTCCAGTCGACGCCCGCCGCCGTCATCGCCTCGCGCACGACGAGGAAGTTCGCGAGCGTCTCCGCGGTCGTCCCCGAGTTGGAGACGACGTTGACGACGGTGTCCTCGAGAGGAAGCGACGAGAGAAACCGGTCGACGTGGTCGGGGTCGACGTTGTCGAGCGCGTACGCGTCGACGTCGCTGTCGAGCGCATCCGTGAGCGTCATCGCGCCGAGTGCGCTCCCGCCGATCCCCACCGTGAGCACCGCTTCCGGCTCCCCGAACGGCTCGGTCGCCGCGCGGATCGCGTTCGGATCGGCGGTTTCGGGCAGCGTCAGTGCGGCGTAACCGAACTCGTCGGCCGCCATTCCGCGGTCGATGCGCTCGTGGGCGTCCGCGACGCGGTCGTCGAGTCGTTCCAGCGTCTCCTCCGTGAGCCCCGGCATGGTTCCGAGAGCGTTGCCGATGTCGACGTCCATACTCGGTCAGGCGGGCGACCGGAACTTAAATCGGCCGTCCGGGACGCACGAACGAGGGCGGACCGCCCGGAGGGGACGAGCGGGAGGCGAGGATACAAACCCGCTCACGACCTTGCGCCGGTATGGTCACGTTCCTCGCCGGCGGGACGGGAACGCCGAAGCTGCTCGACGGCGCGACTCGCGTGTGGGATTCCGACGACATCGCCGTCATCGCCAACACGGGCGACGACGTCGAGCTGGGCGGTCATCTGGTCTGTCCGGACGTCGACACGGTGCTTTTCGCCGAGGGTGACGTCCTCGACCGGGAGACGTGGTGGGGGATCGACGGCGACACGACCGCGACCCACGCGGAGCTCCACCGGCTGGCGGCGGCGGCCGGGGTGACTGACTGCGCGGACTCCGACGACTCGGGCCCCACGGACTCCGACGACTCGGGCCCCACGGACTCCGACGACTCGGGCCCCGCGACCGCCGCGCCGCGATACCTCGACGACGACGCCCAGACAGCTGGCCGTCGGATCGCTCGCTGGCGACGGTTCTCCGGCGTCGCGGAGTTCATGGAGATCGGCGACCGCGACCGCGCAGTCCACCTGACTCGGACGAGCCTGCTCGACGAGGGGAGGACGCTCACCGAGACCACTCGGACGCTGGCGACGGCGTTCGACCTCGACATCGACCTTCTTCCCATGTCCGACGACCCCGTCGCGACGCTCGTTCACACCGAGTCGGATGAGACGATCCACTTCCAGGAGTACTGGGTCGCTCGTCGCGCGGAGCCGCCGGTCGCGGACGTGGAGTTCCGCGGCGCGGCCGACGCCGACCCCACCGACGCCGTGCTGGACGCGCTCGCGGAGCCGGTCGTGGTCGGTCCGTCGAACCCCGTCACGAGCATCGGCCCGATGCTCGCGATCCCGGGGATTCAGTCGGCGCTCGCCGAGACGCCCGTCGTCGCCGTCTCCCCGTTCGTCGGCGACCGGGTGTTCTCCGGCCCCGCGGCGGAGCTGATGTCGGGCGTCGGTTACGAACCGTCGACAGCCGGCGTCGCGGCCGCGTATCCGTTTGCCGATGCGTTCGTCCTCGACCACGAAGACGACACCGAGCTCGAGGCGGCTCCCGAAACGACACAGGATCCGGGCGAGAACGCCGACCGCGAGACGGCCCTCGAGACGACCGTTACCCGTGACCGACACGTGGAGTACACGGACACCCGGATCGATGACGCGGACGACGCCGAACGGGTCGCGCTCGCATGTAGGCGGGCACTGGAGGTGATCGGATGACGCAGCCACTGGAGGTGATCGGATGACGCCACCGGCTGGACCGTCGGCACAGGACACCTCGTCCGATCCGTTCCTCGTCGCCGCCAGTCTCAGCGGAGAGGCGGACGCGACGTGGGCCCGGACGGCCGGCGAGTACGTCGACGTCGCACTCATGGGCGGGGTCGCGCTCGACCCTGCGAGTCGGGCGGCCGCGCGAGACCTCGTCGAGCGCGACCGTGCGGAGTTCCTTCCCGACTCGCCCGTCACGTTCATCGACGACCAGCTCCGCGCGCTCGCCGACGCCTCCGTCCGTCCGGGGTTCAACGTCCGAAGTTCGACCGTCGACCCGATCCGGGAGGCTGCGGCGGTGTGTGCCGACCACGACGCGGTGTGTGAGATCAACGCCCACTGTCGGCAGCCGGAGCTGTGTGCGGTCGGCTGCGGGGAGTCACTGCTAGAAAACGTCGACCGGCTCACCGACTACGTCGCCGCCGCGTCGGGGGCGGGCGCGGAGACGAGCGTGAAGGTGCGAACCGAGGTCCCAGGCGTCGACCTGGTCGCGGTCGCGGAGGCGGTCGCGACGGCCGGAGCCGACTGGCTCCACGTCGACGCGATGGACTCCGAACCGGTCGTCGGCGACCTCGCGACGGCGATCGAGGCGGCCGACCTCGGGATGACGCTCGTTGCAAACAACGGGGTTCGCGGCCGCGGGACGGTCGCGGAGTACGCCGCCCACGGCGCGGACGCGGTGAGCGTCGGTCGGCCGAGCGACGACCCCCGCGTGCTCTCGCGAGTCGCGGACGCGGTCGCGGCGTGGCGGGCCGGCGAGCTACACGTGGTAACGCAAGAAACCGGCGTGGAGGGGCGTCGATGACCGGCTCCCTCCCCGGACGATCCCCCGTCGACGACGCGATACTGGCGCTGTTGCTCGAGGTCGCGGGCACGCCAAAGCCGGGCAACGTCGACCGCGCTCGTGATCTCGAGGATCTCCGGTTCGAGTCGTTTCTCGGCGGCGCGGTCGGCGCGAGAAGCGGATTGGAGCGCGCGGCCCGAGACGGCTCGGTCGGCGTCGCGTTCGAGCGCGCCGTCGCCGGTATGGCCGACCGCGCGGGGACGAACACGCAGTTCGGCTGTCTGCTCCTCCTCGTACCCCTCTTAAAAGCGACCGCCGCGGGCAACGATCCGGCCGCGGACGACCGTCTGGCCTCGAGCGACCCTGCGACCTCGGGTGACTGTTCTCGCACGGGAGTCAAGGGTGACTGTTCTCGCACGGGCGTCGACCGTGTGACGCGCGCGACGACCGTCGACGACGCCGTCGCCTTTTATACTGCGTTCGAACACGTCGACGTCGCGGTCGACGACCCGCCAGCAGACGCCGTCGACTTGGACGTTCGGCGCGGCAGTGAGGCGGAATCGACGCTCAGGGATCGGGGGCTCACGCTCCGGGACGTGATGGCACTCGGAGCCGACGGCAGAGTAGAGGACGACGGAAAACGGAACGCCGACGTCGACCGGATCCCGGACCGGAACGCACAGGAGTGGATCGAGGGGTTCCCACGGACGTTCCGCGCCGCGGACTGGATCCTGAACGACGAGGGGCCGGTGACCGACCGAGCCGCTCGCGCGTTTATACTGCTGCTCGCGAGCGAGCCCGACACGCTCGTGGCAACCGACCACGACCCGGGAGTCGCTCACGAGGTGAGTCGGCGAGCGGCGTCGCTGATCGATGGTGCGCCGGTCGCACCGGCGAGCGGGTCGCTTGCGGACCGGATCAACCTCGATGCCGCCGAGTCGCTCGCGGCCGAATTCGTCGCGGACGGGATCAACCCGGGGACGACCGCCGACCTCACCTGTGCGGCACTGTACGTCGCCCTCCGTCACGGCGTGGAGGTGCGCCCGTGACCGACCCCGACCGGAGCCCTGCAGATCGCGACGTTTGGGATGGCCGCCCCCGCGACGGCGACGACGACCGCCCCCGCGACGGCGACGACGACCGCCCCCGCGACGGCGACGATGAACGCAGCAACGAGGTGGGGGCCGACGGCTGGCCAGTCGATCTACGGGGCGTCACGGAGTCCGTCGTCGCGACGCTCGGTCCGAACGACCGTTGGAATCACGCGGCGCTCGGGATACACGCGCCAGCGGACGCCGACGCGCCGGCCACCGCGCGCACGTACGGCCGTACCCGGACGTGGCGCAACTTCACCGAGCGCGGCTCGGGCGTCGTCCAGTTCACCGTCGACCCCCGCGAGTTCGTCGACGCCGCGTTAACGATCCGCGAATCGGACGAACCGGTGTTGCCGAACGCCGACGCGTGGGTGCGAGTCCGTGTCGCCGAGACCGGCGAGCGTGTCGAGGGAGACACCACCATCCGGACGTGGGCACTGGAACCGGTGGAGTTCGAGGTCGTCACGGAGCGTGTCCCGACGATCAACCGCGGCTTCGGCGCGGTGATAGACGCCACGGTGGCCGCCTCGCGTCTCGACGTCGACACGTTCGACACGGACGACCTGATCGACCGACTCCGGTACTTCGCAGACGTCGTCGACCGCTGTGGCGGTCCTCGCGAACGGGAGGCGTTCGCACGCATCGACGAGGCGACCGGGTGGCGAGAGCGTACGGAGCGAACCGCTGCGTCGGACCATGCCGACGAAAAAACCGCTAGAGACTGACTCCGGCCGCCGCTCGTCGGGAGATCGTGGCGATCGGTTCTCCGGGAAACCGTCGAGAGACGCCGACCTTTCTCGTAGCCAGTCACCCCGAGTCGTCGGTCGTCGACTCCTCCGATGGCGTCCCCGACGACCGGCGGCCACGCTCGACGAACCGCCGGGCAGTCTCGCTCAACCCGTCCGCGAGCTCTCCCGGTTCGGCAGTCGGCACCGTCCCGTCAGCGTCCGGCCCGTCAACCCCGTCGGCTCCGGACTCCGACCGATCGACGTCCGACGGTTCCGTATCCGGCGGATGCGACGGCTCCGCATCCGGCGGATGCGACGGCTCCGCATCCGGCGGATACGACCGCTCCGCGGGTGGGACGAACGCAGTCTCCACCTCGCGGACCATCTCCCGAATCTCGTCGTCGTCGAGACGGTCCGCGTACGCGTCGCGGATGAGGTCGGGGATAGCGTACGCGTAGTGGCCCCGTCCGGCGTGTCGGATGAGCCCTGCCTTCCTGATCGGTCGATGGCGGCTGTACGCGTGTCCGGCGTCTCCGTCCCCACCGGCGTCGATGTGGGCCGCGATCGGCTCGCTGACGCCCTCCCGGCGATAGTGACGGAGCATCGCTCGCGACAGCTCCGGCAGCGACTCGATCCGGCTGCGGAGCTCCTCGATGACGGCCGCACGGGTGCCGAGCTCCACGGCGTCGTCGAACCGCAGCGCCCCCTCGGCGACATCCGCGCGGGTAACCGGCTCGACGTCCGACTGCTCGTCGGAAGGGGACTCCCCGTCGCCGGGGTCCTCGATGCGCTCCGACGGGTTCGACTCGTCGTAGTCGGCGAACTCCGCCTGCCCCTGGTCGGTCGACCTCTCGGGAGTTCGGCCGGATCCGCCACGATACGGGGCCTCCGCCTTGCCGAGCAGCGCCTGTGCGAACTGGTCGGCCATGTTGCTGAGGTCGCGCGCCTCCTCGAGTTCGCGTTCGAGCTGCTCGATTCGCGACCGCTTTTTGTCGATCTCCTGACGGAGATCGGCCAGCTCGGACTCGCGACGCTCGCGTTCGTCGGAGATCGATTCGAGCTCGCTCACGAGGTCGCCCGACACCGATTTGAGCTCCGGCCGCTCGAAGTCGTCGAGTCCGGGAGTCGCCCCGGCGTCGAACGTCCGCTTGCGATGAAACTGGATGCGGCGAATCGACTCGTCCCAGTCGGTCATGAGGAACGCCTCGCCGTCGTCGAGCTCCTCGACGGCGTCGGCGTACTTCGATCCGAGGATCCGGCCGACGACCGTCGTGTCGTTGTCCCAGGTGAGTCGATGCCAGCAGAGCCAGTCACACTGGGTGATGAAATCTTTTTTAACATCGGCCGGCCGCTGGCTGATACCGACGATCCCGAGCCCGTGTTTACGGCCGCGCTTACCGACCTTGATCAGCATCTTCCCCGTTTCGTCCATCCCGCCACCCTCCGGGATGTACTCGTGAATCTCCTCGACGACGAGCAGGAACGGCTTTTTTAACTTCTTCTCCTTTGCGAACAGCTGTTTGACGACGTTCAACAGCAGTTCGTTGGCGACCGACTCCTCCAGATAGCCGGAGACATCGAGGATGATCGGAACGTTCTGTTCTAACGCGAGCGACGCGATCTTCTCGGCGTGTTCCGGCGAGACGACGATGTCGCACTCGTCGTCCGCGCCGACGTGGAGGATCTCGAACTCCTCTTTTAATCCGTAGTACTCGCCGTCGGTGTCGACGATCATGACGGGGAACCCGTCCTCGAGTAGGTTTTCGATCACGACGGACGCCGTGTTACTTTTGCCGGAGCCGCTTTTTCCGGTGATGAACGAACGACCCGTGAGCACGTCGACGACCGGAAGCTCGACGGGAGTCCCCTCCTCGGCGGTCGCGTCCCCACCGATCCCGTCGCTCACGTCCGCGACGTGGATCGTCTCCTCGTCGGTCATATCGTATACAGACGACGCTGACCTCAAAGAGCTTCGCCTCGCGAAGCCAGTCTCTCCAACCACCACTCGGCAGCGTCGACGCCGGCATCGGTCGCCGTCGACCGGAGCTCTCCCCCCGAGCGTCCGCCGGCACTCCGGCGGGAAACGCCTAAGCCGTTCGCCCCCCGCCTTCCGATATGCAACCGATATCCGTTCTCGGTCCCGGCGCGACGGATCTCGTGCCGTCCCTCGTGGCCCGGCTCGACGGGCGTGTGGCAGTCGTTACTCGACCCGACGGCACGACAGACGGCGGTGTCGCCGTCGATCGCCCCGACGACAGCGCGGATCCGGACGGCGACACGGCGATCGAGCTCTGTGCGGACGGCAGTTGGACCGGACGCGGCACTGTCGATGGGTTCGACGACGCCCTCGATCGACTGGCACCCGACCACGACTACCTCGTCGCCACCGGATGCAGCCGGCTTCGAGTTCCGACCGTGCTGCTCGGCGAGGAGACGGAGCCGGACGACGTTCCGGGAACGGTGATAGCGAGCGCGGATACTCCCGAGTCGCTCCCGATCGACGAGGTAGTGGACGAGCTCGCCGCGGCGGAGCCGTGGATAACGCTCGAGGAGCTCGTCGACCGGGTCCGGGACGCTCCGGGCGCCGAACGCTCCGGAGCGATCGCGACGTTCACGGGTCGAGTTCGGGCGAAGGACGCACCCGACGACGACCGAACCACACACCTCGCGTTCGAGAAGTACGAGGGGGTTGCCCGCGAGCGCATGGACGCGATCTCCGCCGAGTTAACCGATCGGGACGGCGTGTTCGCGGTCCGGATGCACCACCGAACCGGCGTCATCGAGGACGGCGAGGACATCGTCTTCGTCGTCGTCCTCGCGGGGCACCGCGACGAGGCGTTCCGGACGGTCAAGGACGGCATCGACCGACTGAAAGACGAAGTCCCCATATTTAAAAAGGAGACGACGGAGTCCGAGGAGTTCTGGGTTCATCAGCGAGACTGATATCGCTGCGGATCGGTTCCGTTGACTCCGTCTCGGAGGGTGTCGTACCACAGTTCACGCGCCTACACGAGAACCGCTCACTGCAGCCATCGCGGTGATCGATATCGGGCGTATATTGCGCAGTATAAGACCGAGTAGATGCTTATAAAGGCGTACTTAGTGCGGCGAGGAGTGGTATATAAATGAGCGATGGAGGGGGAGCCGGCTTGGAAGCCCCAGCCGCGACGGCTCGCGCGGCTCGCTGCGGTCCTCAGTCGCTCGTTTCACTCGCTCCTTGCGGTCCTTACGTCGCCGTGCTTCCCCCTCGCGGCTGCCCCTTCCAGTCCCACCCGACCGCACCGCAGCCTCGGACCGCCCCAGCCTCG
>OBKM01000432.1_pt1 | contig 20945 bp, 24 predicted proteins | sample 1519691 | NCBI WGS metagenome assembly OBKM01 (sample SAMEA37050418, study PRJEB22526) | metagenome | biome: saline pan; feature: lake; material: water | place: Egypt | collected 2015 | depth 0.5 m | reverse complement strand
CACACCAAGGTCGATACCGAGCCACGACCCATCAATCGTCTCGATTTCCTCTACGGCTTTCTCGTACAGGACTCGATACTCGAAGTACTGTGCATCTGCCCGTGGCAGGATTTGCACACGCTTGACGTTCGATTCCTGCACTTCCTCGTATGTGAATGGAATTTTGATTTCCGTCAGGTCACAATCGAACTCGTCTCGATACGAGTACGGGATACCAAGTCGGATGTGGTCGTCATTAACTTGGAACGATTGCGACGGGAATTCCAACGTGTAGAAGCCGTCTTTGTCGAGGTATGAGGGTGGACTGATGTCGGCGTCGTACTTGTTTTCTCGTTTCTTCTCTACGAGGTTGAAAAAGGACTTGAACGCTCTATCGACTTGTTTCATCGTCTGTTGTGCGACTTGGCTCGGGAGTACCTCGTAGTTCCAGTTGTCTTTCAACTGGTCGTAAGCGTCGTAGTAGTTGAGGTACTCACCGTTGTCGAAGTAGTGTTGTCTGACCTCGTAGAGTGTTTTGTTGTAGAGGTTTTTCGAGAGATGGCAGAGGCTCCGTAGTACCTCGTACTCTTCAGCAGTCACGCCGTCGAGGTTCTGCTGGAGCGTTTGAACCATCTTATTAGGCTATATGTTAGCCTACACTATTAATGTTAGGGGCTTTCGTCCCGTGATGGGTGTATCCCCGCCCTACTGCGCTACTCGACCTTCGGTCTGCGTTGCTCCTTGAGGACGGGGTATTACCCATCAAATTAGATAAATACGAATCCGACATGTTCAGGATGGTAGCGAAATAACAGTCTGTATGGAGTTTTCATCCACAACGACTGCCGTCCTGTTCGCTGTGCTCATCGCGGTTGGAACCGCTGCGGTAACACCAATGATGACAACCTCCACGGTGCTCATGATGGTGCTTCCATCAATGGTGGTCTTCGGTGCAATCATGCTTGTGATCGGCGTCAAACACGGCCAGTACCGCGCCGCGCGGTAGTCGCGCTGCTGTCGGTTTCTAACAGGTTGAGAGGAGTAAGCCCCCTTCTGTTTTGACCCGACATTCGGCTGAGCAGCCGCGTCGTGTTCGGACTACCTCGGCGGCCAGCGGTCTCCCGCTCGCCGCCTGACGCGACCTTGCACCGGTGAGGATTCACCGTTCCATCCATTCCTGCCCGTTTCGCGGGCAAAGCCCGCTTGCAATACCGTGGTGCGAGGCACCACGCTCGCAATAACGTGGTGGGTGACACCACACTCGCAATACCGTGGTGCGTAGCACCACGCCCTCGACGGGTTAACTCCCGTTCCTTGCGGATTGGTTCGCACGTCTCATTGGTCGGGGCAGGGGGTCTCGTTGCTGTTTCAGAGCCAGCCGTCTCCGACTCCGGGCTTGCGCCCGGTCACCTGTCCGAACGGTGGGGGGACTTTCCTCATAGGTGTCGCCGCCAACACAGGGTGTTGCGGAACCGACACCCACGGGGGTCGGGCTCTCTCTACCCGCTCAATATAGGGGCACTACTCAAATAAGGGGTTCGATGCGGGGGAATCTGTGCCAAAGGAATGGGAAGAATTGAAGTCACCTCCGCCCATGGGTAGCTATATGTCCGAGGCACAGGCCGTTGAGCTGAGTTATGATGACGGCGCACGAGCGGTCGAACTTGCCCGCGAAGCGGTTGAATCGTACGTTCTTCATGGTCAACGCGAACATCCCGGCAGTATGCGCGATGCATTTTATGCTCGTACTGGCGCGTTCGTCCGTATCCAATCAACCCGTGGCCGTGGCCAACTCCGCGGCTGTGCAGGCGCCTACCGCACTGATGATCAACTGGGCCACGCAATCGTCGATGCGGCGATCAAAGCTGCTTCATCTGATTCGGCTGGCTCCGAGATCGGGCCAAAGGAGCTGTCGGATCTCTCGATTTCAGTCTGCGTCGTCAGCAACACATTGCTGACTAACAACCCACGTGAGGATATCGAACTCGGCACCCACGGTGTCGCACTCGACACCGGCAACGACCACGCCTGGCTCTACCCGACTCTCCCGATTGAGCAGGACTGGAGCAAAGAAAAGTACCTCTCGCTTGTTTGTCGGAAAGCAAACGTCTCGCCGGTCGCCTGGCAGGACGACGAAACCATGATTACACTTTTCGAGGGACAGGTCTTCCGCGAGCGACCTGATGGCGGCAGCGTCGAAGCACTCTAACTCGCCGGCTTGCACCACTTGCACTACTCGCTGCTATCCATTCCAACCAGCGGCGCGTCTCGCGCTGTCCGCGCCGTGGCGGCTGCTAACGACAACTCGAATTCTGCAACACGCTCACCATCTCGAATCAGTGGCTCCAACAGCGACTCGCTGTCTGCGGGTGGTTCCCCACTCCGAAGGCCGATGTGGTGACCACCGTCGTCGGTGCGGTACACTGATTTGACGCCAGAGAGTTTCCCGCGCTTGGCAATCGGCTCACCGTCGACAGCGACGATATCAAGCGAGAAATCAACCGGATCAGCGTTCGCAATCGCGCTGCCGACGCCAAAGCCGTCGGCAACATCGCGGAGTTCCCGTAGCTCGGAGACACCCAGTCCGCCACTGACAAAGATATCAACATCCTCGTGGCCGGCTGCGTCGAGTTCCCACCGCACCTCCTGGATGATCTGTCTGAAATTCCCTCGGCGCGAGCCGGTTGTATCCAGCCGAACCCCGTCGAGATTCGGGAGCGTTTCGGCGGCTCGAAGCGACTCATCAACCTCGTCAGTGAAGGTATCACAGAGCGCGATCCGTGGTACGTCGCTGTCGACAGCGGTATCAAACGCGGCCCACGCTGCTTCCTGGTTGTCGCGTCCAAAACACAGCATGAGTGCATGCGGCATCGTCCCGCTTGCCGCTCGACCAATCACGTCGCCAGCAGCGAGATGCGAGAATCCATCAAGTCCTGCGAGCAACGCGCTTCGCTCGACACCGGCCGCAATCGAGGGATGGACGTGTCGCGCCCCAAAGGAGAAAATCGGTGTCTCGGGAGCAGCCGCCCGCACGCGTCTGGCAGCCGTCGCAATCCCAGAGGCATGTGAGAGAAAGCCCAACAGCGAGGTTTCCAGCCGCCCAAATTCGAGATACGGGCCTTCGATCCGCATTACGGGGCCGCCATCGAAACAGCGTCCGGGCGGGATCGCATCAACATCGATAGCTCGGTCTGCTAACAGGGCTGCCGCATCCGTTAGGCCTGCAAGCAGTTCAAACTCGCCGTCAGGAAACTGGTCGGCTGTCACCTCGGCAACGACATGGGGATTTCTGTCGGCTTCTCTCAGTGTAGCTTCGGTGCGGTCGAAATACGCATCAGTCGCGCGGCCAGTCTGGATTGCCTCGGGCGAGATGATATCAAAGGACATAGCTACCGATTTGGTCAGCAATACAAAAAGTGGGGTGGCCGTGATTGCACCAGCAGTTTTGGCTGCCTACTCGCTGTGGAACCGACGACTCACCGCGACAATTGCCACCAGTGCGGCCAGTGAGACACCGACGCCGAACCCTGGTGCTGTCTCATTCGTCGCGCCAGGGCTGATCTCCGAGTGAAGCTCAAAGAGGTCGGCTGTCGTTGGTGCATGCACGATTGTCACTCGCGTTCCATCTGTCTCGACGGCGTACGCGCCGCTAAAGCCGCCATCCTCGACGACAAAGATTCCAGTCTCAGTCTCATTTGCGTCGTGAGCCGAGAGAATCTCGCGGTAAGAGGCTTTGAACTCGGCGGCATCGGCTTCAGTGTCCCACTCGGTCGCCCAGACGTAGCCGTCGTCATCGCCGCGCTGGTAGGGGTACAATGTATCACCAACCCAGCCATCCGATGGTTCGGACACGTAGTTCCGTGTTGCCTCGGGATGGTCTGGCTGGTGGAGTAGCCCCGGATCAATGGTGTCGGCGTCGTACTCGGTGGCCTGATACCACAGCATCACGAACACCGATGCCTCACCCGCGACTTCCGCGCCGTTTTGGCCAACGGAGTATCGTTCCCACGCCTCGGTTGAGTGATCCGGCACCGACACGGTGGTCGGTTCGACCGGCTCGCGGTGGATGATTTCGCTTGTCGTTGTCGGCGGCTCTTCCATTCGCTCGTCGACACCGCTCCAGCCCTCATCGTCAATCACATCGCTGACGTACGCCGGGCCATCCGAATACGGCTGCAGAATCAGCTGGAGAATTCCCTGGTTCTCAGAACCGCCGGTTACCGTTTCTGGTGGCTCTTCGAGACACTCCCACCGCCCGTCTTCGCACCGCTCCTCGTACCGCTCTTCCAGATAGACAACCTCGCCCTCAAAGACGCCTGTGACAGCCAGATCAGCGTCCTGTGTTTCACCGCGGAACTGCGGGCTGGTCAGGTCGTGTCGCTGATCTTGGAGTGCGTGTCCCAACTCATGAATTAGGGTTCGTTCGTTGATTGCTGTTCGGTCACCCTCGTCAGTCACGAGCGTAATCTCACCAGTCGTTGGCTGATAGAAGCCGGTCACTGCACCACCGAGTGTTCTGTCTATTTCAGTCTCCGCACGCTCCGTCTCTTCAACGATGAACAGGGCTTTCCAGACCTGATCATTCCAGCGGTTGAACGCCTCAGATTGGTTTGTTTCAAGCGGATTTTCCTCGCGGAATGAGTCGCGGCTCACCACCTCGACAGGCACTTCCGATTCAAACCTCTCACCGCGGAGCTTCTCGACGCGGGCTTTTGATCGGAAGACAAGCTGTGAGAACTCAGCATCTGAGAGTCCTGCAGATGGATCGAGATCCAGACTGTCATTGTGACAGACACCGTTGACACAGCCGATTTCGCCACTGTCGAAGGAGCCATCCACTGTTGGCTCCTGTGTCTGGCCGTCCTCAGCAGGTGCGTGAGCGACCGCGCCGGGAGCAAAACCAACGGTCAGCAAAATCAGCAGCAAGCAGAGACCGGCTACACGTTTCATACCCGCACAAGGAGGCTGTGACGGAAGTACTTTATTCGACAGAGTTGTTTTGGTCTATCGCTGCAGCCGAGCATGACCATTTTACCGGCTGGCAGTGCAACTGCTGGATATGAGCTCCGCAACCGACACCGCACTCATTGTTGTCGATATGCAAAATGGGTTCTGTCATCCCGATGGCTCGCTGTATGCGCCCGGCAGTGAAGCCGCGATTGAGCCAGTCAAAAATCTCGTTGACCGTGCGCAGGCGGCTGATCTCCCAATCATCTACACCCGTGATGTCCATCCGCCTGAACAGTTTGAGGACGCCCACTACTACGATGAGTTCGACCGCTGGGGTGAACACGTCGTTGAAGGCTCGTGGGAGGCCGAAATCGTTGCAGAGCTCCCGGCTTCGGAAGCTGACACCATTGTCGAAAAACACACCTATGACGCCTTCTATCAGACAGAACTGGAGGGCTGGCTCAACGCTCACGGTATCAACACGCTATACCTCTGTGGGACGCTTGCCAACGTCTGTGTATTCCATACCGCCGGCAGTGCGGGGCTTCGAGATTTCAAACCTGTCGTTGTGGAGGACGCACTCGGATTCATTGAGGAGTCCGACCGCGAGTATGCGGTTGATCACTGTGACTTCCTGTTTGGTGAAGTCACCACCACTGACGAGCTTTCGTTCCAATGAGTCCTGGCGATCTCTGTGCTGTTGCGGGCCATTCGGACCTCTACTACGTTGATACCGGGATGTACGACGTGGCTGGCTATGGCGCGGTCTATATTTTCGATACCGACCAGCCCGCAGTTATCGACACCGGGATCGGCACCAACCGCGAGTATCTCTTCGACGCGCTGGAGGCCCTCGGCATCGACACACTCGGGGCTATCATTCTAACGCATGTTCACCTCGATCACGCCGGCGGCGCGGGGTTTCTGGCCGACGAGTTTCCGGCCGCTACTGTCTACGTCCACGAGAAGGGTCTCACCCATCTGGTCGACCCAAGCCGGCTCGTAACGGGGACGAAAGCCGCAGTTGGTGAGATGTGGACGTACTACACTGAGCCAGCACCAATCGACGTCGACCGCATTGTGAGTGTGGCTGATAGCGACCAGATTGATCTTGGCGACCAGACGCTGACAGCGCACGAGGCTCCCGGCCACGCACCACATCAACTCGTTTTTTCGACCGACGGCTGTGTCTTCACTGCTGATGCAGCGGGGATTTACGTTGCCGACCGCGATGAGATCCGAGTTACCTCGCCACCACCGCAGTTTGATCTGCACCAGTGTCTGGATGATGTCTCGATGATCCAAGAAATCAGCCCTGAGACACTCTGTTTTGCCCATTTTGGGCCACGAGCATACGACGAACAGCTGTTGGATCAGTACAAACGCACGCTGGTAGAGTGGGTCGAGGCAATCAGAGTACAGCGAGAGCGCCAGCCGGATGATGAGGCGGTGATCGACCATTTCGAGTCGACAACCGAGCTGACAGATATTTGGGGCACTGAAAAGGGCTGGGCCGAAACTCGACTCAACGTACGTGGGGTGTTGCAGGCACTCGACAGTGGGACACTGTCCTCAAGGTAGCCCACAGTCAGCAGGTGACTCTCGCTATCGCAACCCGAAACGGGTATAGTATTGAATAAACCAAACAATGTTATTGAACGGGAATCTAATGCGGGTATGAAAGCACTCTGTGCGACTGATCTGTCGGCGGCGAGTGAGGCCGCCATCGAGAACGAAACCTGTCTCCGGTGTCTTGACCGCATCGGCGTCGACGAGATGCATCTCATCACGGTGATCCCTTCAAATGTTCATGCGGGGATGCCTGGGCTGAACTTTGAGGAGCGACGGAAACGCGCGCTTGCGGCGTATGAGCGAGTGGTCTCGGAAGCGGGGTTTGCGGTTGAAACTCACGTCGTCCGTGGCACTCCACACCGCCGGATCAACGGGATCGCGGAGACGATTGCTGCTGATCTCATTATTGTTGGCTCCCGCGGCAAAAGCCCGCTTGAGAACCGTATTATCGGCTCCACAGCGCGCAATCTGGCCCGCACAACGGTCGCACCACTGCTTGTCAACCGGGTTGAGCGTGGTGCTGAAGAGCCGGCTGTGCTTCGGGAACATCTCTTCCGCCGGATGCTCTACGCCACCGATTTCTCTGCTAACGCTGAACGGGCGTTTGAGACGTTTCGGTATCTTCGCCACGCGACACAGGAGGCAACGCTGGTTCATATCAACACTCCAAAAGACCCTGAGCCGGACGAGCAGCCGCCAGCAGCGCGGCTTGAGTCACTCGCCGCGCAGCTCCAATCGTGGGACGTTGAGACATCGATCGACATACGTGAGGGCGATCCAACGGAAGAGATTCTTACAGCCGAAACCGAACATGAGCCGGCGACGATTCTTCTCGGCTCACGGGGCCAAAGCCGTCTTCGCCGACTCCTGCTTGGCAGCGTTTCAGAGGATATTGTTGCGAAAGCACAGGGAAATGTGCTGCTTGTTCCAGCGGAACGGTAATCTGCGAGCTTAACGCTTCTTTCGTTCTCAGATCCAACCGCCGCGTTTTACTGTGGCTGTTTTTCCTCCGAGCGAGTACTGTTGGGGGTTCGAATCGCTTGAAAGCCGTAGTAGAAGATCACAAGGGTCACCAACACCGCCGAACCAACGAGCAGTACGAAACTCACGGTATCCAGGATCGGCAGTGACAGCCACTCGGCGAGTTCGCCAACGGCCACCGCTACACTTGCGAGCAGCAGCATCACGCCAAAGTAGATTGTCACGTCATCTTCATCGACGTAAACCGTAGAGGCAGAGCCGATACGTGCACCAAGCGCGCTGCCGATAAGCAGTGATGTCACCACACCAAAGTCGATGACCCCGTCAAGCCCGTAGCTGAATGCACCGACAGCACCGGAGATGAGCGCGCCGAAGAGACTTGTTCCCACCGCAGCCGCGAGTGGGACACCGATAAGATAGTAGATCGCGGGCATTCGGAGAAAGCCGCCACCGACACCGAGAAACCCTGAGACCAATCCGACGCCACCGCCAACGCCGGATATCGTCCACAGCGAGGCCTTACTCCCATCGGTGAGTGTCACCATCGGTGGGATACTGTACGATTTGATTTTGACCGCGATATCAGGGATTTCGTCGGGGTTGTCGGCGGTTTCATCGGTGTTGCTGTCGTCTCCGGTGAGCGCGCTTCGAACGAAGACAGCTCCGATTGCCGCGAGCAACAGCACGTAGACGAGTCCGACGATCAGCGCTGCCTGTCCGAGTGTTTCCAGGAGGTACAACAACAGCTTCCCACCCTCGATGCCGAGAACGATCCCGACAAACATCAGCCCGCCGAGTTTGTAATCAACTTGGCCGACATCGTTGTGTTTGAGCGTAGCGATGATCGCTGTGCCGAACACAAACGCCATACTCGAACCCACGGCGACGGGGGCTTGATATCCAAGGACTAACAGCATGGGTGTAACGAGAAATGAGCCACCCATCCCGAAAAAGCCGAAAAACACCCCGACCATGAACCCAAAACCGACAAAAAGGAGCAACAGTCCGGGGCTGAGTCCGAATGGATCCATCTGTTAAACGTTCTCGATAGTGGTGATAACGCGTGAGCCGACCAATTCTTCAAGATAGCCGTAGCCTGCATAGAGGAGCACGGCCTCTACCGCAACGGCGATGACAACGATCAGAGCCTGTAGCACCACAGGAAGTGCGGTGAAGGCGATCATTGGTGGCTACCCTTTCTCGGACGCAGTGGTTGGTCAGCCGTTCTTGGGAGCAGTGGTGAGCGCATCTGTGTTCCTCACCTGAGGCTATGCAACTGGTGGTAATAATGGTTTTGGGACAGTTCTACAATATTACTGAAAAGAATTGAACAGATATCTCATGAGAATATATCTATAAGTTACGAGGATATCCCGGTTCCGCGCCGGCTAGCTGGGTTGGGACGGGTAATGTTGGACGGACAGCTTGTGAGAGTATATCGTACTTTGCTCGGCCACGATGGCAGTATCGTGTGCAGATAAAACAATCAAATACGTAAACAACCCACAGCACCGGCTGGCCTCACCAGATGGGGAGGCTCAATCCGCAGCTTTCGGGGTTGCGTTCTCGGCTTGCTGCCCGCGCCAGACGCCCTGGAGATACGCGCCAACAAACATCCCGGCGAGTGCCCACAGTATCGTCACGTTGCCAACACCGAGGCTGGCGTATGCTGCTCCCGGACAGATGCCCGACAATCCCCAGCCAATGCCGAAGATTCCGCCGCCGATGAGGACGTTGCGGTCAAACGGTTTCAGGCGGCGACGGTAGCGGTCTCCTGTCAGTGGTGCACGATCGAGTAGTCGCGGCAGAACCGCGAATCCGATCCCGGTGATGATCGCGGCCCCAAACATCACGAACAACAGCCCGAAGTCTTCGAACTGCAGAAAATTCAATACGACCTCCGGACGAGCCATATGGCTAAAGCCAAGCCCGAAACCGAAGATGATCCCGCCGCCGAATATCAACGACATAAACAGCGGATGTCTCTCCGCCATTGTTACGGGGTCACCCCGAGTGCCATCACGATCTGTGCCGTGCCGATAGCAACTACAAGGAATGTCATCACACCTATAAGCGATGTTTTCGAGGCTGAACCGACGCCACAGACGCCGTGGCCTGAGGTGCATCCCTTCCCGATCCGGGTGCCGATCCCAACCAGCACGCCACCGGTGAAAAGCCGCCACGGTTGGACATCGGTCAACCAAAGTGACACTCCACCGATCTCATACAGCTCACCGGTAGTCCCCGGCTGGTATAGCCCAGTTGAGAGCACTCCTGACTGAAGGGTAAGGGCGTAGATGAACGCACCGACGACAATCCCCGCCGTGAAGACGACCCGCCAGTCACGCGAGGTAACGTATCGCTGGAACCGCGACCGATCAGAGACGTACGACAGCGTCGATTCCAGAAACGTGCTCGCGCCGGCGGCGATCCCAGTGCCGATATAGATGACCAACGCGCCGAGGCCGACGAGTGCTCCGCCGACCGCATACCGTGAGATCCCGTGCGGGAACAGCGACGCATACAGCTCCGGGCCGAGGAGTTCAACTATCATGCTGCCAGAAAGCGGTTAGTCACCGGCCAGGGACTCCTGACTGGCAGCACAGTTGTTCGGCCCGAGTTCAAGCTCGAAGGCCTCCTCGTCATCGGCCTCCTGTTGGCCCAGATTCGTTTGGATAATCTCCTCATAGTTGGCCGGACGTGGCGGCATATCCTGAAGGATAAGCTCAACAAACGCCGACTTCTCCATTGAGAGAGCATCCATTGTTGCTTTCAGTTCACCGAGGGATGCGGTGTAGGTACCGTCCTCGGCGGGGACAGCAGCATCGCTGAAGTGCGCGCCGCCGATCAGTATCTCATCAGACAGCGAGAGCACCCGCTCTTGAAGCGTCTCATAGAGCTGCCGGGCCGCCGCAGGCGCGCCTTCGTCGCCTTCCTCAAGATCCGGACGCGCCACGCTCTCGATGAAGAGTCCATCGCCGGTCGTCAGCAGCGAGCTATCGATGAGATACGAGGTCATCCCTGACGTATGTCCGGGGGTTGCGATTGTCTCGATAGCAACGTCGCCAACATGGAATGTATCACCATCCTCAGCAAGCGTCATCTCACCCGCGTAGGTTACTCCTCGGTCGACTGACGCCGCCGGAATCACACCCTCAACACCCGCCGCAGCGAGTGTGCGGACACCTGAGATGTGATCCGCGTGGATATGCGTGTCAACCGCGTATCTGAGATCAACGCCGAGTTCGGCGGCGTCTTCGAGATAGCGGTCGGTAAATGCGCGAAGCGGGTCGATAACTGCTGCCTCGCCGTCATGGTAGACGAGATAGCCAAGACAGCCGCTGGAGGGCCGTTGGTACTGAATGAGCGTCCCGGCCCCGTCGTAGCGTTCGACCGTAACGGCCTCATAGATCCGTGCCCAGCCATTCATCCCGTCAGCAAGATGAACGGTGTTGTAACCACGGTCGTTTAACGCGCCGGCGACGTACTCGCTGGCCCCGCCTTTTGCACACAGCACAACGATCTCGCGGTCGGCAGGGATTGCTGCCAGCACCTCGTCGTCGATCTCCTCCTCAAGAAATTTGAAGTAGGGGATGTTGATCGATTCAACGTTTGTATCTTCGATCCGCCACTCGTCGTACTCGCTTTCCATTCTCGCATCGAGAATGGTCACTGTTTCACCCGCCTCAATGGTTGATTTCAACTCATCAGGTGTCACCGACTCAACCGGTGCTTCGGGCGTTGGAAAGTCCAGTTCGTCCATGATTACAGCCGACGATAGCAACTACTCACATAAAAACATTTGTATGGAATTTAGGAAATCACACAATACCATAGCTATCAAAATTTGATCACGCTTCTCAATACTGTTCTACGGAGCTATCTGTTCCAACACAGCCGATCAGAAGCCGGGAAAATCACCGATATATTTTTACTCCCACACACAATATTGTAGATCAACTCCAATATAATTTCATGGAGTGATCCTATCATGAGTGACGAAATAGATGTGACCGAAACCCTTGATGTGAAAGGACAGTCCTGCCCAATGCCGGTTGTCAAGACGAAACAATCTATTGATGAGTTAGGCGAGGGAGAAGTGCTTGAGGTGCTCTCGACCGACTCGGGCAGCATGAGCGATATCGACGGCTGGGCCGAGGGCACAGATGGCGTGTCGCTGCTCCAGCAGGTCGAAGAAGACCAGCTATACAAACATTACGTGGAGAAGACCGGATAAGATGAGCTCGGAGACAGCAGCTGAAACGGACAGTGGTGCTGCCACGGCCAGCGACGCTGCCCCCGAACTCCGTGCGCGAGTGGCAGCGTTGGAGGAACGCATCGCGGAGCTAGAAGACGGCGACAGCAAGAAGATGACCATTGTCGCCACCAAGGGAACCCTCGATATGGCTTACCCACCGCTGATTCTTGCCAGCACCGCCGCCGCCTTCGACTGGGAGGTCGTTGTTTTTCATACTTTCTGGGGGTTGGATATCCTCCACGAGAAGCACTCAAAAAATCTCAAGCTGAGTGCCGTCGGCAACCCGAACATGCCACTCCCGAATCTCCTTGCCGCGCTACCAGGGATGGACGCTGTGACGACGAAACTGATGGAGCGCAACATCGATCAGAACGATACCGCAACAATCGAGGAGCTGATCGATCTTTCCATCGAACAGGGTGTTGAGCTGCAGGCCTGTCAGATGACGATCGAGCTGATGGATTACGACGAGGCGGAGTTCTACGATGGCGTGACAAGCGGCGTCGGCGCGGCGACGGCTCTCCAACATATGGCCGAGTCCGATGTTCAGCTGCTTGTTTAAAACGAGGCTCTCATCTCGGTAGTTATTCAAGCAGCGGGCGTGTATAGGTGACCGTGTCAACGCTGCCAACCCTGTGCGACAGCCTGTTTACAACCACCCCCAGAAACAGCGACACCCCGGAAACGTAGCCAGATGAGTGATACTGATCACACCTCGGGTGGCGCTGAATCCGATGCCCGCTCGCTCGGTGGCGTGTTGATCCATCTTCTCGCGTTGATCACAGCATTGTTTGGTATCGGCGTTTTTGTCGCCGCAGCCGGCTACCGGTTTGGATCACATCCGTTTACGAAAGCCAACGCACGCAACGCACTGAACTGGCATCTCTCGGTGTTTCTGCTGGTTGTTATCGGTGTTGTTGTTTTTGCTGTCGGCACCGACATGACCAACGGCGGCTCACTCATCGAGTGGGCAACACTCCCACCACCAGTTGCGTCGGCGGTTGCGGCTCTCGGGACAGCGCTCACTGTTGGCGGGTTCTTGCTGCTGTTTCTCTCGGCGGTCGCGGCACTGCTGACAATCGTATTTACGATCGCTGCCACGCTCAACGCAGTCGCTGGCAACGCTTGGTCGTACCCGTTCGCACCCAATTTGGTGGCCCGGCTCGAGTAACAGCGGCTGTTTCGGCTTCGACGGTCTTAAGAAACCATAGATAGAAGCTATGTGGGATGAGTGACCCCGCGTTGGATGTCGTAGAGTTCGTTCTAACGACACACATCTACAACGAAACGCGCTCACTGGACGAGAATGACCTGCCACCACGGTTTCGACAGGTGTTTTGGACTGACAGTGGTGGCGACGCTGATACTGAGACGGCTGATGAACCGCTTCCGCCGGGAGAGATCAGCCGGCCACTACGGGCCACGGATTCGAGTGCCAAAACAGCAACCGGTGTCGAACGGCCCTGGGAGGCTGTTTCTGAACTCCTATTTACCCAACGAGAGGATTTCTCCGGGGAGATTTCGCTGACCCAACCTGAGATGGCAGTTGAGTGGTATCTCGAACGCGCTGACGACGACCGCCTCGCGACAAATCCAGCGATTGCGTATGAGGTTGAATCCGAAGAATCAGTCTCGGTGTCGTATGATGACGCCCGCGAGAACAACCGCCCGATCCAGGCTGATCGTGTCTGGATCGATGCGTTGCTCTCGCAGTATTTTGACGAGGACGATGATGGCGAGATGCTGGATCTTGTCTCGGTGCGCGCGCCGGAAGAAATCGAGATGACACTCGATGATCTTGTGTTGACAACCGATCAGGAGGAGGAAATCCAAAAGATCGTCAAAGCGATCGAACACCGCGATTATTTGGCCTCAATCGGGCTGCGCGAGATCGGCAAGCTCCTGTTTGTCGGGCCACCGGGAACCGGGAAAACGACTATCTCCCGTGCCCTCGCCCACGAACTCGGCTTACCGTTTGTTGAGGTCAAACTCTCGATGATCACCAGCCAGTATCTTGGCGAAACCGCAAAAAACGTCGAAAAGACGTTTGAGGTCGCCAAACGACTCTCGCCGTGTATTCTGTTTATCGATGAGTTTGACTCGGTCGCCAAAACCCGGCGGTCAGATGAACACGCAGCGCTGAAACGAGCGGTCAACACACTCCTGAAATCGATTGATGATATCTCGCTGATCCGCGATGACGTGTTGTTGATCGGGGCAACCAACCACCCTGACCAGCTTGATGCGGCAGCCTGGCGGCGGTTTGATGAGATCGTCAACTTCCCGAAACCGGATCGCGGGATGCGCTCAGATATCCTTGAAGTCATCACCAAACCGATGAACATCGACGGCTTCGATCCGGCGGTGATTGCCGAGCACACCGAGGGGTTGACCGGCAGCGATCTCAGAATGGTGCTCCGTGAGGCGGTGTTGGAAGCACTGACTGAGGAGCGAACAGCACTAACCCAGGAAGATCTCTTGGCTGCAGTCGAGGACTTTGAGGAGCGAGACAACCTCAAAAATATGGATATGATCGACGGCGATGGCGCAACACTCACTGGGAGTGCTGATAGCGACCACGATCATGATGAGCACACTGACGACGCTGCTCACGACCACGACGAACACACCGACCACGCAGACGACGCTGAAACACCCTCGCAGTAGTCTGAGCGATGAGCATCCGTGTTACACTGCTTGGCACCGGGGATACAACTGGCACGCCAACAGTCGGCTGTGAGTGTGACACATGTCAGTACGCGCGGGAGCAGGATATCCAACGCAGCCGGTTTTCCGTCCATCTCGAAAACGAGCGGACTGGTGAGGCAGTGCTCATTGATTTCAGCCCTGATTTCCGCCAGCAGTTTTTGGATCATGACGTTTCGTTGCCGGATGCGGCTGTTGTAACGCATATTCATTTCGACCATCTTGATGGGCTGGGCAACGTCTACCGGCTTTTTGACTCACTGCCGGTGTATGCTGCCAACGAACCTGATCCGAAATCTGGTGTGTCAGTCGCTGATACCATCCGCGAGAAGTATGCGTATCTCGACCGCGTTGCTGTCACCGATGTCGAGCCGATGACACCAGTCACTGTCTGTGGCTTGGAACTAACGCTGGTTCCGGTTTCGCACCCACCGGTGTTGTGTTATGGCGTTGTCGTCGAAGACAGTGAGACGGGCGCAAAACTCTCGATATCAGGCGATACCAGCTATGACATCCCCGACGCATCGCGGTCAGCGTTAGCTGGTGCGGATCTGTTTTTAGTCGATGGCATTGTTCCGGCTGCGTTCTGTGACCACCACCCGATTGGGGGTGCAGATCATACTGAAAGCGGTGTCCCCCGAACCTTTGGAACGAAACATATGACCCGCGAGGGCGCGCTGGAGTTGGCGGCCGAACTCAATGCCAGTGAGACACGCATTGTCCACACAGCTCACTACTACCCGGTCGAGGAGGCATTTGCCGAGCCGCTGGCAATCGATGGTGAGCAGTACCGGCTTGATGCCACCGGAGTCACGCGAATCGATTCGCTTGCGGCCCCTGATACGGCGGTTCCCGACTGAGTCGTGACACCCGACTCGTCGGGAGACAAACCCTCATCCGTTGGTAGCGACAACCCAACCTATGGCTTCTAAAACAGTAACGACGACCGCAACAGCAAGTCGGGCGTCGAAGCCTGAGCAGGCGACTATTGATGTGCTTGTTCTCGGCAGAGGTGATTCCGCCGCCGATGCACGAACAGCAGCCCGCGACCGAGGCTCGTTGATTCGAGAGACGATTGCCGTGGCCGACGATCGGGTCGAAACGCGGGAGTTTCAGGTTACCGATGCTGAGGCGTCGTTCGAACCAGAGATCGACGCCCGGTTTCAGGCGACTGAACAGTTCCGAATCCGGACGCAGCCATCGAATGTAGCGACGCTTATCACCGAGATCACAGACGCGGGTGGGAGCATCGAAACCCTGCAGTATCAGCTGACGGTAGAGACACGAACTTCATTGGAGGATGAGGTGTTGGCTGCCGCAATGAAACGCGCTCGACAAAAAGCTGACAGCTTGGCTGCCGCGGAAGCGCTGAGTGTCGGCGGCGTTGTTGAGATTGAAACAAAAACCGTTACCACCGGTCACCACGCGACTGTTGAGACGGCGTGGGAGTCAGCCCCGAATCTGCATCCGGCACCGATTACGGTCGCCGAGACTGTCGAAGTCATGTACGAACTAACTACCTAATCCAGACCAATCACAGTGCTCTCTGAAGCAACTGCGACCTTTCGGGGTTCGTGTTGCTTCGATACGCCAACCGTTAGACGAATTTGTAGTACGGCTCGCTTTCTGCGGCCTCGGGACCGGCCTGCGCGCCCCCGGCGGTCGGATGCGTCTCGTCATCCCACACGCTGAGTTCATCAAGCGGCGTGACCGGCGATGACCCCAACTCGTCGTGTGTTTCCAGAATCTCGATGACGACGTCAAGATGCCCCGCAAGCGCGTCGCTGTTTGGTGACTCCGCCATCAACACCAGAGCGGACTCCTCGGGAACGTGAGCTGTCAACTCGGCTTCCTCCGCGGTACGGAGATGCCGTCCGAGCCGGGAGTTCGCCAATGCGTGAAGCTGTTCGATCACTGCTGGATCGAATGCGTCACCGTAAAGCTCGATGATTGACGCTATTTCCTCGTTCATTGTTTCGAGTTTGGCTGCACTCCAAGCCAGCCACGTCAACGATTGTGAGCGACCAGCCCCGACAGGCGCGGCGAAATCCAACCGCGCAACGCTGTCGAGATACGTCTCATTAAAAAACGTCGCATACTGTTGGGGCGGTTCTGCCGACGGCTCCGGCTGACTCGCCACATGCCACGCGACCAACATTGTGAGATGATCCTCCAACACCGTAGTCAGTTGATTCATGGCGGCTTCCTGTCTGCGCTGGCGATCTGCGGCCTGTGACTCCCGCTGGGCGGTGTCGACGAAGATAACAACGAGATATACCGCAAACAGCGCGATCGCAAGCTGGCTAGTCAGAAACATGAGCTGTGATCGCGGCACCACCTGCAGCAGTGCCGGAGCGACATCAAACAGATACAGCAGATACCACAGCCCAAACACCCCACTCGAAAGCGGCAAGAGGAGGTACGGCCACGCGGTATATCTGGACTCACCCCAGGCCGACGGTTGCATTATCTACTTCAACTGAACACATCCTCATTAATCATTGGTCGCTGGTGGCTTTCACCCGCTGCAGCCGCTACCGAGTTAGAAGTCGTCAGCGAACTTGCTGCGGTTGTTGATATCGATCTCGCTGAGGCTTGAGCCTTCACGACTGGCCGCAAACGTGATTGCTTCGGCAACCTCTTCAGGTTCGCTTGCCTCGCCAGCCTCAAAGATCTCTTTGAACGGTTTCCCGTCGGTTGATTCGAACTCAGTTCGAACCGCTCCTGGATTGATGACGCTGACACCGACTCCTTCGTCGCCCACTTGTGCGGCGACACTTTTTGCAAACCCTCGCGTCCACCATTTTGAGGCTGCATACACCGCGTTGTATGAGCGTGGATATTTGCCTGCAAAGCTGCCCACAAAGATCAGATGGCCATTGGCGGCTCGCAGCTCCGGGATCGCTGCCCGGGTTGCATAGAACAGCCCGTCGATGTTTGTCTCCTGCATCTGCTCGTAGGCCTCGGTGTTCATTGTCTCAACTTCGCTGCCGCGGGCGAGTCCGGCGTTGTTAACAAGGATATCGATGCTGCCGAAGCTGCTGACTGTCTCATCGATCAAACTCTCGACAGCGTTCTTATCTCGTACATCCGTTGGAACAACCAACGTCTCAACACCATGTGCTTCTTCGATCTCCGCAGCCAGGTTTGCCAGCCGATCCTCGCTCCGTGCGGCAAGAACGACGGTCGCGCCCGCGCTTGCGAGTGTCCGACAGGTTGCCGCGCCGATCCCCGAACTGGCTCCGGTGACGATTGCTACGTTTTTATTCAGGTCGATGGCTGCCATACCGGGTTCCAACCGCTCGGCGGGCTAATGTGTTCTGAAAGCATGGACGGTCAGCCATGTCTATGAGTGACCACCAACCAGCGTTGCAGCAATTTCTTATTTACCCATCTCCAACGAGAGATATGGGGCTCAAGAAAGATCTCATCAATGGCATCATTTCAGTGATCATCAGTGTCGTCATCACCGTCGTGGTTACTGGTGACGAAGATTCATACACACTGTCCGAGGTAACGCTTTCAGTGGCGGTTGCCGCGTTCTTCTCTGGGTTTTTCACCAGTTTCTTCGCCGAGTAATCGCCTCGTTTCGGCTACCGTTCTCGCTCAGTTTTTAGCTCCTCAATCTCTCTATCCAGCTTTTTCGTTTCAAGCACTTGCTCAACTTTTTGTTCGAACTCACGTTCGGAGATTTTGCCGGCAGCGTACCGTTGCTGGAGTGTCTCTATGGCGTCGGTATGCTCTTCGGCTGGGCTTTCGTCATCCGAACTCTCTTTTAGCACCGCGGCGAGATAGCCGCCGATCATACTGAATCCGATCAGGTATCCCGCACCGAGCAAACTTATCAGACCGAAAAACAGGAGCGTCACCCCAAGATCGAAGATGGCAACAGCCAGCCCGAAGAGCAACAGTGGAACAAACACCAATGACGCGATCGCCCCGGAGATTCCTCCGAGCTTCGCACTATCTGATCGGTCGGTGGTTGCAAGCCACGCGGCAACACCGCCACCAAGAATCGGGGACAGCGGGATGAATGACGTGATAATCGTGACTACCGCACCGATTGCGGCATGGAGGAGTCGGTCACTATCCATACCATTTGTTCCGCTGGTACGCACTTGAGATTTCGGCTCTCGTTTCCCTCCTATTGCTATCGAAGCGCGTCTCGGAAACAGTACAGAAAAACTGCCGCGCCGTTAGTCAGCGACGGTCGGATCCGTCGTTCCAACGCTGTCGCCGTCGCCGCCCATCGCCAACGCCTCATCGGCCAGCGGTGTGAGTGCGTCCCGACCGAACAGTGCCAGAATGGCAAAGCCGACCTTTGTGATGATATCAAGGTAGACGATCACCATCATCTCCGTACTCGGCAGGAGAACTCCGAACCCAACCGGCGCGAGCAGCCAGACAACCGGGTACATCGTCCACAGCACAACCGTCACATTCCGGAGTTTGCCGAAGACGATCTCCACTCTGTCCGCTTCGAAGTTCCCCCGCTTTGGTAGTTCGACCACAAGGAGGTACGCAACACCCAGGTATGCGACGGTGCCGGCACTGAACAGTGCCAGCGAGACAGCTCCCTCAGTGAAGATGGCCGCAACGCCAAAGAGGATGAGCGCGACATCCAACCCGATCAACAACGCGTAGATCTCCTTGCCTGGTTTACAGAGCAATGCCATGTACAGCAGCAGCAGTGGCGTCGTCAGCAGCCAGTCGATGTACCGCGGCAGATAGAAGTTCGCGCCATCAACCGGGATCGTGCCGAGACCAGCCGCGGTGAGTGCGTATGAGGTGGCAGCGATCCCGGTAATGGCGGCCAGAATGGCGTAGTAGCGTTTGTTTTCTGGATCCTGTACGAAGTAGTATAGCGATGGGAGCGTTCCAGCCAGCAACGCGAGCACGCCGAAAAACGCCCACTGTTCAAATGAGAATATCATTGCGTCTCACCAAAGTTGAATCCGCTATCATCAGTTTTACCGCCATCAGTGGCTGCCATTGAAGCTGCAGTTTCTGGCGTCTCATCAACGGTTACCTCGTTGGTTACCGACCCTGACTCCGTCGTTGAGACTTCGAACTCCGCGAGCAGCGACCGGAGTTTCTCGGCCTGTGTGCCGAGTTCGGATGCCTCGCGCTCAACGGTTTTGAGGCTATCAAGCTGTTTGTTCGTCGTCTCTGTAACCTTGTCTGTCGCGTTCGAGGTCTGTTCGCTGATCGCTGCGACCTCATCAATCATGTCGACAACAGCACCCGCAGACGAGGCTTGGTCTTCCGTTGTCTGGTTGATCTCACTCATTGAGCTATCGATCTCGTTGACGTACTCGATAACGTCGTTTAGCTGGTCAATCGCCCCTTCGACCGTCTCAACCCCTTTGCTGATCCGGTCAGAGGTCTCGTCCATCCCCTCAACGGCTTCGCCGGTTTTGGCCTGAACGGTCTGGATCTTGTCGTCGATCTCGTCGGCTGCCTCCTTCGACTCTTCAGCCAGCGATTTGACCTCTTGGGCGACAACCGCGAACCCATCGCCCTCTTCGCCCGCACGGGCGGCCTCGATCGACGCGTTCAGTGCGAGCAGGTTCGTCTGTTCAGCGATCTCGCTGATCATCTCAACGATCTCGCCGATCTCGTCCATCTGTTCATCGAGGGTTTCGATATCGTTCATCGTCTCCTCGGTTGTCTCTTCGACAGCCGCCATCTGATCGAGTGCGTCGGCCGCGGCAGCCTCACCTTCGTTGCCAGCTTCGGTCGCGTTTTCGGTTGTGTTTGCGACCGTGTCGACGGTTGCGGCGACTTCCTCCGCGCCGGAGGAAAGCCCGTCCATCTCGTCGGCGACCTCTCGGAGGTTTTCGGTCTGTTTGTGCGCGCCATCGGAGATATCCTCGACAGCGTCTGAAACTCCACCGCTGGTTCGCTGGATCGTCTCCGCGCGGCTGTCGACCTCTTGGGCTGCCTCGCCGACGGTGTCGGCAAAGGCGGTGACCTCGCCGACGGTGCGTTCGAGATCCTCCAGCATCTCATTGAATGCGACACCGATCTGCTCCATCGCCTCGTTGTCGCTTTTCGGATCTACTCGCTGGGTGAGATCACCGTTTGCGACAGCGCGCATCGTCTTCTCGTAGCGTTCGGCCTGCTGTTCGATCCGCTCTGCCCGGCGTTCCATCTCATCACGTGCCTCTTGGGCCTCCGCCTTGCTGTCTCTGCGTTTTCTTTTGCCTCCTCTGCGGCGGCGATCTCTTCTTTCAGCGACCGTCGCATCGAGTCGAAGGATTGGTAGAGCTGCCCGATCTCGTCTTGGCGGTTCGTTTCAAGCTTTAGGTCCAACTCGCCGTCGGCCATCCGATCGGCTTTCTCCGACAGATGCCGAAGCGAGATGATTGTCTGGCTCCCGATTGTCACACCGATCAACGCGAGGCTGATCACTGTGAGTAAAATCAGCCCGAGAATGCTTGAACCGATTACGCCGCTTTCAGCACCCAACGCGCCGGCTGCCTCAAAATAAACGAAC
>OBKM01000431.1_pt1 | contig 20945 bp, 20 predicted proteins | sample 1519691 | NCBI WGS metagenome assembly OBKM01 (sample SAMEA37050418, study PRJEB22526) | metagenome | biome: saline pan; feature: lake; material: water | place: Egypt | collected 2015 | depth 0.5 m | reverse complement strand
TGACGCGCTCGCTGCGGGTGGGGCTTCCTGGTTCCGCGACGCGCTTTTTGACGGATGCTCGGCTGACGCCGCCCATCCGCGCAGGGAGCGCAGTCTCCGCAGGCGTGGATTCGGAGTGACCCACTCCTACTCGGTGGTGATGGCGAGATACATCTCGATCGTCTCTTGTGTCGGACTCGACGCCGAGACGATGAGTAGCTGCCATCACACTCCCAATCTTCGACTGGTAGTGTTGGAAATACCCGGCACAGAGTGAAAGTGAAACGAAGACGGCGCTGTATCCCCTCCTTACTGCGCTCCTTGTCCGCTTGCACGGACTGCGGTGCTTGTTGAGGGAGGGGGCTTAGCGCCTGCTATCAGCTAACCCGGGTCATTATATACGCGCTCACACACCAACTGTATATGGCAGCACCTGACAGCCGACGGGTCATCATCGATACCGACACCGCGGGGGACGACACACAAGCACTCTTGATGGCGGCGACGACCGACCGGCTGGCCATCGAGGGTGTGACGATCAACTGTGGCAACGTACCCTTCGATCGGCAAGTCGAGAACGCGAAGTACACGCTCGGGCTCGTCGACAACACAGCCCCGATCTACGAGGGCGCACGACAGCCACTCATGAAGGAGTTCAAACACGCCGAGTACGTCCACGGTGAGGGCGGACTCGGTGGTGAGTTGTTTCCGGAGACGGGGCGTCCCTCCGAAGAGCAACACGCTGCGGAATATATTGTCGAGGCCGCACGGAACAATCCTGGTGAGATCACGTTGATGTGCATCGCACCGTTGACGAACGTCGCTCTGGCACTCCAACTGGAGCCGAACCTGGACGAGTTGTTGGACGAGGTGTGGATCATGGGGGGCAATGTGAACTACCTCGGAAACGTCACGCCGGCTGCGGAGTACAACTTTTGGGTCGATCCCGACGCGGCCGCGATCGTCCTCAGTACTCTGGACGTCACACTCGTCGACTGGGGACTGACAGAACGAGACGCGACCTTCGACGCGGCCGCGCTCAGAGAAATCGAGGCGGGCCCCGACACAGACCTCTGTGACTTCTTCGAGACCATCACGACGACCGTCCGTGAGTTCAACCGCGACCAACAAGGGGAGGACCAGACGACACAGCCAGACTCCGTCGTGGCGGCGGGACTCATCGATCCGGACATCATTGAGGAAAGCGGCCGGTATCACGTAGCCGTCGATGCACGCGAGGGGCTGACCCGTGGGTATACCGCTGTCGACGTCAACGGCGTGACTGACGGTGAGCCGAACGCTCGCGTCATCGAGTCGATCGACGGGAAACATTTCGAGGATCTGTTTATGTCGATGTTGTTCGATGGCACACCGGACACAGCGCTGTGAACGACCTCGACCTACTCACCGCCGTCGGCGGCTCCTCGAGGACGGGGAGTGAGCCTGTAGGGGAGTGAGCCTGTAGGAGTTAAATCGCCCGAGGACCGGCCCCCGGGAGGCTGCGTCGCAAGCAAGCGAAAAGACTTATATCTGGGTTATTCCTATAGATGGATGATGCTCCTAACAGGGCTTACCATTGCCGGTGCGGTCGCCACCGCAGCACTCGGCGGGTACGCGGTCTACCGTGGAACCCGTTCGGTGGGTGGCAGCCTGCCGGTAACAAAGAGCCTCGTAACCGCCGCTGCCCTGTTTGTGTGGACAGCGGTGACGCTCCCACTCGCCGGCGCCGTGCTGGTTGGGGGCGCCCTTCTCGGCCTGACGCTGGTCCCGATCGTACTCGCTGCGGTCGGACTAGCCCTGCTGGCCGGCGGCCGCCTTCAGCCTCGTCACCGGGATCCGGACACGATCACCGTCTGAGCGGGAGTGTAAGACGCCCATTGATACTCGCCACGACGAGTCACAGCTACCGGTGTAGCAGCGAGAAACGCCAGCCGCAGGCTACAGTGCTCCGGTTCGAAGCCGCTCCCGGAGTTGTGCCGCTCGCTCGGCAATCGCAGTCCGTTCCTCGTCTGACTTCCGGTCGAGGTGGCCGTATACGAGTCCCATTCGGTGATTCGACCGCAGTTGCTCCTCGTTGCGGTCCAAAAAGTCCCAGTACAATGCGTTAAACGGGCACGCTCCTTCGCCGGTCGTTTTCGTGTGGTAGTATGGACACCCACTGCAGTGGTCGCTCATCTTGTTGATGTAGTTCGCACTCGAGACGTAGGGCTTGGTCGACATCACGTCGGAGGCGTACGTACCCATGCCCATCACGTTCGGCGTACAGGCCCACTCGAACCCGTCGACAAACGCCGTTTCGAACCACTCGTTAAACTCACGTGGGTCGACGCCGGCGACGGTCACGATGTTTGCAAGCACCATCAGTCGCTGGATGTGGTGTGCGTACCCGTTCCGACGAACGGTGTCGATCGCGTGGTTGACACAGGCCATTTCGGTGTCGCCGTCCCAAAAGGCAGGCGGGACCGGTTCGGTCGCGTCGAGCTGATTCGCTTCCCGAAGCTGTGGCATCTCTGTCCGGTAGACGTGGCGGACAAACTCCCGCCACCCGATAATCTGGCGAACGAATCCTTCGACACTGTTCAGCGGTGCGGCATCGGCCTCGTAGGCCTCGATCGCCGCCTCGGTGACCTCCCGTGGATCGAGTAACCCGACGTGCAACAATGGTGACAACAGTGCGTGGTTGAGCGTCGGATCGTCCGTTACCATCGCGTCCTGGTAGGCGCCGAAGTCGGGGAGTCGCTGATCGACGAACGCCTCGAGTGCCGTTGTGGCTCCTTCACGGGTAACCGGCCACCAGAAGGGGTCGGCGTCGGTCCACTCGGGAGCGTACTCTGCCTCAACCAGTTCGATGACGGCTTCAGTCGTCGCGTCGGGATCAAACGACGGTGGATCCGGTGCCTTGTAGTCTGCCGGTGGTGTCTCACGGTTTTCTTCGTCGTAGTTCCACTCTCCACCGACCGGTTCCCCACCGTCCATCAGATAACCCGTCTCGCGACGGACCGACCGGTAAAAGGTCTCGTGGCGGTACGGCGGTTCGTCCATCCACGTCTCGAACTGCTCGGGAGCGGTCAGAAAACGCTCGTTTGGGACGATTTTCAGTGCACCATCGGCAGCCTGCTGGAGGTCGTCGGCGAGGCCGTGGCGCTGTGGCCGCATGGCGGTAAGCGACGTCGTGGGGTTTGTGTCCGTGTATTCACTCAGCCCGTCAGGGAGAGTGTCGGCCTGGGTGTAGGTGACATCGTAGCCCTGCTCACGCAACCGGTCACGGAAGTGACGCAACGCGCTGTAGATGAGGATGGTACGGTGGGGGTGGTACCCGTGCTCGCCGATAGACCGCGGTTCGATCATCAAAACGCGGTCTGTTGGCGCAGTCTGCAAGGGCCCCCGTTGAGCCGTCAGCTGTGTGGGTAAAACGAGGACAACGTCTGGCGCAGCCATACCAACGTAAACCCGCTGCAGACGTAAGTCAGTTGTCCGGCGGTGAGGACCGATCAGCGAGTGGTGGATTTCGGAACAGTGCCTCGAGGATGACCATCAGTCCGACTACTGCAGCGACAAACAGCGTGGCCTCAAGCGGCAGTGAACTGACACCGGCAGCGACCACTGCAGCCCCGAAGGCAGTAGGAATCAGACCAAGCAAGAGGTCGTACCGCGATGTGACTGATCGTAGTTGGCGGACGGTTCCAGAACCGAGGTTTGTTACACTGTCCATCCTACTAACACCCCCTCATAATAGTATTGAGACGGAGGGAATATAAATTCCTCTCAGGACCGAGTGACTACTCTTCGAACTGTCGAAGCTGTGCCCGTCCCGGCGCGATCAGTTCGTCCAGATACTCCACGAGAGCCGACTTGGCATCCGCCGGGTGCAACTCGCCGGCGTCGAGATCCGTGGCAAGGGCCTCGTAGTTATCGTACTGCAAGTCACCGCCGTACTTCGCTGGGCGTTCGATCGCGACGGTCTCGAATCGGGGGAACACATGATAGGCGTATAGCTGCAAAACCGGGTTTTCACGCTCTCGACCCTGTTCGTCTGGCTCGGGGTCACGCGTCGGCGGACAGTAAGCCTCGGTGATCTTGTCCTCGAGGTCCGCCTTGGTATCGGCCATCGTGATATCGATCCCCTCGCTTGCGGACATCTTTCCAACACCAGTCCCGAGATCGGCGATAATTGGCGTGTGGATTGCGGGACGCACCTCGTAGCCGACCGTCGGGATCGTCTCCCGGTGGAGCATGTGGACCTTCCGCTGGTCGAGGCCACCAACCGCGAGGTCCAAGTCCAGGTACTCGATGTCCAATGCCTGCATCAGTGGGTACAACACGTGGGATACCTTCGCCGTTTCGTCGCTTTGGAGTTCGGCCATCGCCCGCTGTGCGCGGTTCAGTGATGTGTTAACAGCCAGTTCCTGCAGGTCGAGCTGGAACTCCTCCTCAAACTGGAACGCCGACCCGTAGACGAACTCCGTCCGCTCCGGATCGAGTCCAGAAGCGAGAAACTGGGCCTGCATCTGCTCGGCAGTTCCACGGATCTCCTCGAATGTACCCTTCCCGTTGAGGTAGGCGTGAACGTCGGCGAGCAGGATGACGACAGACATGCCGGCCTCCTGGAGGTCGATGAGCTTGTTCGTCGTCAGTAAGTGACCCAGGTGAAGGGCCCCAGAGGGCTCGTAGCCCACGTACGCCCGCTTCCCTGAGGGCGCGTCAGCAAGTGCCCGAAGCTCGTCTTCGGTCACTGCTTCGACAGTGTTGCGGGTCAGCAACTCGTAGGCGTCCATATACCGGGGAAACGAAGCTAAACGGTTTAGAGGCGTCGGTCCTGACTGCGAATGTGTCCAAGCGGAGTGTGGTCCTCAACCAGATCGTCGAACGGGTAACACGTGGGTCGTCGGTCCCGGAGATCGCGGAGGCACAAGACATGACCGAAGCTGCCGTGGTGGAGGCCCTCGGCGAGCTCGTCGATGTCGGTCTCCTCAACCGTGATGAGGCGGGGTACGAACTCGCGATCACGCCGGTGAGTGAAACGAGTCTCGGACCCTACCGCCTCCGGCACCGGTACGTCGTCGACAGCACCAACCGGTGGGCCACGCGGGCGGGGCCACCGGCAGACCCGACTGTGTTTCTCGCGACCGTCCAGACCGCGGGCCGTGGGCGCCACGACCGTCAGTGGGCTTCCCCAGCCGGGGGACTGTGGTCGACACTCCTCATCACGCCGGAGGCCTCTGGGGCTCAGCTCCCACGCCTCACCCTCGGGATGGCAGTCGCCGTTGTCGGGGCCCTCGCCGAGATCGGTGTCGAGGCCGCGATCAAATGGCCAAACGACGTGCTCATCGGGGGTGAGAAACTCGCGGGAATTCTCACCGAGTACACCGACCCGTGGGCCCGGATCGGAGTTGGCCTCAACGCAGCCGTCCCGCTCGATCGACTGCCCGCAGGGGCGACGAGTCTGCTGGCACACGGCACCACGGTCGAGCGGGGCGCACTCGCCGCCGCCGTCTACAAGCGGTTCGCGTCGCTTGCCGACCAGTCAGACCGGATCCTCACCCGGTGGCGCCGCCACGCCGCGACGCTTGGACGGCGGGTCAGCGTCACGACCGGCGAGGAGACGATCACCGGCCGAGCGGTCGACGTCGCGTCGACTGGGGCGTTACAAATCGAGACGCCCAGCGGCGTCCGAACGGTCACCGCAGGCGACTGTACCCACCTGCGCCACCGTTTCACCTCCCCGTAATCCGATTGTCCTCGTCCTGCAGTACCGAGGACTGCTGGTAGTTGGTGGTACTACGATTTCTTTATACGTGGAGCAGGCGCAATACCACGGCCTACGCGGGGGAGGAGGTCAATGAGTGTGGAACCAGGAACAAGCCTGTTCCGTCGGTCGCGACACTTTTTGTGCCAGAGAAAGTCCCGTGTTTTCACCAACTGTTAGGGCAGTACCAGTCGCGTGACGTCGGCCGGCTCGGCACGGCGAACGAACGCTCGAAGCGGGTCCTGGACACCGGCGAGATTGTCGGTCGTCAAATCGAGCATCTGTAGGGCAGCCGGCCGGCCCTCGGCGATGACGCCGACGTCAAGGTCCGCGATCGTGGCGGGGTTTCGGGTCGCCATTGCGAGGACCTCGGCGGCTGGTAGATCGTAGAGCTTCGCGGTCAGTTCCATCTCCCGGAACATCGACGGCGCATTGAGCATGACGTTGTCCGTGCCCAGTGCGACGGTCGTCTCGGCTGCGAGCCGGCCAAGCGGGGGCTGGCCGACGTTCGTGGCCAAGTTCGAGCGGGGACACGCGACCACGGGGACGGCGTCCTCGGCGATCCGGCGGTGGTGTTTCTCGCGGAGGTGAACCCCGTGTACGATGAAATCCGGATCCAGGTCTAGTGCTGGTGTGACGTCGGTATCGTCGACCTCTCCTGCGTGGATTCCAAACAGTTTCCCGGCCGCTCTTGTCGCCGTTCGTTCTGCGGTGAAATCAGCGTCGTTGGCGCCACTGGCGCCGAAACCATCGGCGTACTCCAGTACGTCGACGGTTTCACGGCCGAGGACGACCGGGTCGACCTCCGTCTGGGCTGCTGCCTCTTGGAGCGCGAGTACACCAGCGACACCACCCTCACGGAACTCGAGGGTACTCACCGTGCCGGCTGCCATCATATACTCAAGCGTCCGGCGCATCTCGGCAACGAGATCGGCCCGGTCGGCCTGCTCCAACAAACGGTGTTTGAGTCCATCCGGGGGGGCGACAAGTTCCTCTAAGGACAGCCCGCGTCCGGCTCCCTTCGCGATCGAGTCGCCTAGGTGTGTGTGGCCGTTGACGAATGCCGGCGCAATCAAGCGTTGTGTGTCGACCGGGGCCGTCTCGATGGCTGCGATCTGGCCGTCTTCGATGTGCACCCGTCCGGGGTGGGGAGTGTACTCGGGGCCACGGAGGATCGTTCCGGTGAGTGTCTCGGATCGCATAACAGTTGTTGGTAATACGATTTCTTTATTCAGTGTGGGACGTGCAACAAGGCTGTCCTGCGTATAATTACACGCTCCCTGTTGAATAAAATTATCGTATTTTCAACCACTGACAAGCAGGTCCTTAGAGGTCGACATCCGTCACGACCGGGCCATCAGTCTCGAGGCCAAGCACCGCAGTTGCCGCCTCGCCGACTGCTCCTGTGACCGTTGCAGGCGCGTAGACCCCCAGCCGCCACTGGGAGCGGTGCGCCGACCGGAGCGCATCGACAAGCGGCGATTGATCTTCTAGGTGCCGGATATTGCCACCGACGATGACACGTGCGGTGGTTTCGGTCATGGCCGGTCGGTCCGGGATATCGACGATCACCTGGTCCTCGTCGACACCGGCCCGTGCTGCGATCGTCGCCTCCCACTCACTGCGTTGTTCGTGTGACGTTTCGATCACTGATTCCGGGACCACCTCGAGTTCGGCCCAGACAGCCCGTTTGTACAACGCCCGAGTGTCGAGACGGCGGGCGTACGCCGCTGAAGCAGGCGTCTCACGGAGTGCGACGAGCAGTTCTGGATCGTCAAACCGCCGAACCGTTTCCGCGTCGTGCGCACCAGTGGTGATGAGCCGTTCCGTTGCACGACGGAGCATGGACTTGCTGATCCGGGCGACGTGGTGGTTGTACACCGTTGGAGTCATCAGTGCACGGGCGATGAGAAGGTTCTCCGCGCTTTGCACGTTGCCGGGCGCAAGCACCAACTGCCCGTCGCTAAAGAGCAACGACCGAAGAATGCGCTCGTGGTCGATCACGCCATACGAGACGCCGGTGTGATGGGCATCACGAACGAGGTAATCCATTCGGTCGACGTCGAGTTCACCCGAGATGACCGCGCCGTACTGCCCGATGCCCGCGATGCGGTCGGCGATAGCCTGCGGGCTCAGATCGTTGTCTTTGAGAATAGGCGCAATGGCGCTTTCCTCGAGGAGGTCTCTGACCTCGTCGTGGTACCGGCCGGTGTAGCGGTGGACGAGGTCTTCGATGTTGTGACTAAACGGTGTGTGGCCGATGTCGTGGAGTAAGGCGGCGACTTGCAGTCGTGTGGCCTCGCGGGCGGAAACGCCTTCGAGGTGTGTCGTCGCCCGCCGGGCCAGGTGGTAGACGCCAAGACTGTGCTCGAATCGGGTGTGGTTCGCAGACGGATACACAAGCGAGGCGGTGCCGAGCTGTTTAATTCGACGGAGTCGCTGGACCGGGGGTGTATCGAGCAACTGGCGTGGGACCCCCGAGACATCGATATGGCCGTGGACACTGTCCTTGATCGTCTTCACGGTCTGGTCCTAAAGGAGGTCGTCGTAGGATTCGTGGCCGTGGATCTCGACGCCGCCGTCGGTAATCTCGGCCAGGTAGACGCCGTTGCCGGAGCCGGTGTCACGCTCGGTTGCACTTTTGATCCCACGGGCCGCGATTTCGGCTGCCTCGTCGTTCGAGAGGCCTGCCTCGTAGTATTGCTCGAGAGTACCGTAGGCGAGTTGCATCCCGGAGCCCGTCACGGTGTAGTCGTCTTCCATCACGCCGCCGGCCGGATCGATAGAGTAGACGTGGGGGCCGTCGTCGTCGATGCCGCCGAGTATCGGGTTGATAGCGAAAAACGGGCCACCACGGGCAAAGTTCCCGGCGATTGTCGACAACGCCTGCATACTCATCCGGTCACTCCGGCGTGCCTCGTAGAGGTTCGCCTCGGCACGGATGTTCGCGATGAACGACTGTGCCCCGCCAACAGACCCTACCATCGTCATCGCAGCGGTCGGGTGGATCTGCTCGACCTTCTGGACGTTCTTGTTCGAGACAAACCGGCCAGCGAGACTCGCACGTTGATCGGTTGCGATGACTACACCGTCGGCGGTTGTGATCCCGATTGTCGTCGTCCCGGTCTTGCTGACATTCTCAAGGTCGGCTTCGCTGAAGTCGTTCTCCGGCATCTCACCGACACGTGGAGCATACGGGTCAGTCGGTCCAGAGATAGGCTGTTCGTCGAGTCCCGACGTTGGAGTCGATGGACGTCGCATTACGACAAAATAGCAGTCCCGCACATAAAAACGCGCCGCATAAAAGCACGCCGTTTACTCGCCCGCGGCGGTAAGCGGGAACTCGTCTCTGACGGTCTTGTGTACCGTTGTCGGATCGACGGTCCGTCCGTCGATGTCGACGGACTCGCCGTCGGCCAACAGGCCGTACATCGGGCCTTCCGGCACACCGTGGGCTTTTGCCTGGTCAGGATCGAAGACGGTCCGGGTTGCGATCAATGCCTCCCCATCGACGGTGACCGTGTCGTACCGCTCGGTGAGGATCCGACGGAACGCGCCGACGAGTGGGGCAGGGACAGCCCCACACAACGGCTGGTCGGCCGCGGCGACGACGGTGGACTGTAGCGCTCCGGTATCAGGAGCTGTACAAAACGCGAGCAGGGTGTCACGGAAGGCCGCAACCACCGCGTCTTGGTCGATGTTCCTCGCTGTTTCGACGAGCGGTTCCGGAAGGCGGGACACCTCAACGGCGACGGTCGGCTCCGCGTCCTGGGCGGGTACACCAAACCGGACGACTGCATCGTCCGGAAAGGCACTCATGAGCCGGTCAACCACGGCCCCGGCGACCCCCGTTGTCTCCCGGAGCCACGTCTCACTGACGCGGTCGTAGCCGAGTGTCTCGAGCCGTTCAGTCAAGACTGGATACTCGCCGTCGACGACAAACCGGGTCGTGTCGCTTTTATCGAACAGCTGGTGGAGCACCGGCGGGGCCGGTTCCTCCAGGGCCGCGAGTCCCCAGTCGGGCGCGACGTGGCCAACGGCCCAGTCGGTCTCGCGGACGATCCGGGTACACCGTGGTGCGTAGTGACTCCCGCCAATACCGACGACCGAGCGGTCGTGGTTGTCTACAGGCTGTGGCAACGAGAGAATCGCCTTCGCGACGGCTGTCGCACCGGCCGGGTCGGTCCACTGCTCGGTGTCACTGCCCAGTTCGATAAACAGACTCGGGACGCCAACCGAGGTCGGGCCGTGGTGGGTTGCTTCGAGTGAGACCTCGTACTGTTCGGGAGCGTACCGATCGAGTTCAGCGATGGCGGCAGCAGCCGTCTGTGGAGCCGCTGTCGCGAGTGACCGTGAAGCGCCGCCGTACTCCGCAGCACCGAAGTTGCCGGTGTGGTGGGCGGTCAACAACGGGCCAGAATCGCCGGAGTGGCGCGAGGCAAAGACGACGACGTCTGGGTCAGTGAAGGCTGCCGCGACGTCGGGCATCTCAAGGTGGAGAGCATCGAATGTTCGGAGTTCGAAGTGTCCGGAGTGGTAGACGGTCCCCCCGCCGTTTGCCTCAGACTGTGTCGTGTCGGAGGTCTGTTCCCATGAACACTCCTCTAGCAACCGCTCACCGATGTGTTCCGAAGCAGCGTCGGCCGTGCTGACGACGATTCCGATCACACCGGCGTTCGGATCGGACTGGCCTAAACGTGTCTGGTTTGGACCGCCAGTCCTATGCCGGCCGGGTGGCTGCCACCGGTATGGATGTCTACGGGCTGATCGGGCGGCCGGTCGAGCACTCCCTCTCGCCGCCGATGCACGAGGCGGCCTACGAGGAGCTCGGGCTCGATGCCCGGTACGTAACCTTCGAGCCAACTGCGGACGCCGGAAGCGCGATCGCAGCTGCAGAGTCTCTCGGGATGGCTGGGCTGAATGTCACAGTTCCGTTCAAAGAGGCCGTTGTCCACGACGTCACCCTGGCAGGACACGCCCGCGAAATCGAGGCCGTCAACACCGTCGTTTTCACCGATGACGGAGCGGTCGGGTACAACACAGACGCCGTTGGATTCCGGCGAGCACTCGCTCACCACGGCATCACATCGACAGACCGGCGGGCTGTGCTAGTTGGTGCTGGCGGGGCTGGACGGGCCATCGCGACGGCATTAGCCGACGACGGCGCGGCCATCGAGATCTACAACCGTACGAGTGAACGGGCTGCCGATCTTGCCGCAGCTGTCGGGGCAGACCAGTGGGGTGGGCTTGCCGAGGCGACACTGACCGATGCCTGTCGTCGGGGAGACCTGTTGATCAACGCGACCAGCGTCGGCCTCAAGGAGGACCGGTCGCCGGTTCCAGCGGCCGCACTCTCCGAGGATCTCGTTGTCTTCGATGCCGTCTACCGCCCCCCACAGACGCGACTCCTCAGGGAGGCAGCTGCTGTCGGGGCTCGGACGATCGATGGAGCGTGGATGTTGTTGTACCAGGGGGCAGCTGCCTTCGAGCACTGGACCGGCATAGACGCACCCACGGAGGCGATGAACGCGGCGTTGCGCGACCGGTTATCGGGCTGACCGAGGAGAGTTGAGCAAGAAGCGTTGACCAAGAAGAATTGACCAAGAAAAATTTACCGAGGGGCACACTACAACAGAGTAATGATCCGACGACTCGTCCGAACAGTGGGTCTTCCAGTGTCCCCGCCGACCGAACGCAAGCCGCAAGTTACTGTCGAGTATGATCCACGGAAACGGGCCAAGGCGGAGCTGACTGCACTCTCCGGCATTGGTGAGAAGCGCGCTCAGCGTCTCATCGACGCAGGCATCACCTCACAGGAGGCCTTAGCGGCTGCAGACTCAGCCAAGCTGGCCGAGGAGACCGGGTTGAGTGAACGCCGGCTCACACGGTGGATTGAAGCAGCGATGGACGACTAGACCGGTCAATCGAGGCTGGCTTCGGTGATCTCGAGGTGGCCACGGGTACCATCCCAGTGAGCAGTTGCACTGAACGTGATCGAGCGGGTCATATGGGGGCCATCGGTAACGACAGTTTCGTACTCACCGCCTTCTCCCATCAGATGAATGCCGTGAGTGCTGCGACGAGCAGCCAGCTCGTCGATCGTCTCGTGGTCGATTGCCCGGCCAAGCCAGGTTCGGTCGAGGCCGGCGGCGGCGACAGCGACGATGTGGATCTGGAAGCCAGCATCGACCATAGCACGCAGCGTTGGTTCGGGGTCACACTGCCACAGCGGGGCGAACAGCTCCAAATCGAGGTCCGCACAGACTGCTGCAATCCGGTCACGCTGAAACGAGCTCTCAACGGCACCAGCCACGACGCCAACAGTGCCGTCCCCGCTGCGGTTGGCCAGCGCGTCTGCAAGGGGGGCAACCTCGGCGTCGCCGATCTCGCCGCTTGTCGCAGCCGCTGCGGTCGACACGTCGGTCGCCACGACCCGATGGGGCCGGGCACCGATGCTCTCGGCAGCGAGTTCCGGAATCGGATCCGGAGGCGGCTGGTACATATACGAGTCAGCCGGTGGCGTGACAGTAAGGAGATCAGTCACCGTGTGGCCGGTCGTCTGGGCCCGCCACAGTGAGTACGAGGAGTCTTTGCCCCCAGAGAAGAGGCTCACCCAGTGACCGGAGGACGCATCGCTCATCGACGACGGCTACCGGAGCGAGCGGTATACCAGCTTGGATTTCGGCAGTCGGGACACCACCACAGCCCCCGCAGACCCCCTCCGGCGCAGACCCCCGGTATCGCCTCGTCGGCCTCCATGCGGCAGACAAGATGTTACAAACGAGGACGGGAGGCCGGCCCGCTGTTCCGCGGTAACACCCACACACATCGGCACGGAGGGGATGTCAGTCCTGGGTCACGTCGGCCGTCTCCAGGTACAACGAGCCAAGATACGACGCAACACGGACGCCGACGGTCGCGATGACCACCGCGGTCACCACGGCGGCTGCGAGTCGCTGGCCCGGCTCGAGGAGGATCGATTCGACGGAGATCGGGCCGATCACGATCGCTGGCAGCACTGCTGGACCCGTGACGTCTGACAGCTCAAGGAAGTAGCCAGCGAAGCCACGGATGACGACGCCGACGGCTATGATGAAAAACGGGAGATTCAATACGGACATGCGGACCGGCTCGTCGGTCGCGATGAGGTTATCGAGCAGTCGCCCCACGGTAGCCGTCAGCCCCGAGGCGACGATCCACGGAATGCTCTCGTATGTAAACTGTGTGGCCAGCACGGCGGGGTCTTCCGAGAGGGCCGGATCGGAGAGACTGAACAAGCCAAAGGAGATCCCAAGCAACAAGAGTCCAGCGGCGACAACATAGGTGACAACGGAGACGTTCCCGGAGTACAACGCTTGACGGAGCTGTCGGCTGAGCGCCTCGAAGTGGCGTTCGAGCCGGAAGCCTTTGAACAAGAGAAACAGACCGATGACGGTGACGATTGTCGCAGCCGCGAAAGCGGCCGAGGCGAGATAGGCCAACACCGGGAACACGACCAGCGCCATCCCAAGGGGGACCAGTGTTGTCTGACGGAGTTCCTCGTCGGCGAGGAACTGCTTGAGAAGGTAGTAGGTCGACTCGAGGTCGTGGGCTTGGCGCACGACGACACGGTCGACGGAGTCAACCGGTATCCGGCTCTCCACGATCGGGACCAACTGTTCGTCCTCGGCACTGTCGACAATCAACACTGCGGCGTCGGGGTCGGTAGCCTCGAGGATCGAATCGAGCTGGTCGGCGACGGAACGGTCGGCACCGACAACTGATTCGGTCCGTCCGGAAATGACGGCAACTTCCGCGGCATCTCCGTCCGCACGCAGCTGCTGTGTGACACGAAGGCTCTCAAGAACGGTGTTGACGCTTGAAGACTCCGGATCGGCGAGGCCGAGGTCGACGACGAGCGAACGAACGGTTTCCCAGCCGGTGACCGGGAAGTCGGCGTCGGCCCCCTGGCTGATCTCCCCGGTCCGGTCGAGACAGAGCACAAGCGTCGTCACGACACATCGACCAATGGGGGCCCTGCGTAAATCCTTCGTGGTTGCGTCCAACCGCCGCTCACGAGGGCCGGACGTGGTCGTACTCGGCGGCGATTGGATACCGCCAGCCCATCCCGAAGGCCCGCTCAGTGACGCGGAGCACCGGTGGGAACTGCTCGCGTTTGAACTCGGCGTTGGGCACCCGATCGAGCACGGTCGCCGCGACGCCGCTGCCGAAGGTCTCCTGGAGTGTCTCACCGGTGGCCGTCTCGTCGATGTACGCCTGCAGGGCTGGATCGAGGTCCGTGTAAGGGGGTAAGACGTCGGCGTCCGTCTGATCGGGCGCGAGTTCTGCTGATGGGGCCTTGTCGATCACCGCCTCTGGAATGGGTGGGCTGTCGGTGGGTGGGGCGGCGTTAAACTCCTCAGCGAGATCGTAGACCAGGGCCTTGAGACAGTCCCCAAGCGGTGCGAGTGCGCCGACGGTATCGCCGTATAGGGTACTGTACCCGACGGCGGACTCGCTTTTATTGTCTGGTGTCAACACCAGGGCTGATTCGGCGTTTGCGATCGCCATGAGGAGTGTCCCACGAACCCGGGCCTGAAGGTTCTCGTCGGTGACCCCCGTGACGGTGGTGCCGGCGTTTGTCAGGGCCCTCCGGAGTGTATCGACTGCCGGTTCGATCGGCACTGTATGGAAGCGAATATCGAGCCGGTCGGCCACCCGGCGGGCGTCGCTGCGGCTCTGTTCACTCGTTACCGCCGATGGCATCGTTACACCGATCACGTGTTCGGATCCGAGGGCATCAACCGCAAGCGCTGCCGCAACCGAGGAGTCGATACCGCCGGACATGCCGACGATAGCCGTCTCGAAGCCGGTTTTCGAGAAGTAGTCACGGACACCCAATCGCAGTGCACGACGGGCTTGTTGTGAGCGCGGCATCGAGGGTGCCCTCGGTGAGGACTGATCCTCCAGTGGCAGCGCAACGGTCGCGTCGTCTGGCTTAAAGCCCGCGAGCTCCGTGACACCCCCCGTCGAAGGATCGACGACCAACGAATGGCCGTCAAAGAGCAGTTCGTCGTTACCGCCGACCTGGTTGACGAAGACAATCGGGGTCTGGGTGCGGTCAGCGTGGCGGCGAAACCGGTCGATGCGGGCCTGGGGCTTGTCGATGTGGAAGGGGCTTGCAGAGAGTGTGACGATCACGTCGGCGGCACCTGCGAGGTCACCGATCGGGTCTGTTCCGTGGCGCCGTTTGCCGGTCACCCGAACGTCGTGCCATGCGTCCTCACAGACTGACAGTCCAACCGTGGTCCCATCGAGGTCGACGGTTACAGGGCGTGACCCGGCGGCGAAGTACCGACGCTCGTCGAAGACGTCGTAGTTGGGCAGCAGGCGTTTTGCGTACCAGGTCTCACGGGTGCCATCGGCGAAGGCAACGGCGGCGTTACAAAGCGGGGGACCGGCGTCTGCGGGCGCAGGCAAAGCTGCACCAACAACAAGCGGCGGCCCAGTCTCGGTCCACGCCGCGAGCCGCTTGAGGGCCCGCTTCTGTGCCTCATGGAGCCCATCACGGTGGAGGAGATCCTGTGGCGGGTAACCAAGCACCGCAAGCTCAGGGGCGACGACCAGGTCGGCACCGGCGTCTGCCAACCTGGTTGCGGCCGCGGTGATCGCCTCCCGGTTCGCCGTGACGGCACCGACAGTCGGGTTGTGTTGAATCAGGCCAACGCGAAGCTGGTCTTCCATTGGTGTCTGGTAAGGGCGAGCGGGAAGTATATGTGACGCCTGGCGGTAGTCCAACGGACATACCCGATGATGTTTCTGGTAACTGAACTCCTATATGACCGGTCAGCGTCGGCCAGGTATGCAGTACGTTGACTGTGGTGTGTTCTACGACGGGACGAGTGAGTTCAAAGAAGACATGCGGCTGCTAATCGACGAGGACGGCCGTGTCGATACGGTTGGGCCGATCGAGTCGGTAACGGCGCCGGAGGGGGCAACACGGCGCGACCACACCGGGGAAGTCGTGATTCCAGGGCTTATCGATGCACATCTCCACCTCGCGGGCAGTCGGTCGATGGATCCCTTCGCACGGGTCACCGAGTACGAGCGGGTGGCCTTACAGACCGCACGAGGGACCGCCGATCTCCGAAAGTTACTGGCCGCTGGGTTCACGACCGTACGTGATGTCTCAAGTGACGCCGGGCTCGGATTACGCGACGCCGTCGCCGAGGGTGTCATTCCTGGACCGCGAATCTTCACCGCCGGCCGCGGGTTCTCACAGACAGGGGGGCACGGAGACTTGCATTACCTGCCACAACAGTGGCTCGAAACGGACGACGACCAGCGTGTCGTCGACGGACCACAGGAGTGTCGCAAAGGCGTCCGCCGTCGGATCCGACAGGGAGCTGACCTGGTCAAAATAATGACGACCGGCGGCGTTCTCTCCGAAAAGGACGAGCCACACCACAGCCAGTTCACCGATGCAGAAATCCAGGCATTCACCGAGGAGGCACACCGCGTCGGGATGCCAGTGGCCAGTCACGCACAGGGTACACCGGGGATCAAGAGTGCACTCCGCAACGGCGTCGATACGATCGAACACGGCATCTACCTCGACGAGGAGGCGATCAACCTCTTTCACGAGACCGACGGCATCCTCGTCCCGACACTGGCGATCGTCGAGCGGATCGTCGCCCACGGTGAGGACCACGGCATTCCACCGTGGGGGATGCGAAAGGCCAGACAGGTTCGAGAAGACCACCACGAGGCGGTTGAGGCGGCCTACGACGCCGGCGTGACGATCGCGGCCGGCACAGACTTCATCGGTCCTGACTTGGTCCCACACGGCGAGAACGTCATGGAACTCGAGCTTTACGTCGAAGACGTCGGCATGGACCCGGTCGATGCACTTCACACTGCGACCGGCGCTGCGGCAGACACCCTTCCCGACGACGACGTTGGAAGATTAACACCGGGCAATCACGCGGACTTCATCGCGCTCCCGGCGGATCCTCGTACAGATATCAGTGTGTTACGCGGACCAAAGGACGTGTACAAAGGCGCCACAGCGGTCGCAGTCGACGGTCACGACTGATCGTCGTGGAGGGCTGTGGCACGGTCGGCCGCTCTTGTCCGGACCGCAGTCTCATCAAGCACGGTGACCGTTCGGTCGGCCATGAGTACTGTCCCGGCACAGACTGTGTGGCGAACGTCGCTGCCATCGGCAGCGTACACGAGATGGCTCACCGGATCCGTCACGGGTGTCGTCCGTGGGGCAGTCAGATCCACGACTGCGAGATCCGCTGGGGCGCCGGTCTCAATGCGGCCGGTTCCGAGGCCGGTCACAGCAGCTCCACCTTGTGTCGCCATCGAGAGCACAGCCGGGGCTGAAACAGCGGCCGCATCGCCGGCGGCGAGTTTTCCGAGCAGGGCTGCGTCACGCATCTCGTCGAGCAAATCGAGAGTGTTGTTCGAGGCGGCGCCGTCGGTGCCCAGCGCAACCGGAACCGCGGCGTCGAGTAACTGTTGGACCGGTGCCATGCCGCTTGCGAGTTTCATATTCGAGGCGGGGCAGTGGACGACCCCGGCACCTGTCTCTGCGAGCAGCTCGATCTCCGATGGATCAAGGTGGACACCATGTGCAATAAAGTCATCCGGATCCAGCAACCCGAGGTCGCGGGCGTAAGCGAGGGGACGCCGGCCGTGCTCGTCGACGATCGGCGTAACCTCGTCTGTGGTCTCGTTAGCGTGGAGGTGGACGGGAACGCCGGCGGCGCGGGCTTGTGGCAGGTACTCGCGATAGAATGCATCGCCGACGGTCGTCAAACTGTGTGGCATAAACGCTGTCTGGATCCGGCCCGCCGCCGTCCCGTTGTAGCGACGGGCGAACTCGAGGCTGCGCTGCACCTCTTCGTGGGCTGCCTGCTCGTCTTTCCCGACGGTAACCGCGCCGGTCCCGAGGCGGGCCCGCAGGCCGGCCGTCTCGACGATCTCGGCAACGGCGTCCATGTGAAAATACATGTCCACGAAGGCAGTCGTCCCCGATTTGATCATTTCGAGGACGCCCAGAGCAGCACCAGCACGGACGTCTGCCGGTGCCATCGCTTCCTCAATTGGCCAAACATCCTCCCGTAACCAACGGTCAAGCGGCTTGTCGTCGGCAACACCACGAAGCAGCGTCATCGCGGCGTGGGTGTGGGCATTGACCAGTCCAGGGATGACGAGTCCGCCACTCGCGTCGAGCGTTCGGTCAGCGGCGGGGCAGTCCTCGCCGACCTGTTCGATAGTGCCGTCGGCGGCGTACACGTCGGCACGCTCGACGGTCCCGTCGGGCAGCAACACGTCACCCCCGGCGATACGGAGACTCATATCAGTCCCTACCAGCGGCGGGCGTTAAGACTCCCGGGTCGCCGTCCGGATCTCGTCAACCGCTGCGTCCGTTTTGAACGCGGTACCGGAGTAGTGGGCCGGCGAGGCGGCGTGGCCTGCCGCTTGCAGCTGCGTGAGAAACGCATCGAGTGGCGGCGCCGGGCGGGACCACTGCTTGCACAGTCGGTGGTAGTCGTAGTGTGTTGGTTCCGGCAGCTCTGCGGCGACGGTTCTCGCGAGATCTCGGGCGTGGCTGGCCTCGTCCATCCCGTTGTCGACGGCCGCAGCAACCGCACGCGCAAAGTCCGGTTCACAGATCGGGTCGAGCCAAACAGGGCCCGCGGTCACTACCTGGTCGCCGCCACAGTGTGGACAGTTGGCCGGGGCCTGTGCGAACCGGCCGTGATCGGGCTCTCGATAGAGACACTCCGGACAGTGATAGAGGTATCCGAGTCCCGCACGAGCGGCATCTGCAACCTGGGCTCCGCCCTCGAGTTCGAGGTAAACACGGACGTAATGCCGAGAGGCGTGGGCAAAGACCGGACGCGCGGCGCGGTCCTGGCGGGCAGCGACGCGAACGAGGGCCGAGATCAGGATCCGCAGCCCCATCTCGGGGTGGTAGTCGGTGTTTCGGGGGACGGCATCGTACCGCCGGATCCCGGCGTTGAAGTGCGCTCCACAAAGCGGAGCCGTGTCAGTGGCCGTGACCGCGAGCAGCCGGCGAGTCCCGGCGACAGCAGCGGCCGCAAACGGCATCGGCGAGCCAAACGGATCGATATCGACGACGTCGAAACGCTCCTGATGGAGCAAGGCGTTTGCGTCCACCCGCCGGACCGCCGAGTCGGTGTCGTTTCGATGACAGTTCTCGCGTGCCAGCGCGACTGCCTCAGGGTCGTGGTCGGCCATCGTCACGTCCCACCCATCGGCGGCGGCGCGGATTCCACGGACGCCGCTTGCTGTCATCGCATCGAGATACGAACTCGCCTCTGGGGACCGGTCGCTGTACGCCCGGAGCACCGCCACCGTGAGATCCCGGTTGAGAACCTGGTTTGGGTTGTAGAAGACCGCCTCTTCGATCGCCTCCTCGGAAGCCCCGGGCACACTCAGCACGACGTCGCCCTCAGTGACGTCCATAGGGCAACGAAGCTGACGGGCAGGCAAAAGCCGTCCGAACCAGTTTAGGCATTCCCCTAGTTACGGAGTGGTGTGACATCTGCAGACGGGTGGCGTGGAGAGCTCGCAGCGACTGGCGAGTTGACCCCTGAGATTACCGCCAGGATTCTCACCCGGTATGGGGAACGTGGCCGGAAGGCGATCGACGCCATCGGCGAACAGCGGGTCAAACAGTATCGGGACTTCACGGTCGTTGTCGGGCACACAGAAGAGTACGTCGTCGAAGGCGGGAGCTGCCCTTGCAAAGACGCGGAGTACAACCTCGACGCAGAGGATCCGGATGACCTCTGCTGGCACGCCCTGGCCGTGGAGATCGCAAAGCGCGTCGACGCCCTTGACGAGCACGATATGTGGTACTCTGAGGTCAACGAATTTATATGAGTGATTTTTATTGCGTGTCCTTGCCGCGTTTCGAGTATTTAAAACCGGCGTGAGCCGGTAGTGAGGTCGTGTCTACTACAAGAGTGAAGTAGTAGGCGTTCCTGCAGACTTCTATTGATGCACGAGACGGAAGAAAAAACTCTGAACAGCCTCGTACCGCGTGGTATAGTTCGTGCGTCTCAGAACTGGTTTCGTGGGTTTCAGGGCCAGCGGGTCGGAGACCCGCGGCCCTGTCCTCACTGCGGCGAAACCACGGTTTGGAAGAACGGCTACCGGACAGATCGAACCTTTGCCATTCTTATCACTGACGATGGCTTTGATGCGATTACTGTTGAACTTCAGCGATACCAGTGCTCTGGGTGTCGTCATTCCTTCGACGGCGATAGCTCGGAATGGTTCTACGAGGACTGTGACTACGCTAAACCAGTTGTTAAGCTCTGTTTGTTTCATGCTGCGAAGAATCCGTTTCACGCCTGTGAACGGATTCTTCAGAATCAGTATGGGATTCAGGTAGACCGTGATACGGTTCAGAACTACGCCGAGCGATTCGGCGACGAAGTCGCCGACCGCCATGGCGTCAAGATCGCTGATTCGACTGTCTCCATGAACTTTCTCTCGGTACTCTTCGATGTCGACACAGTCGAAGAGCTCAAATCTACATTCTCAGACGAACTTGCTGACGAAGAGATAGACGGTCTCGGCGGAGTAGTAACTCGGAAAAGCTATTGAGGAAATTCAGCAATCGAGGGGATAAGTGCCGTCACGTCCGGTGAATTTTGACCGTTCATTTCCCAGTTCCTCAAAAACTTCTACGGAGTACTATGCCGACGAGACATATCCACCGAAAAAGGGTGCAAAGAGGGATCTCTACGAGGAGAATATGCGCCGAAAACAGGAAGACAAACAACCGAAGAAGTGGCCGGAAGGATTCACCGTTGGAAGTTCATATCTACCTCAACTCGGTTGTTTCGCCGGAATCCAGTGCCGAGATATGGCCTTCGCGCGAGCGGTTGCACTCGCGCTTGTTTTTCCACTTCGTGGGGGAGACTACTGGCTCACGGACGACTACGACGCCTACAACAATATTTTGCCAGATCGGGTGAAGTGTTTAGTTCACAGGCTCAGGACGCGCGCTCGCGGTGACGAGCGCGTGTCCGAACTTCACAAAGCGGGCAAGTTAGCGGAACTGCGTGACTATCTCGAAGAAGAGTATGAAGCCGCGTATGAGGACTTGGTTGCACAGCTGAAGCAGGACTATCCGTCGTTTTGGGATGCTGAGGCTGAGGAGTTTACTGGGCCAGTGAGTACGAACGCAATA
>OBKM01000430.1_pt1 | contig 20962 bp, 19 predicted proteins | sample 1519691 | NCBI WGS metagenome assembly OBKM01 (sample SAMEA37050418, study PRJEB22526) | metagenome | biome: saline pan; feature: lake; material: water | place: Egypt | collected 2015 | depth 0.5 m | reverse complement strand
CGGTAAAAAGACCGCACTGAAACAACTCACGCTCGCACTTGTGGGTAAGAGACAGCCGTTCACGGCGGGGATGAATCCGACAAATGATGCCCAACCGAAAGGTACAGTATCCCTGGCATCGTGCTATCGTACAAGCCAATCGCGTAAAATATCAATCGGAAGACACGGGGCCGCTTCCCGCCGAAACGGACGGTTCCACGCCCACCGACGGGGTAACAACCGCTCGGAGAATACGTGGTTCAGATTCGTTCGCCGTCCTCACAGAACCCTTAACTCCGCTGGAATCAGGCGGCAACGCCTGTGTACGAGAGGGGGTGACGGCTCAGTCAAAACACGCTCCGTTCGCGGTTGCACTTCGCCATCATCGGCGGAGTATGGTCGATGGCACGACCCGTGTCCGCCTGCGTTCCAACCGCTGGCGGTCGCCCGGTATTCGGACGCGTCGGTGCGATGCGCGGTATCGGGTGCGGCACAAGCGGATACCGCGTTCATCTCGGACGCCGAATACGCCAGACCCTCGTTTCGAGGGCCGACGTGTAGCGCACGAACCCGGTACACTCCATGCGGGGAGTGGAAGTTGCCTTCGGGGAACTCGGGACCGGCCCGATGCCCCACGAAGGAATCCTTGCCCTGTAGCGCGGGGAGGATGTCAATCCGTGACAGGACACACGACACGGAGAGGGGAGCTTTTCACCGGTGGTCGATTACCGGAGGCTATGTCCGAGAACCTCACGGACGCCGACGAGGAGAGCTGGGAGAGCAGCCGTTCTGTCTCCGAGAAGCTCGCAGCCGGCGACGTCGTCACGTTCACCAAGACGATCACCGATGACGACGTTCGCTCGTTTGCGGTCGCGAGCGGCGACACGAACCCGCTACACCTCGATAGCACGGCTGCTGCCGAGACTCGCTTCGGCGAACGGATCGTCCACGGGGCGTTGCTAACCGGGCTGATCGGTGCTGCACTGGCACGTCTTCCCGGAACTGTCGTATACCTCAGCCAGGATCTCGAGTTCCGTGCGCCCGTCGCGATCGGCGACCGACCAACTGCCCAGTGTGAACTCGAGACGTCTCTCGGTAACGGACGCTACCGGCTGTCGACGACCGTCGAGACCGGCGACGAGACGGCCGTCGACGGCACCGCGACGATCCTTATCGAGGACTGACCGACCTGACAGCGCTGAGAGGGTACCACGTAGCGCGACGCAACGCGACCGGAGTGAAACTGAACGCCGTGACCGACAATCATGCGCAGACGACTCGATTCGAGGTGAAAGCGCGGGGTTCGCACCGAGCGCAACACTGACACGCCCCGGGTGCGACTCGCCCGTATGCCAGCGCTCAAACGGAGTCTGCTCGCCGGACTGGCCGTGTTTCTCCCCGTCGCGTTGCTCGCCGTTATCGTCTACGGGCTCGCGATCGTGCTACTCGGAGTCGTCTCGACGGCCGATGCTGGTCTGGCGGCGCTCGGCGTGACCGGCCCGGCACCGACTGCCCTCGCGGTCGCGTTACTCGTCGTCGCAGTTCCGGCCGTTCTCGTCGTAACCGGTCTCATCGTTCAGAACCGGTACGGGGCCGCCCTGCGGGCCGTGCTCGACGGTATCCTCGAGCGAATCCCCGTGATCGGCCCGATTTATTACAGCTTGGAGCGGTCTCGCCGCGTGCTCACCGAGGAGGGGTTCAGCGACGTCGTCTCGCTCGGGCTTGCCGACGGCGTCGATGTGCTTGCGTTCGTCGTCGGTCGCGGTGCGGGCGCCAACTGGACCAGCGACACGGATCGAGTCACCGTGTTCGTCCCGCTCGCCCCCAATCCCACCGTCGGCGGCCACCTGCTTGTGGTTCGTCCCGAACGAATCACGGACACCAGGCTGACCGTCCGGGCGGCACTGACCGTCCTCGTCACCGTCGGGACGGGCGGCGGTGGCTCCGAGGAGGCAGAGCCACCCGTCGCGGGACTGTATCGTGAGCTCACTGCCGAGGACCTCTCGACGGAGCACCGGGAAGATTAGCCGGTAAGTGCTGGTGTTGCGACCAGCGAATCGGGACGCCAGCGTCTGTCTCGGTATCCACAGAGTGAAGATGCTCGCATCGTCGTCCGCGGCTGAACTATTTTGTGTGCGGACACCCACGACACGGATATGGATTTCACCCCGACCGCGGAGCAGGCACAGATCCGCGAGACGGTCGCGAGCTTCGCAGACGAGGAGATCGCCCCTCGAGCCGCCGAGATCGACACGACCGACACGTTCCCACACGAGCTGATCGACGAGATGGCGGAACTCGGGCTGCTCGGGATGCCGATCCCCGAGGAGTACGGCGGCGCCGGGCTGGATTACCACGCGTACGTGTCCGCACTCGAGGAGATCTCGCGGGCGAGCGGCGGCGTCGGGACCGTCGTCGCTGCTCACACCTCTCTTGCCTGTTCGATGCTGTTCGAGTACGGGACCGAATCCCAGCGCGAACGGTTCTTGAGGCCACTCGCGGCGGGCGAGGAGATCGGGGCGTTTGCACTCTCGGAGCCAGGCGCCGGCAGCGACGTCTCCGCCATGGAGAGCACCGCGGCTCCCGCTGAGGGCGACGAGGGATACGTCCTCGACGGACAGAAAATCTGGGTGTCGAACGGCTCGGTTGCCGACAGCATCGTCGTGTTCGCAAAGACCAGCCCCAACCCCGACACCGAGGCAGGCCGGCGCAGCATCTCTGCGTTTGTCGTCCGAGCCGACGACGAGGGGTTCAGTGTCGAGGGAACCGAGGACAAGCTCGGCGACAAGGGATGTCCGACCGCACGGCTCCGGTTCGACGGCGTCGACCTCCCTGCCGACCGTCTGCTCGGCGAGGAAGGCGAGGGATTCAAGCAGGCACTCGACACGCTCAACGGCGGCCGGATCACGATCGCGGCACGTAGCGTCGGTATCGCACAGGCTGCTCTCGATGCGGCCCGGGCGTACGCCGACGAGCGCGAGCAGTTCGGCCAGCCGATCGGCGAGTTCCAGACCATCGGGCACAAGCTCGCGGATATGGACACGAAAACACGGGCTGCACGGCTGCTCACTCACGACGCCGCCGACCGGAAAGAACGCGGCGATTCCTTTCTCAAGGCCGCGGCACAGGCCAAACTCTACGCCTCCGAGGTCTCCCGGGAAGTCGCAAACGAAGGCATCCAGATCCACGGCGGCTACGGGTACACCAAAGACTTCCCCGCGGAGCGGTTCTACCGTGACGCGAAGCTCAACGAGATCTACGAGGGCACGAGCGAGATTCTTCGAAACACCATCGTCGACCGCCTCTGAGACGGCTCGACCTGTCGTCTGGTGACCGAGCCCGAACGACATAACCCGCGACCGGCCCTACCTGGCGTATGATCGACCTCGAGGACGTACTCGCCGCACGCGAGCGGGTCGGAGAGACGACCCGTCACACGCCGCTGTCGTACTCACACGCCATCTCGACACAGACCGGAGCCGACGTCCACCTCAAACTCGAGAACACCCAGCGGACCGGTTCGTTCAAAATCCGCGGGGCGACAAACCGCATCGCGACCCTCTCGGCGGAGACGCTCGCAGACGGCATCGTCACGGCCAGTGCCGGCAACCACGCACAGGGGGTTGCCCTGGCGGCCTCGCGGCTCGGTGTCGATGCTACCGTCGTGATGCCAGAACACGCACCGACCTCGAAGGTCACCGCGACCCGGAACTACGGCGCGACGGTGATCTCGCACGGAGCCGATTACGACGAGGCAGCCGTCCGCGCTCGCGAGATCGAGGCGGCCGAGGGGCGGTACTACCTCCCGGCGTTCGACGATCCGGCGGTCATGGCCGGCCAGGGGACGATCGGCCTCGAGATCCTCGAAGACCTGCCCGGCGTCGACACCATCGTACTTCCGGTCGGGGGTGGCGGGCTCATCGCGGGGGTCGCGACCGCAATCAAGGGCCGTTCCCCCGACACCCGCGTCGTCGGCGTCCAGGCGGCAGGCGCAGCCGCCGGCGTCGAGTCCTTCCGGGCCGGCGAGCGACGCACCTGGGACAGCGTCGATACCATCGCAGACGGCATCGCCACCCGAGGGCTCGGCGAGCATCCGTTTGCGGTCATCACAGAGCGGGTCGACGAGATGGTTACCGTTCCCGACGATCAGATCGCCCTCGCGATCACGGTCGCGCTCGAACGCGAGAAGACCCTCGTCGAAGGTGCCGCGGCGGCTCCGCTGGCGGCCGTGATTGAGGGTGCCTTCGAGTACGAGGACGGCGAGACGATCGTCCCGGCGCTCTGTGGCGGGAACATCGACCTGAACACGCTCTCGACGGTCATCCTCCGGGGGATGATCGAGACCGGCCGGTACCTCCGTATCCGGACGACCGTCTCCGACCGCCCGGGCGCTCTCGAGGGGCTCGTCTCGCGAATCGCCGACACGGGCGCCAACGTCTATGCCGTCCGCCACGACCGGTCCGGGCGAGACGTGTCGCTGAACGCCGCCGAGATCGAGATCGACATCGAGACTCGCGATCACGAGCACGTCGCGACGCTGATCGAGACGCTCGAAGCGGCCGGCTACGCGATCGAGCGGCTGACCCCGCCGGGCTCGCCGACCCGCCTCCGGCAGGAATCGACTTAACACCCACGGGGGCGTGGTCGTTCGTATGCAGGTTGGACTGCTCTCTGATCTCCACGGGAACCGAGTGGCGCTTGAGGCGGTGCTTGCGGATATGCCCGACGTCGACGCGCTCGTCTGTACCGGAGATGTTGTCGGATACAACCCCTGGCCCGCGGCCTGTCTCGAGACGGTCCGGGAGCGATCGATCCCGACCGTACAGGGCAACCACGACCGTGCGGTCGGCGGGGGGACGAGCTTCGGATTCAACAGCATGGCTGAGGCCGGTGTACGACACGCCCGCGAGACGCTCGCAGACGACCAGATCGCCTGGCTCGCCGATCTACCGGTCAGCCGACCCGTGTTCGACGGCAAGCTCCGACTCGTCCACGGCCACCCTGACGACCCGGACCGGTACACATACCCGGCGGAGTTCGGCCCCGACCTCCTCGGGGAGGAAGAGGTCCTCGTGCTCGGACACACCCACGTCCAGCACCACGAGCGGTACGACGCCGGCGTCGTCGTCAACCCCGGCAGCGTCGGACAGCCCCGGGACGGCGATCCACGGGCGGCCTACGCCGTGCTCGATCTGGATACGCTATCGGTCACGGAACACCGCGTTTCCTACGATATCGACCGCGTGAAGCAGGCGATCGACGACGCTGGCCTCCCGGCGCGGCTCGGAGCCCGCCTCGAGGACGGGCGGTGACGCCCGGTCGCGGAGTCTCTGTCGGAGTGGGACCGACGTCTCAGCTGTCGTCGTCCTCGAGGGTTCGATCGACCTCCGCTCGCAGCTCAGAGGGAAGCGGTAGCGACCCGGTCGGTGCCTCGTAGCTCATCGTCTCGGGATCGACCGGATACGTCTGGGCGCCGAACGGCGAGAGAAAATGTGTCCCCGGCCCGAGTATCCGTTGTTCCTCCCCCGAGACGACGAGTACCTCGATCTCTCCCTCGGGCACCCGGTGGGCCGAGGCCCACGCGAGCGCCGCAGCGACGATCAACAGAACCGCCGGCGCCAGCGTGAGAATGAGCTGAAACATCCCAACCGACTAAAACGCCTCGCGGACGAGCTCTAAGGCCCGCTCGCGGTCCTCCCAGTCGACGAACACCGAGACCGAACTGGCACTCGTGACGACATCGTGGAGGTACACGCGCTGCTCGGCGAGCGGCTCGAGCACCTGCTGGACCGCGCCGGTCTGTTGCTCGAAGTCGCCCCCGGCGACCCGGACGACGGCGATTCCTTCCTCGACGGTCACGCTCGAGAGGGCGTCGTCGCCGACGACCTCCTCGTGGAGGAGCATCTCGGCGTTCTCGCCTTGCTTCTCTTCGAGGTAGAACGTCACCGAGTCCATCCCGCTTGAGACGGTCTCGACGTTGATATCGGCGTCGCTGAGTGCACTCGACAGCGCTGCCAGCACGCCGGGCTGGTTGCGGATCGCTCGCCCGGCGACGGTCAGACAGACCAGCCGGCGCTCCTGGAGATCGACCAGCGTCTCGAACTCGCCCTCGATCCGGGTGCCGCCGGTCAGCAGATCCCCGTGCTGGTGGTGGACGACCCGGACGTCGAGATCGCCGGTCTTGTAGGCGAGCGCAGACGGGGCGACGACTTCGGCGCCCCGGAAGGACAGACTGCGGAGCTCGTCGACGGTGATCTCACCGACGTTGCGTGCGCCCTCGACGACGGTCGGGTCGGCGGTCATCACGCCCTCGACGTCGGTGACGATCGCGACCGCGTCTGCGTCCATGTAGTTGCCGAGCATCACGGCGGTGGTGTCGCTGCCCCCGCGACCCAGCGTCGTGATCTGTCCGTCCCGATCCTGTGCGAGAAAGCCCGTGATCACCGGGACCACTCCCGCGTCCATCTGTTCGACACACCACGAGACTCGCCGTTTGGTCTCGTCGACGTCGACCTCTCCGTACTCGTCGGTGATGATCGGCCACCCCTCTCGACCGGGCTCGAGGAACGTCGCCTCGATCCCGCGTGCCTCAAGAGCGCCTTTGAGCATCCGGACCGACGTCCGCTCGCCCATGCTGATGATCTCTGCCCGGTCGCGGTCGTTCGCGTCGAACGTGATCTCCGAGAGCAGCTCGTCTGTTGTCTTGCCCATCGCGCTGACGACGACCGCGACCTGGTGCCCCGCGTTTACCGCGGCCGCGATCGAGCCGGCCGCCCGGTCGATCCGGGGCCCGTCGGCGACGCTCGTCCCCCCGAACTTCGCGACTAGTCGCATTCGATCACCTGTGACGACTCGAGACCCATCTGTGCTACTGTATACCGTGGTGGGTGAATAATCCCTTCCTTTCGTTCGTCGCTCGCGTCGGCTGTCTCGTTCAGCGAGAGAATCCCGGCCGCTCGGAGGTCCACACCCCGGCAAATCTCCCGCCGCTGGGACACGCGAACCCGTGCCGTGTACCCCGTGGAGGTCTCCCGGACCGTTTTCCCCCAGGACCGTTATATGCCTCGCGGCCGAGATGCGACCATGGAGCTGCGGGACGCAGTCGAGGCCGACGCCGAACGGTTGGCCGGGCTGACCGACGCCCCGACGGACGTGATGCGAAACCTCATTCACGATCGGACCGTTCGGGTGCTCGAGCGTGACCAGATCGTCGGCTTCGTCAGCTACGACGCTCGCGAGCAAACGATCCACGTCACCCAGATCGAAGGACCGCCCGACGATCTCGGGGCGCTGCTGTCCGAGCCGCTCCGGTTCGCTCGCGCCGAGGGAATGGCCGTCGAGCTGCTCGTTCCCGACGGCGAACCCGCCGTCGAAGAGGCCGCTCTTGTCGCCGGACTCGACGAGATCGGCTCGGGGCCCCGGTTCGAGGGTCGTCCGACGACGCGGTTTCGAACCGAGCGGCCGTGACCGGGTGTGGGGCCCGTCTACGAGTCGCCACAGGGTGTCTCCTGTCTGTGCGTCGAGTCAGTCCCCCGGCGTCGGCCGTCCGGTCTGTGTCCGGGCGTAGGCCCGGGTGCTCGTGACCACGAATCCGACCGTAGAGACGACGATGAATCCGGCGGCGAGCAGGAAGCCCGCTTCCGTCGAGATGAGATCCATCGTCGAGCCGACGAGCACCGGGCCGATGACCTGTCCGACCTTCCAGGAGATCGACCGTAGTGACATTGCACTCGCGACCGAGTCGAACCGTTCGCCTTCGTTGACGAACAACGACATACTGGCCGGCAGTCGGATCGAGTCGGCGATTCCCAGCAGCGAGTAGGCTCCGAACAGTGCGAAAAAGGCCCCGCCCAACTGCTGGGTGCTGCCGAAGACGCTCACCTCGATCGGCGCGACCCGTCCCTCCGCGAGTGCTGCCAGCGGGATCGCAGCCGTGCCGACCGCGTATACCAACGCTCCCAGCGCGACGAAGTAGTGTTCGTGCCCCCACCGATCGGTCAGCGTGCCGAAAAACCCCTGCGTGAGCGCCTTGGTGAGCTTCCCGCCGGCCATGATCCATCCGATCGCGAACGCCGAGATGCCAAAGCCCGTCCGGGCGTAGATCGGGACGAAGATGATCACGGCCATCTTTCCGAAGCTGAACGTCAGCCGGAACAACACGAGCGAGCGCAGCATCGGCAGGCCGAGCAGCGACCGGAACGTCTCGGTGCCGCTTGCCTCGGTCGGATCTTTCTGTCCGCCGGGGTTGTCTCGGAGCGCGAGATACACCAACACGAACGCACCGAGCGTGATGACAGACAGTACGACGTACGTTAACGTGAACCCGTAGGTGTACAGCAGGTATCCTCCCAGCAGATCGCCGGCAAGCGAGGAAAACGAGGCAAACTGGTTGTACGAGCCCAGCCACAGCCCCTGATCTTCGTCGGGGCTGATCTGGCCGACGATCGTCGCGCCGGTGATCCAGAGCACGCTCGCTCCGAGCCCCTGGAGCATCCGAACGAGGATCACGCTCTGTGGGTTGGTCACGAAGATGAACCCGACGAAGACGGCGACGTTGATCAGGAATCCGGCCAGCAGATACCGCTTTGCGTTCCCGGTGTCGACTTTCCGCCCCAGCGGGAGCACGATCGCCAGCTGAACGACCGCGAAGGCGGTCCCGAACAGCCCCTCGACGAACCCGGTCGTCCCGAACAGATCCGCATACAGCGCGAGCGCGATCAGGATCGTCGAGTAGGCTTGACTCCTGGCGAACGCCGTGCCGGCCAGCGCGGCGAACTCTCTGTTACCCAACAGGCGGACAGCGTTGAAGCGGGCCACGTCGTTGTACCTGCCTCGGCTTCTAAATCCCTGCCCAAAAGCCCGTCGTGTCCGTTCCCCGGCGTGTCACAGCCCGACGCGCGTTCCGGTCGTGGCTGCCTCGTACACCGCCGTCATCGCCGTGCAGTCGGCGAGTCCGTCCCGCCCGTCGGGCTCGGGACGTCGGTCGGTCAGCAGACAGTGTGCGAAGTACGCGAACTCCTCGCGAGTCTCGTCGGCGCCGTGTCCCTCAAGGACGGCCCGCCTGCCGTCGGCGTCGACGATTACCCGGCGATCCCCGCGGGGCTGGAAGGCCTGGCGTACCTCGACGATCCCGTCGGTCCCGTAGACCGCGAGCCGGGCGTCTGCCTGTCCACTGAAGCTCGCGGTGAACTGGCCGACACACGCGGGAAACGCCACTCCGAAGTCGACGTGCTCGTCGACGGTCTCGAACGGGGGACTCGATCGGGTCTCGCCCCACACCGCGACCGGCTCGGCGTCCAAGAGATACCGGCTGGTGTTGAGCGGGTACACGCCGACGTCCATCAACGCGCCGCCGCCCGCGAGGTGCTCGTCGAGGCGCCACTGGTCGGCCCCGCGCTCGCCCCCGAGCACGTCGAACGTGAACCCGCCGGTCACCCGGGTTACCGTTCCCAACGCCCCGTCGGCGATCGCCCGTCGGAGCGCCCGCACGGCCGGGTCGGTCTGCATCCGGTAGGCGGTCATCAGCGTCACCCCCGCGGTCTCACAGGCCTCGACGAGCCGCTCCGCCCGCTCGACCGTCGCCTCCAGGGGCTTCTCACACAGCACGTCCTTCCCGAGATCTGCGGCCGTCTCGGCGTGAGGGAGATGCAGCCGGTTCGGGGTGGCGATGTAGACGGCGTCGTAGGCCTCGCTCGCGGCGCCGTCGGCGTAGGCCTCGTAGCTGAGCGTCTCGACACCGTGGGTCTCGGCGACGGTCTTTCTGGTCGCGGGCGTCCCGGAGACACCGACGGTGAACGTACAGTACTGGGCGGCCTCGATCGCCGGAATCGAGACCGACCGCGCGTAGTTTCCGAGGCCGACCACGGCAAGCTGCACCTCGCCGTCCGGGTCGGTGTCCCAGTCTCGCGTCGTCGAGGTGAGCGTTGGTACCAATCCCACAGCTACCTGCCAGCGCCCCCGACAGAAAACGGCTGGGTTGCTTAGGCCAGCTGCTCGTACTCGTCGAGATACTCGCCGTACACCGACAACGCCCGCTCGATGGGCGCCGCCGACGTCATGTCGACACCGACGGTCTCGAGCAGCTCGAGGGGATAGCCCCGCGAGCCGCTCTCGAGGAACTCTCGGTACCGCCGGGCGGCAGGGGCACCGTCCTCGCGGATCTGTTCTGCGATCGCGACGGCGGCGCTAATCCCGGTGGCGTACTGGTAGACGTAGAACGCGCGGTAGAAGTGTGGAATCCGCATCCACTCGCGGGCGATCCGGTCGTCGAGTACGGCCGGCTCGTAGTACTCGGCTTTGAGCTCGCGGTAGAGTTCCTCGAGCCGGTCGGCGGTCAGCGGCTCGCCCGCCGCCGAGCGCCGGTGTGCCCGGTGTTCGAACTCGGCGAACATCGTCTGGCGGTACAGCGTCGAGCGGAACCGCTCGAGGGCTTGGTTGAGGACATGTCGGCGAAGCCGCTCGTCGTCGGTGGCCTCGAGGAGGTGGCGGGTCAACAGCGTCTCGTTGACCGTCGAGGCCACCTCCGCGAGGAAGATCTCGTAGTCGGCGTAGACGTACGGCTGGGCCTCGCTTGCCAGCTCCGAGTGCAGCGAGTGACCTAGCTCGTGGGCCAGGGTGTACATCGAGTCGACGTCGTGTTGGTAGTTCATCAGGATGTACGGCTGGGAGTCGTAGGTCCCGCCGCTGTAGGCACCTGAGCGTTTCCCCGGGGTCTCGTAGACGTCGACCCACCGGTCCTCGAGTCCCGCCGCGAGTCGCTGCTGGTACGACTCGCCCAGCGGCGCGACTGCCGCGGTGACGTGCTCGCAGGCCTGTTCGTAGCTGATCTCGGGGCTCTCGGTCTCGGCGAGTGGCATGTACAGGTCCCACATCCGCAGCTCGTCGGCGCCGATCGTCTCCCGCTTGAGCCTCGCGTGGCGGTGGAGCCGGTCGAGGTTCTCCCGGACGGTCCCGACGAGCGTATCGTACACCTCCGGCGGTACGTTCGGCCCGTCGAGTGCGGCTTCACGTGCGGTATCGTAGTTCCGGGCGGCGGCGAGTTTCTCGTCTTTCGTGACGGCCTTGCGGTAGGCGGCCGCGACGGCGTTGTCGACGGTCGCCCACTCGTCGTAGAAGGCCTCGTACACCCGGCGTCTGAACGCCCGGTCGGGGTCTTTCTGGAGCGTGACGAAGTTGCTGAGCGTGATCTCGACTGGCTCTCCCGACGAGTCCTCGACTGTCGGGAACGTCATGTCGGCGTTGCTGAGCAGACGGTAGATCTCTCCCGGAGCGCTTGTCACGTCGCTCAGCTCGGCGAGCAAACTCTCGACCTCCGCAGAGCGGGTGTGTGGCTTCGTTCGCAGCACGTCCGCGAAATAATGCTCGTAGGCGTCGAGTGCCGGCTCGGCCTCGACGAACGCCTCCAGTCGCGTCTCGCCGAGACGCTGGATCGCTGGCTCGATGAAGCTCGCGGCACTCTCGGCGTCTGCCCGCAACGACTGTGCCCGGCTCGCCATCGCCTGGCGGTCGCCATCCCGGGTGTCCTCGTCTCGGCGCATGCGTGCGTACGCGGTGACGTCGTCGACCGCCCGCATCGTCGTCTCGTAGGTCTCGAGAATCTCTCGAAGCGTCGTGGCGTCCGAGATCTCGTCGTTTTCGAGGGCGCGCAGGGCCTCGATTCTCTCCTGTGCCTGTTCGAACGCCGCCTCCCAGTCGTCCGCGGTTGCGTACAGGCTCTCAAGATCCCACTTGTACCGGTCGTCGATCTCCGTGCGCTCTCGAGCAGAGCTCATTGGCAGACGAACGAATCCGACGGGCCTAAAGCTGTCTGTCCTGTCTCTGTCACTCACCGCTCGCGGCCGAGCGGCTCGCGGCGGCCGTAGGTGAGCCACCGCCAGATCCACTCGACGGGACCGTACTGGAACCGTCGGAGCCACAGGACAGACAGCGGTACCTGGATCGCCCAGATCCCGAGGACGACGCCGAGCATCTCGACCCGGCTGACCTGCCCGAACAGCCCCAGCCCGTGGCCGTAAAAGATCGACGTCGCGAGCAGCGTCTGGAACAGGTAGTTCGTGAACGCAGTCCGGCCGACGGCCGCAGCGCCCCGGGTGAACACCCCGTCGGGTCTGTCTCGAGCCCACGCCATCACGAGTCCCACGTAGCCCGCGGCCACGAGCAGGCTCCCCCAGTAGTTGAACTGGAGCCAGAACAGCGCGGCGTCTGGCGCCCAGTTCTGTGTCTCGATGTACCACACGCCAGCCGTGATCGTCGCGACGCCGACGCTCGTCCCCCAGAGTGCGAGCCGGCGATACGCTCGAGACGACCGGTCGTTCGTGAGCAGACCCCAGTTGAGCAGCGCCATTCCGAGCAGCATGACGCCCCCGACCCGCCAGACCGTGCCGCCGAGAAATCCCACCGTCTGCCGTCTGAACGCTGTCGGGACGCGGTGGTCCATCTGTTCGATCCAGCCGCCCTGGTACGCGGCGAGCTCCCGCTCGAGTGTCGCCGCGGCCGGCTCCCACGTCTCCGCGACAGCTGCGGCCCCGTCCCCGAGCCCGGCGAGAACCTGCAGCGCCGACGGCACCGCGAGGACGGCCAGTCCGACACCTGCCTGTCTCGATGCCGGCCAGTCTCGAGCGACGACTACCGCGAACCCACAGAGTGCGTACGCCACGAGTATGTCCCCGTACCACAGCAGGTAGGCGTGTCCGAGCCCGATCACGAGCAGCCAGGCCGTGCGCCTGCGGTGGAGCCGCGCTGCCGGTTTGCCGTCCCGGGCTTTGCTCTCGGTAAACAGTACGACGCCGGCACCGAACAACGCCGAAAACAGCGCCAGAAACGTCTGCTCCGCGAACACGTGCCCGACCAGCCACGCCGCGTAGTTCGCGCCGGTGAACTCTCCGTAAACCGTCGGGTTCGTCAGCACCGCCTCTGGCATCGCAAACACGCGGACGTTGATCACGAGGATCCCGAGCAACGCCACTCCCCGAAGCGCGTCGAGCGCGACAATCCGCTCATCTGGCGCCGTCGGACTCGCCTCCGTCACGGACCTTCCCCACGTGTACGACTCACGCTACATGATAGGACTTCTGAGAGAAATACGTTTCCACAGGCAGACCAGGTCCGTATCGCCCGAGCACAGTGGCAGTCCAGGGACAGCTCGCGAGCGATGCTCTCGCAGCTGTGAGCCTGTCATGCTGTAGAACAGTCTGTCTTTTTTGTGCTTGCCTGTCCCCTGGCGCGTTTTTCCTTTCTGCTTTTTGAGATGTATACCTATCTGTCAGTACCCTGCGGCCAAAGAAGCACATATATACCGTGGCCACAATTTGGCGGTGTGACCGACCCGACCCGAGTGCTTTACGTCGAGCCAGAGGGTCAGGCCGCCGAGACGGCTGCGGCCCCACTGGCCGAGACCGACGGGTTCCGGGTCGCGACTGCTCGCGGTTCCGAGGACGGGCTCCAGCTGCTCGCCGATCGCCCGATCGACTGTGTGGTCTCGGAACACACGGCCGACTTCGACGGGCTCGACGTTCTTGAGGTCCTTCGAGCGGAGCACCCGAGCGTGCCGTTCGTGTTGCTGGCTCGCGAGGGCAGCGAAGCACTCGCCACCGAGGCGTTCCGGGCCGGGGCTACCGACTACGTTCCGGCAGACACCGCGCAGCATACGGCCCGGCTGGCCGACCGGATCCGAGCTGTAGTCGACCCCTCCGGAAGTTCGCAGACAGAGACAGATACAGATACAGATATCGCGGCTCGGTACGAAGCGCTCTTCGAACACGCAAACGACGCGATCGTACTGGTCGAGTTCGACGGCGAGACACCCGTTGTCCAGGCCGCAAACGACGTGTTCGCCAGCCTGTTTGCCTCCGAGGGAACGACCGACGAGGTAGTCGGCCGAGATATCGATACCGTGGTCGCAACGCCTGACCGGCAGGAGAGTGCCCGTCAGATCACCACCCGGATTCAAAGCGGACGGACGGCTTCCGATACCGTCGTCCGAGACACTGTCGACGGCCCCCAGGAGTTTCACTTCCAGGCGGTGCCGATCGGGGAGCAACGGCTCGACGATGCCCACCGTGCGTTTGCGATCTACACGAAGATCACGCACGCAGAGCACACCAAAGAGGAGCTCGACCGGCTTCGGCGCGAGTAAGAGGCGATCTTCAGCAACGTTCAGGATGCCCTGTTTCTGCTCGATGTCGACGAGGATGGCACCATCCGGTTCCAGCGGTTCAACAGACGCGAGGAGGAGATCACCGGGCGAACCACGGCGGAGGTCGAAGGAAAGACGCCAGTCGAGGTCTTCGGTGAGGAGCCGGGGAGAGCCGTCGCCGAGAACTACCGGCGGTGTCTCGAACGCGGTGAGGCGCTCACCTACGAGGAGCAGCTCACGATCGACGGAACAACCAGAATCTGGCGAACTCGGCTCGCGCCGATCGAGGACCATGGCTCGATCGGGTACATCGTCGGCTCCTCCCGAGACGTCACCGAACAGCACCGCCGCGAGCGCGCACTCGAGGAGCAAAACCAGAAGATCGCGTCGCTCCACGACGTCGCGGCCGAGATCGGCCGGGCAGAGACGGCCGATGTCGTTTACGAGGCGATGGTGGCTGCCGCCGAAGACATCCTCAAGTTCGACCTGGCGATCGCCGACGAGGCAGCCGATGGGGTGCTTCGCCCGCAGGCGATCTCGTCGAACCTCTCGACAGACGAGTACTACGAGGAGACCCCGACCGACGCCGAAGACAACTTCGCAGCCATGGTGTACCGCAGCGGTGAGTCGACGGTCGTCGATGACCTTCACGAGCACGGCGTCTCGCTGGCCGACGCCCGGTTTCGGTCGGTGCTCACCGTCCCGATCGGCGAGCACGGCATCCTCCAGGCCGTCGCCGAGGACACGAGCGCCTTCGACGAGCGTGATCTGGAGCTGTCCGAGCTACTCGCTGCTCACGCCGCCGCCCGGCTCACACAGCTCGACACCGAGGCACGGCTCCGCGAACGCACGACCGAGCTCGAACGACAAAACGAGCGCTTAGAGGAGTTTGCGAGTGTCGTCAGCCACGACCTGCGGAACCCGCTTCAGGTCGCACAGGGACGGCTCGGCCTCGCCCGTCGCAACACCGACGACCCGAACCTCGAGGACGTCGCGACCGCTCTCGAACGGGCCGAGGCGTTGATCAACGATCTGCTGACTCTCGCCAGACAGGGTGAGAGCGTCGACGAGCTCTCGGAGGTTTCGATCGACCGGACGGTGATGGCCTGCTGGCAGAACGTCGCGACCGGCGAGGCGGCGCTGTCTGCCGAGACGGACCTGACGATCATGGCCGATCAGGCCCGGCTCCAGCAGCTCCTCGAGAACTTGATCGGGAACGCGATCGATCACGGCGGCCAGGACGTGATCATTACCGTCGGTTCGCTCTCGGGAGAGGAGGCGGGGTTTTACGTTGCCGACGACGGGCCCGGAATCCCCGAAGACGACCGCGAGCAGGTGTTCGAGAGCGGCTACTCGACGGCAGACGAGGGCACCGGCTTCGGGCTGCACATCGTCGAGGAGATCGTCACAGCGCACGGCTGGTCGATCGCGCTGGCCGAAAGCGACGACGGGGGAGCACGCTTCGAGATCAGTGACGTCGAGGTCGTCGACCGTCCGGTGTAGCTCCTGGAAACTGTCCGTCGCCCGCCGGGACAGGATCAGTACAGCCGCTCGACGCGCCGATCGTACAGCTGCCTGAGCCGTTCGGTAACCGACCCCTGCGGTATCTCGTGGCCGTCGACTGCTCGTACGGGACGCAGCTCCCAGGTCGAGTTCGTACAAAAGACCTCGTCGGCCTCCCGGACGTCGGCGGGGGTGTACCGTCCCTCTCGTGCCTGGAACTCTGTCTCCTCGATGAGATCGAACACGACAGCACGGGTGATTCCGGGCAGCACCGCGAGCTCGGTCGCCGGCGTGTGTACTGTTCCGTCGTCGAGGAACCAGATGTTGCTCGAAGCGCCCTCGGCGACGTACCCGTCGACCGTCCGGACCAGCGCTTCGTCTGCGTCTTCGAGCTCGAGCCGTGCCAGAATGCCGGGCAGATAGTTGTGTGTTTTCGCCGCCGGCGGCAGCACCGACCCTGGCGGGCGACGGGCCGTGACGGTCTCGAGTACCGCCGGGCGGTCCCAGACGGGCTCGCCGTCCTGTCCACCACGGGGGAGCTCCGAGACGACGACCACCACCGTCGGATCTGCCGCCCCGGGGGTCAACTTCCCCGGCTGGACGCCGCGGGTCACCGAGAGACGAACGTACGCTTCGGTGTACCCGTTTGCCTCGAGTGTCTCTCGAACGCGACCGCGGAGCTGTTGTGCGGGCGGAAGCGCCGACTCGAACCCGAGCGCCCCGGCGCTGTCCTGGAGTCGCTCGGCGTGTGCCTCCCACTCGAAGAGCTGCCCGCCGTAGGCCCTGATCGTCTCGAAGACGGCGTCGCCGTACATGAACCCGCGATCGCGAACCGAGACGGCGGCCTCGTCTGCAGGGACGACCTCGCCGTCGACGTGGTAGTACTCGGTCCCGGTCATCGCTCGATCGCCATCGCCAGGAAGTTCTCGACGAGCTGCTTGCCGACGTCGGTGAGGATGCTCTCGGGGTGAAACTGGACGCCGACGTGCGGTCGTGACTCGTGGCGCACGCCCATCACCACGCTGTCGGCTTCGGTCCGGGCGGTTTCCTCGAGTGCGGCCGGGAGCGCGTCGTGCTCGACGGCAAGCGAGTGGTACCGCCCGACGCCAAACGCCGCCGGGAGTCCCTCGAAGACCCCCCGGCTGTCGTGTGTGACCGTCGATGGTTTGCCGTGGACGACGGCCTCGGCGTGCCCGACAGGCGCGCCGTGTGCGGCACACAGCGCCTGGTGGCCGAGACACACGCCGAGTGTGGGAATCGTGCGCTCGCGAAACACCGGCACCGAGATCCCCGCCTCCGACGGCGTCCCGGGGCCGGGAGAGACGACCACGGCGTCTGGATCGAGCTCGTCGACCGTGCGCAGATCCAGCTCGTCGTTGCGCCGAACGATCACCTCTCCGTCGGTCACCGCCGGCAGCCACTCTGCCGTGGTGACCACCTCGCCGACATACTGGACGAGGTTGTAGACAAACGAATCGTAGTTGTCGACGACGAGCACCCTCATGGCTGTCGTACCTGTAGCGTGCCGTCCGCACCGAGCGCCCGATCGACGGCCCGTACCAGCGCCCGTCCCTTGTCGAGTGTCTCGTCGTACTCGCGATCCGGCTGGGAGTCATGGACGATCCCCGCCCCGACACGGAGGTGATACTCGTTTCCGTACCGCACCAGCGTCCGGATGATGATGTTCATCGTCGCCCGGCCGTCGAATCCGAACAGCCCGATGCTTCCAGTGTACGGTCCCCGACGGGTCGGCTCGAGCTCGTCGATGATCTCCATCGTGCGGGGCTTTGGCGCTCCGGTGATCGTCCCGCCCGGGAACACCGCTCCGATCGCGTCGTCGATTCCCGCCTCCGGGGCCAGTCGACCCTGGATCTCGCTGACGAGATGCATCACCTCCGCGTACCGGTCGACCCGGCGGTACTCGCGTACCTCGACGCTGCCGAACGCACAGACCTTCCCGAGGTCGTTGCGCTCGAGGTCGACGAGCATCGCGTGTTCGGCCCGCTCTTTCTCGTCGCTCAGCAGGTCTCGTTCGAGCCGGGCGTCTGCCTGCCTGGTCTCGCCGCGGGGTCGTGTCCCGGCGATCGGCTCGGTCACCAGCCGGTCGTCGTTCCGGTCGAGCAACAGCTCCGGACTCGCGCTCACCAGATCGACGCCCGGAAACTCGACAAGCGCCGAGTACGGCGCCGGATTGACCGCCCGGAGCGCGTCGAAGGCCTCGACGGGATGTACAGTTGCGTTCGCCCGGAGCCGCTGTGAGATGTTCGCCTGGAACGTGTCTCCGTCGCGGATGTAGGACTTGACCTGGCGCACCCGGTCGGCAAACGCTGCCCGCCCGGCGTCGCTCTCGAACCGTGCCGGGCCGGTCGCCGGCGGTGCCCCGACCGCCGGGTCGCCGTCGATCGCCCGACGGGCGAGCGCGAGCGCCCGTTCGCGCCCGGTCTCGTAGGCCGTCTCGATGCTCTCGCTGTCGAGTGCGGTGAGCTCCGGACAGGCCGTGATTCGAAGTGTCGTCTCCCCGTCTCGTGGCTCCTGCCAGGTGGCGAGGGTGTCATACACCGCAAGCTGGAGTCGCGGGAGGGTCCGGTCCCGCCGGGCGTCCCCCGGCAGCGTCTCGAGTTCGCGAGCGACGTCGTAGGAGAGCCACCCGATCGCGCCACACGGGTACGGCAGCTCACACGACCCCCGCCGGAGCTGATACTCGCTCAGCACCCCCGCCAGCTCTTCGAGCGCCGAGCCAGACGGCCCGACCTCGTGGACCGCGACCGGTTTCACGCCGAAGTAGCCCCGCCCGGACTGTCCGCCCGTGGTCGCGAGGTACGCGCCGGCCTGCTCCGTTCGGGCACGTCGGTACGCACGGAACGGATCCTCCACGTCGAGACGAACTTCGACCGGCACATGAGCACCGCGCGGTGCGTCGGCCGCGGCGTTCCGAAACGCCGTCTGGTCGGTCACGACCGTCGGCTGCATATCTGCCACACGGGTCCCAACAGTAACGCTCTTGCGGTGTGCAACGTCGCCGCCTCTGTGTTCAGCTCCGTGCTTGCTCGAGCCAGTCCTCGACCCGGGACTCCGCGGCGTTTGTCGCCTCCACAACCGTCTCTGTGTCAGCGGCGGCGAGCTCCTCGACGGTCTCGATGCCGGCCGCCTGGAGCCGCTGTGCGTACGTCGGGCCGATCCCGTCGATCGCGTCGACGGCCGCGTCTGGCGCCGGCCCCGATTTCGCGTGCTCGGGCGCGTCGGGTTCGCGTTCGTCGTCTGCCTCCGTTGTCTCCGTGTCTGTCTCTCCCTCTGTCTCTGTCTCCGACTCTGGCTGCTCGGCCGGCTCGCCGCCCGGGCGTCGCTCGACGGTCACGACAGGGTCCTCGTCGGACCCCGAGGAGCCGTCAGACTCGCCGTCGTGTCCGGGATCGCTGGCGGATCCGCGACCGAGGAGCTGCTTGAGCCGCTGGAGGATGCTCGTTGTCATATCCGACCATACGGCCGGGCGATACTTAAACTGCTCCAGCGAGCCGCGCTCGCAGCGCCCGGTTCATCGCCGACACGGGAGCGTCCCGGCCGGTCCAGCGCTCGAAGGCCACGACGCCCTGGTACAGCAGCATCCATCCCCCATCGATCGTCTCGGCGCCGGCCGCGGCGGCCTCTCGCAGGAGTCGCGTCTCGACCGGCGCGTACACGGCATCTAACACCGTCAGCTCCGCGTGCAGCGCCGCCGGCGGGACCGGGGAGACGTCTTCCTCCATGCCGACGCTCGTCGCCTGGACCAGCAGATCCGCGTCCGCGAGCAGCTCCGGCAACGCGTCGAGACCCGCTCCCGTGGCGTCGCCGATCGCACTCGCTACCGTCTCCGCTCGGGAACGGGTCCGGTTTGCGATCCGGACAGACAGCCCACGGTCGGCGAGTGCGAACGCAGCCGCCCGCCCGGCCCCGCCGGCACCGACGACGACGGCCGTTCCCGACAGCGCCACGTCGTGGTGTTCGAGTGCTCGTATCAGTCCGAGCGCGTCGGTGTTGTAGCCCGTCGGCGGCTCGCTCGCGAAATCGACCGTGTTGACGGCACCGATCCGCTCGGCGAGCGGTGCCGGCTCGACCGCCGTGAGCACGTCTTGTTTGAACGGGATCGTGACGTTGAGCCCCCTGATCCCGAGCGTCTGTGCCGCCGCGATCGCATCCGGTGCCGTCTCGGGCTCGAAGGTGACATAGCGGGCGTCCATCCCGAGCTCGTCGTACGCCGCCTCGTGCATCGGCGGCGACAGCGAGTGCTCGACCGGATTCCCGACGAGACCGTACACGTCCATACACCGACCTTGCCGGCCCAATAAAAAAGCCCGCGGCTCGTCTGTGTCCGTTCGGAGATGGCGCGTCTCCCCAGACGTGGTTGGGACCCGGCCGTGGGAAACGCGCCGTATCGGCGTAACGGCGGTCCCTTGATAACCTTAATGTGATTAACTGAGTTAATCGTCTCGTCCGGGCAGCGCCGATCGACCTGAACGCGCCATTTTTCCCGCCGAAGAGTCAAGGACGACTAGACTACCGTATGGTAGCAGGTTGGGACCCATGGACGATCTTTCGACTCACGACCGCGCGGTTGCGTTGCTCCAGCAGCTCGGCCTCAAGGAGTACGAGGCAAAGTCGTTCGTCGCGCTCACGCGACGGCCGGAGGCGACGGCAAAAGAGATCAGCGAGGTCTCGGACGTGCCCCGCACCAGGGTGTACGACGCCGTCAGAGTGCTCGAGAACAAAGGGCTGGTCGAGACCCAGCACTCAAGCCCGAAGCAGTTTCGCGCCGTCACGATAGACGAGGCGACGGATACCCTCCGGGCCGAGTACGACGCCCGGATCACCGAGCTGCAGGAGACACTCGCCGATCTCGAGCCGACCGACCCCGACGAGCAACAGGAGATCACCCACGAGGTCTGGGCGCTGTCGGGTCAGCAGGCGATCGCGAGTCGGGCACAGTCGTTGATCGACGACGCCGACGAAGAGGTGATGTTCGTCGTCGGTCGCGAGGCGGCCTTCACGGAGTCGACGGCCGCACGGCTCCGCGCCGCCGTCGATCGTGGGGTCACGGTGATCGTCGGGACGCCACATTCGGCGCTCCGCGATCGCATTCAGGCGGCAGTTCCCGACGCCGAGGTCTTTCGCTCGGAGCTTGAATGGCTCCGTAACTCGGCGCTGACCGGCGACAACACGGAGATCAGTCGGCTGTTGCTCGCCGACCGGATGGCGATTCTCGTGAGTTCGACCTACCAGAACGGGTCGGATCGCGACGAACAGGCGGTGTTTGGACGTGGGTTCGAGAACGGCGTCGTCGCGATCGTCCGCCGGCTGATGGCCACCGGACTG
>OBKM01000429.1_pt1 | contig 20975 bp, 25 predicted proteins | sample 1519691 | NCBI WGS metagenome assembly OBKM01 (sample SAMEA37050418, study PRJEB22526) | metagenome | biome: saline pan; feature: lake; material: water | place: Egypt | collected 2015 | depth 0.5 m | reverse complement strand
CAGAAACGGCTTTTCTTGAGTCCGCCGCCGTTTCCAGGCTTGGCTACCCTCGCACAGTCGTCTCTTTTGAGTCGTCCGGATTGAATTCTCCGGTTTCGGTTTTGGTTTCTGTTGGGTCGTCGGGGCCCGTCTCGACCCCGGTCGCTATCGGTGTCGGTCTCAATCGGGATTACCGGGCTTCGAAGGCTTCGATCCGATCACGCCACTGTGTGGGCAGCGGCTGGCTCTGGCCGCTCTGGCGGTCGATACGTACCTGTGTCGACCGGGCGGTCGCGGCAAGTTCGCCGTCTGCGTGTAGCTCGAACCGCATCTCGAAGCTCGTCTCGCCCAGCTCGGTCACTTCGGCCCCGACTCGGGCCGTCGTTTGTCCGGCGATAGGCGCGTGAAACTCGATTGCGAGCTCCGCGATGACGATCGAGAGCTCCCGCGGTGTCTCTGCGTCGAGGACCGTCATCAGATACGCCAACCGGGCCTGCTCGACGTACGTTCCGTACACTGCGTTGTTGACGTGGCCGTACGTATCGAGGTCTCTGTATCGGACCGGGATCTCGGTCTCGAACGACGGTGTCTGGTCGGTCACGCTCGAGTACCCGGCTGCCACCCCGGAAACCGTGTCGAAAACAGCTCGCGAGCCTACGCCCCGGACTCGGGCTCAGACTCGGGCTCGAAATCAAGCGCCGCGGAGTTGATGCAGTAGCGTTTGCCGGTGGGTTCGGGGCCGTCGTCGAAGATGTGCCCGAGGTGACCGCCACAGTTCGCACAGACGGCTTCGGTCCGGCGCATACCGTTGCTGGTGTCGACTTGCGTCTCGATGTTCCCCTCGTCGTAGGCGTCCCAGAAGCTCGGCCACCCCGAGCCGGAGTCGAACTTCTGATCGGAGTGAAACAGCTCGGTGCCACAGCCCGCACAGGTGAACTGACCGTCCTCCTCGATGTCGAGGAGATCGCCGCTGAACCGTGGCTCGGTGTCGGCCTCCCGCAGGATTCGGTACTCTTCGTCCGTGAGCAGTTCTCTCCAGCGGTCCTCGGAGTCTGGCACGTCTTGCTGGCTCATAATAGCAATAGGGAACCGAGACCTAAAACGCTGGCTGTCCGAACCGATCCGGGAGAGCGGCGTGTGGAGACGGTCAGACCGCGAACGTCGTCGTCGCTCGCACCTCGCGGTCGGCGGCCAGCGTCGCGACAGCTTCGTAGCGTCCCGGATCGGCTCCCGTCCATGTGAACGTCTGTTCGAGCGTCTCTCCGGGACCGAGACGTTCGGTCCTGATCGCCTGCGTGAACGCCCGTCCGGCGCTCCACTGCCAGACCGGATCCGTGTGGGCCTCCGTCGCGTCATCCGGGCTTGCTGGTGCAGCTCCGGACGCTGAAGCTGAGTCGGGGGGAGAGGCGGAGGCGTAGACGACGAGATCGCCGACGCGACCGCTGGTGAAGGTAAGCTCGACGGGTTCGGTGTTCCCGTTTACCACCCGAAAGGTGAACGTGACCGTGCGATCTTCCGGGGCCGCCGCGAGACTCGCCTCGAGGGCCATACACAGGGTACGTGTCCAGCGAGAAAAGCTTCGGGGCGGATCGGTGTGTTTAAATGGAGCGATCGACCACCTTTGGATAGAATCGTGTAGGGGGAACCCCCCCGAGTCCGCACCGAGCGGGCGCGAGTCCAGCCGGCAGTGCCGGCACTTCGACGTGTCGTGGTAGCCAAGCGGCCCAAGGCGCATGGTTGCTAACCATGTGGCGTAATGCCACCGGGGTTCGAATCCCCGCCACGACGTCTACCAATCATGAGCGCAGACCAACCAGACGCGGAGGACGCCGACGAGGACCTGCAGTACTTCGTCCGAATCGGACGGACCGACCTCGACGGCACCAAATCCGTCGAACGGTCGCTATCCGAGATGGACGGGATCGGTCGCCGAGCGGCGCGCATCATCGCCCAGAAGGCCGGCGTCGACCGGACGGCGACGTTCGGAGCTCTCGACGAGGAGACGATCGACGAGATCGTCGACCTCGTCGAGGGATTCGCCGAGGAGGTGCCCGACTGGCTGGCCAACCACCGCAACGACTTCTTCGAGGGAGAGACGACCCACGAGATCGGCAACGACCTCGAGCTGACCCGTCGGCAGGACATCAACCGCATGAAGATGATCGACTCGTACAAGGGCGTGCGACACAAGCGCGGCCAGAAGGTCCGCGGGCAGCGTACCAAGTCCACCGGACGGACCGAAGGCACGATCGGCGTCAACGTCGAGGCGATCCAGGAAGAGGCCGCCGAGGAGGCAGAGGAGTAACGGATCATGGCACTCGGAAACAACACCACGTTCTACGAGACACCGAACCACCCCTACCAGGGCGAGCGAATCTCAGAAGAGATCGGCCTGGTCGGACAGTACGGACTGAAGAACAAAGAAGAGCTCTGGCGGGCCCAGTCCGAGCTGCGGTCGTACCGGCGCGAGGCCCGGCGCCTGCTCGGACGCGGCGCCGGCAGCGACGGCGAGGAGTTTCTGGCCCGGCTCCGCCGGATCGGGATTTTGAACGAGGGCGACGGGCTCGATGCCGTGCTGGCGCTCGACGCCACCGACATTCTCGAGCGTCGTCTGCAGACGATCGTCTACCGGAACGGGTACGCGAACACGCCCGAACAGGCCCGTCAGTTCATCGCCCACGGACACATCACCGTCGACGGCCGGCGGGTTCGAGTGCCGTCGTACACGGTCTCGGCAGCCGAGGAAGACACCGTCGGGTTCGACAGCGCATCGCCGATCTCGGACGAGCTACACCCAGAGCGAGCGGAGGAGTAACACATGGCAGACGACACCAACTGGGGCATCGCCCACGTGCACGCATCGTTCAACAACACCATCATCACGATCACCGACCAGACCGGCGCGGAGACGATCGCGAAGTCCTCCGGCGGGACGGTGGTCAAACAGAACCGCGACGAGGCCTCGCCGTACGCCGCTATGCAGATGGCCGAGACCGTCGCCGAACAGGTCAAAGCCGAGGGCATCGACGGCGTCCACGTCCGCGTTCGCGGGCCGGGTGGCAACCAGCAGCAGAGTCCCGGACCTGGCGCGCAGGCGACGATCCGCGCGCTGGCCCGCTCGGGACTTGAGATCGGTCGCATCGAGGACGTCACCCCGATACCCCACGACGGCACCCGCGGGCCGAAAAACGCGGGCTTTTGACCATGGCCGAGTACGACGTCGAGTTCGTCGAGCGAGACGAGCGAGCAGCGCGCTTTGTCGTGCGTCCGATCACGCCGGCGTTTGCAAACGGCATCCGCCGGGCGATGATCGCCGACGTCCCGACGTTCAGCATCGACACCGTCCGGGTGATCGAAAACTCGAGTGTCATGTTCGACGAGCAGATCGGGCTCCGGCTGGGCCTGGTTCCGCTGACCACACCACCCGGCGAGTTCGAGCTCGGCGACACGGTGACACTCGCACTCGACGTGTCGGGACCTGAGACCGCCTACTCCGGGGATCTCGTCTCCTCGGAGCCGCTCGTCGAGCCGGCAGACGAGGGGATTCCGATCATCGATCTCAAGGAGGGCCAGCGGCTCGAAGTCGAGGCCGACGCGGTGCTCGATCGCGGGCGCGAACACGCCAAACACCAGGGTGGCGTCGCGGTGGGCTACCGACACCTCCAGCGCGTCGAGGTCGTCGGCGACCGGGGCGAGTTCGCCGACGACGAGCCACAGATCCTCCGGGGCGTCATCGAGGAAGCTGCGGCCGAACACGCAGCCGGTGACGCGACAGACGGTGAGCTGGTCCCGACCGATCAGTTCGACAACGACCTCACCCAGCGGTACCCGGGCAAGGAGCTCAGCGTGTCCGACGTCGATGACGCGTTCGTGTTCGACGTCGAGACCGACGGATCGCTGACTATCGACGAGCTCGTGCTCGGAGCCGTCGAGACGATCGAGGATCGAGCAACCGAACTCAGAGGGACGGTGCAGCTGTAACAATGTCGGTGGACTTCTCGAAGGGACGCCGGAGCCGGTCGGAGACCGAAAGGAGTTTGAGGAGTCCACCAGAATCACCAATCGCAAGCAGGGATAGCCAAGTCAGGTCAACGGCGCAGCGTTCAGGGCGCTGTCCCGTAGGGGTCCGCAGGTTCAAATCCTGCTCCCTGCAGTTTTCAGGAGATAGGTCATGAGTAAGACAAACCCACGACTCACGAGTCTCATCGCCGACCTGAAATCGGTCGCGCGGGACGGCGGCGGGGACGTCTGGAGTGACGTCGCCCAGCGCCTCGAGAAACCCCGGAGCACCCACGCAGAGGTCAACCTGGGGCGGATCGAGCGGTACGCCCGCGCGGACGAGACCGTCGTCGTCCCGGGGAAGGTACTCGGCAGCGGCGTCCTCCAGACGGAGGTCACCGTCGCGGCCGTCGACTTCTCGGGCACGGCGGAGACGAAAATCCAGCAGGTCGGCGAGTCGATGCGTCTCGAACAGGCACTCGAACAGAACCCAGAGGGATCGAACGTGCGGGTGATCCGATGAGCACGACGACGTTCGACCCCGACGCCGTGATCGACGCCCGGGACTGTATCGTCGGGCGGGTCGCCTCACAGGTGGCCCAGCGAGCCCTCGACGGCGAACGGATCGCCGTGGTCAACGCAGAGCGGGCGGTCATCACCGGGCGCGAAGAACAGATCAAACAGAAGTACCGCGAGCGCCGCGAGCACGGCTCCGACCGGGGTCCGTACTACCCGAAACGGCCGGACCGGATCTTCAAACGCTCGGTGCGGGGGATGCTCCCGTACAAGCGCCCGCGCGGTCGAGAGGCACTCGAGAACGTCCGCGTGTACGTCGGCAACCCGTACGACGGAGACGGGGAGGCAGAGATCATCGAGGACGCGTCGCTCGATCGACTCTCGACGATCAAGTTCGTCTCGCTTGGCGAGATCAGCAACACACTCGGAGCTAACGTCACATGGTAACGAACACATCAGGCAAGAAGAAAACGGCAGTCGCACGCGCAACAGTCAGAGACGGCACCGGCAAGATCCGGATCAACACCCGCCCGGTCGAGCTGGCCGACCCCGAGATGGCACGGCTGAAGATGACAGAGCCGTTTCGCGTCGTCGAGACGGAGCTCAGAGACGACGTCGACATCGACGTCAGCGTCGAGGGCGGCGGCGTGATGGGGCAGGCCGACGCAGTCCGGACCGCCATCGCCCGCGGGCTCGTTCAACACACGAACGACGCCGAGCTCCGGGACGCGTACATGGCGTTCGACCGGTCGCTGCTGGTCAACGACGTCCGGCAAAGCGAGGCCAAGAAGTGGGGCGGTCCGGGCGCCCGGGCACGCTACCAGAAGTCCTACCGGTGATCAGTCATGATGGTACCAGTCAGGTGTTTCACGTGCGGTCGCGTCGTCGGGGACGATTGGGAGGAGTTCAAGGCTCGCACCCGGGAAGCCGAGGACCCGGAGGACCCGGAGGCAGTACTGGATGATCTCGGGGTCGACCGACACTGCTGTCGGCGGATGCTCGTCTCGCACAAAGACCTCGTCGACATCGTGGCACCGTACCAGTAATGGTCCGAGACAACCGCTACGAGAAAGCGAGGATCCTCGGTGCGCGTGCGCTGCAGGTCGCGTACGGCGCGCCGGTGTTGGTCGAGACCGATCAGTCAGAGCCGATCCTCATCGCTGCCGAGGAGTACGACGCAGGCGTGCTTCCCTTCACGGTTCGACGGGGTGATCGGTAGTGACGCTGGTCACGGACCTCAGGCTGCGGCGCGTGCTCGACTCTCGGGGCGACCCGACGGTCGAGGCTGAGGTCCGGACCGAAAGCGGCGGGTTCGGACGTGCACAGGCACCCTCGGGGGCGAGCACCGGCGCCCACGAGGCAGTCGAACTGCCGGCGAGCGAAGCGATCGCTGCCGCCCGCGAGCACGCTGTCCCGCGGCTGGTCGGTGAGGTCTATGCAGGCGACCAGCGGTCGGTCGACCGGGCTCTGCGCGCGGCAGACGGGACCGAACAGTTCTCGACGATCGGGGCAAACAGCGCGGTCGCGATCTCAATGGCGGCTGCCCACGCTGCGGCCGACGTGCTCGGCGCGCCGCTGTTCCAGCATCTCGGGGGAACGTTCCGTGGCGAGACGCCGATTCCGCTGGGAAACGTGCTAGGCGGCGGTGCCCACGCGACCGGCGGCCCGGACATACAGGAGATACTCGCCGTGCCCGTCGGCGCGCCGTCGGTCGAGCAGGCGGCGTTTGCTAACGCCGCAGTCCACGCTGCCGTCGGCGACCGTCTCGCAGACCGCGGGCTCGCGCCCGGCCTCGGCGACGAGGGGGCGTGGGCGCCGTCGATCGACGACCGGGAAGCACTCACGATCGTCGCCGAGGCGGCCGCGCAGGTCGCCGACGAGGTCGGCTTCGAGATCGGTCTCGGGGTCGACGTCGCGGCCGGCGAGCTGTACGACGAGGGTGCGACGCGATACCAGTACACCGACCGGACCCGGAACACGGACGAGCAGATCACCTACGTCGAGGAGCTGATCGACACCTACGACCTGCTGTACGTCGAAGACCCGCTCGACCAGGAGGCCTTCGAGGCGTTCGCGACGCTCACCGACCGCGTCGGCGAGACGCTGATCTGTGGAGACGACCTGTTCGTCACCGCCGTCGACCGGATTGAGCGCGGGATCGATCGAGCGGCGGCAAACAGCGTCCTGATCAAGCCGAACCAGATCGGGACGCTCTCCGGGGCCGTCGACGCGATCGAGCTGGCGACGGGTGCCGGGTACACGCCGGTCGTCTCTCACCGTAGCGGCGAGACGACCGACGCGACGATCGCACACCTTGCCGTCGGGACCGGGACGCCCTACATCAAGACCGGCGCCGTCGGCGGCGAGCGCACCGCGAAGCTGAACGAACTCATCCGGATCGAACACGAGGTTACGACATGAGCGAACACGACACCGACGACCCGGAGGATCCTGGGGCGGCCGAAACGGCCACCGAGGAACAGACCGGGACCGACACCGAGGAAGCGCCCGCCGGCGACGAGCCGGCCGAACCGACGACAGACACAGACGAGTCCAACGCGGACGCGGAGCCGACGCTCGACGAGGACGTGCTCGGCGACGAGGAGGCAGATCTGCTAATTCCCGTCGAGGAGTATCTCGGAGCTGGCGTCCACATCGGCACCCAACAGAAGACGACGGACATGGAGCGGTTCATTCACCGCGTCCGGACCGACGGCCTGTACGTGCTCGACGTCTCGCTGACCGACGACCGGATCCGGACGGCCGCTGACTTCCTGGCCAACTACGACCCAGAGCAGATCTTGGTCGCGTCCTCGCGCCAGTACGGCCGGTTCCCCGCAGAGCAGTTCGCCGACGCCGTCGGCGCCCGCGCCAGGACCGGCCGGTTCATTCCGGGGACGCTCACCAACCCGAAGTACGACGGGTACATCGAGCCCGACGTCGTGGTCGTCACCGACCCGATCGGCGACTCGCAGGCAGTCACCGAGGCGATCACGGTCGGGATCCCAGTCGTCGCGATGTGCGACTCGAACAACACGACCGGCAACGTCGACCTCGTCGTTCCGACGAACAACAAGGGCCGGAAGGCACTGTCGGTCGTCTACTGGCTGCTCGCAAACGAGACCCTCGACCGCCGCGGCGCCGACCCTGCCTACGCACTCGAAGACTTCGAGAGTGCGATCTAAGCTGATCTGAACCGAGACAGTCTGTTCTACGGCCGCCGACACAATCAACGGGATTCTCCGGCGACACGAGGTCACGACACTCCCGGTGTTCGGGGTCGACGGATCGTTGAAACGAGCGACCGTACCACCGGAAGCCCAGAGACGTGTCACCGCCGGTTCCCGAGAAGTCCCGCGTCGTCGCTCACCAAGCACTCGTAGCAGCGCTCGTCGCGAACGTCTCCGGTGTGAAGCCGCGGAACACTCGACTTGTTTCCGTCGGCGACGGCCCGCAAGGGAGCGACAGGCACTGTCCGAGGACAGCTGGTGATCGGGTCGGCGTCGCCACAGAGACCGACATTTAAAACACGGTCGCGGCCACAGCGTAAGCTAGGATGACGACATCGAGTGCGCCGGGCAAAGTCTACCTGTTCGGGGAACACGCGGTCGTGTACGGCGAGCCCGCGGTGCCGTGTGCGATCCAGCGCCGAGCCGAGGTCACCGTCCGGGAACGGGAACACGGGCTCAGAGTCCAGGCCGGCGATCTCACGCTCAGCGGGTTCGCAGTCGAGTACGACAGCGCCGAATCCGACCGACCGGACATAGACGCGCCGGACGCTCTGCTTGAGGCGGCGCTCGGATACGTAAACGAGGCGGTTGCGCAGGCCAGAGAGGCGGCCGACGCGCCGGAGGCCGGCTTCGAGATCGTCATCGACAGCGAGATCCCGCTGGGCGCGGGACTGGGCTCGTCAGCGGCTGTGACCGTCGCCGCGATCGACGCCGCCACCCGGGAGCTCGGCGTCGAGCTCGGACGCACGGAGCTCGCAGACCGGGCCTACCAGGTCGAGAACGCGGTCCAAGGGGGACAGGCCTCCCGGGCGGACACGTTCTGTTCGACCGTCGGGGGAGCGGTCAGGGTCGCGGGCGACGACCGTCGCCAGATCGACGCACCGGATCTCCCGTTCGTGATCGGCTACGACGGCGGGGCCGGCGACACCGGCGCGCTCGTCGCGGGCGTCCGCGAGCTCCGCGATACCTACGAGTTCGCGGCCGACACGGTCGGGGCGATCGGAGACCTCGTCCGGCGTGGCGAGCAGGCGCTCGCGACCGGCGACCGGGCGGAGCTGGGACGGCTGATGAATTTCAATCACGGGCTGTTATCGGCGCTCGGCGTCTCCTCGCGGTCGCTCGACGCGATGGTCTGGGCCGCCCGCGACGCCGGGGCGCTGGGGGCGAAGCTGACCGGTGCCGGGGGCGGCGGCTGCGTGGTGGCACTCGACGCGACCGACGAGACACTCACCGCCCTCGAGTACACCCCCGGCTGCGAGGAGGCGTTCCGGGCAGCGCTAGACACCACCGGCGTCAGGGAGGAGTCGTCGTGACGACGGTACTCAAGCTCGGAGGAAGCGTCATCACCCGAAAAGAGCAGCCGGAAAGGCTCGATCGGACGGCGTTGACAACCGCAGCGGCTGCGATCGGGGACGCCAAGACCGAGCGGCTCGTCGTGGTCCACGGCGGCGGGAGCTTCGGACACCCCCACGCCGAGGCCCACGGCGTCTCGACGACGACCGGGACCGACGACGCGGCGGCCGTCACGGCGATTCACGGGGCGATGGGAGAGCTCAGCGCCGCCGTCGTCGCTGCCATGCAGGCCGACCGTATCCCTGCGGTGCCGATCCGTCCGCTGTCGGCGGCAGTCGTCTCCGGGGACGACGAATACACGAGCACGGAGCCACCGGGAGAGGATCCAGACCACGGCGGCCAGCGAGCCAGCCGCGTGGGGCTCGCGACCGACCCGATCCGATCGCTACTCGGAGACGGGTTCGTTCCCGTGTTGCACGGCGATGTCGTCGCCACGCCTGGAGAGGGCTGTACGATCCTGAGCGGCGATACGCTCGTGGCCGTGCTCGCCGACCGGCTGTCGGCCGAGCGGGTCGGGCTGTGTACGACGGTTCCGGGGGTGTTCGACACCGACGGCGCGGTACTCGAGGAAATCACAGGGCGAGACGCGGTCGCGGACGCCCTCGGCGGCGCCGAGACCACGGACGTCACCGGCGGAATGGCGACGAAAGTCGACCGACTGCTCGGGCTGGAGGCCCCGGCCTCCGTGTTCGGTCTCGACGCGTTGCCCGAGTTTCTCGAGACCGGCACAGCCGGAACCGTCGTTCGGTGAACTGAGTCGACCGATCAACGTGTTTTTATCTGTTGCGGTCGAATCGTAGTGCAACCGAGCAGACGGTCGCCCGCGGGTTGGGTGACCGGTCCGCTGCCGGGCGACGGCACACCCGCCGTGTGGCGCGCGTGCCCGACGGCGACGGACTGACGGCGGGCCTTTCGGCCAGCCAGCCGGTCGACCAGCCCCATCGGCGAGCGCCTCGGAGTGATACAGATGGAAATCGAAATCGCAACGATTGGCGGTTACGAAGAGGTCGGCCGGCAGATGACTGCCATCCGTGCCGGAGACGACGTCGTCGTCTTCGACATGGGGCTGAACCTCTCGAAGGTACTGATTCACGACGACATCGAGACCGAGCGGATGCACTCACTCGACCTGATCGACATGGGCGCGATCCCGGACGACCGGGTGATGAGCGAGCTCGGTGGCAACGTACAGGCGATCGTGCCGACCCACGGACACCTCGATCACATCGGTGCGATCTCGAAGCTCGCCCACCGGTACAACGCGCCGGTCGTGGCGACGCCGTTTACGATCGAGCTGGTCAAACGCCAGATCCAAGGCGAGGAGAAGTTCGGCTTCGAGAACGATCTGATCAAGATGGAGGCCGGCGAACAGATGCGGATCGGCGAGGGGCTGGACCTCGAGTTCGTCAACGTCGCCCACTCGATCATCGACGCGATCAACCCCGTCCTGCACACGCCCGAAGGATCGATCGTCTACGGGCTGGACAAGCGGATGGACCACACGCCGGTGATCGGCGACCCGATCGACATGGAACGGTTCCGCGAGATCGGCCGCGAGGGCGAGGGCGTGCTCTGTTACATCGAAGACTGTACGAACGCCGGCAAACAGGGCCGCACGCCGAGCGAGTCGGTCGCACGCCGGCACCTACAGGACGTGATGCACAGTATCGAAGACTACGACGGGGGAATCGTCGCGACGACGTTTTCCTCGCATATCGCCCGGGTGAAGTCACTGGTCGAGTTTGCCGACGACATCGGACGCAAACCCGTGTTGCTGGGCCGGTCGATGGAGAAGTACTCGGGCACGGCCGAGCAGCTCGATTTCGTCGAGTTCCCCGAGGATCTTGGCATGTACGGCCACCGCAAGTCCGTCGATCGAACGTTCAAACGGATCATGAACGAGGGCAAGGAGAACTTCCTCCCGATCGTGACCGGCCACCAGGGCGAGCCTCGTGCGATGCTCACCCGGATGGGCCGGGGCGACACGCCGTACGACCTCTCGGAGGGCGATAAGGTGCTGTTCTCCGCGCGGGTGATCCCCGAGCCGACAAACGAGGGCCAGCGCTACCAGTCAGAGCAGCTGCTCCAGATGCAGGGTGCACGCATCTACACCGACATCCACGTCTCCGGGCACCTCCGTCAGGAGGGCCACTACCAGATGCTCGACGCCTTGGAACCACAGCACGTGATCCCGGCCCACCAAGATCTCAGCGGTCTCTCGCCGTACGTCTCCCTCGCAGAGGGGAAAGGCTACAGAGCCGGACGTGATCTGCACATCACACGTAACGGCGACATGGTTCAGCTGGTCGAGTGACCGATGAGCCGACAGCAGGCCGTTGAGCAGGCGATCGAACGCCGTCGAGCGATCGTCAACGACGCGATCGACACCGACCTGCCGATCAAAGAGCCCCGGCGGCTGTACGAGGCGTCACGGTATCTACTCGACGCGGGTGGGAAGCGACTCCGACCGACCGTTCTGTTGCTCGCCGCCGAGTCGCTCGCGGAGGTCGAGTCGTCGTCTGTCGATTACCGGTCGATGCCGGACGTCGGCGGGCAGCCAGTCGACGTGTTAGCCGCGGCGGTGAGCGTCGAGATTATCCAGTCGTTCACGCTGATCCACGACGACATCATGGACGACGACGATATCCGGCGGGGCGTCCCGGCTGTCCACCGGGAGTACGACCTCTCGACGGCGATTCTCGCCGGCGACACGCTGTACTCGAAGGCCTTCGAGAACATGCTCGAGACCGGCGCGCCGGCCGACCGCTCGGTCGAGGCGCTCTCGGAGCTCGCGACGACCTGTACGGAGATCTGCGAGGGCCAGTCACTCGACATCGACTTCGAACGACAGGCGACGGTCACGCCAGACGAGTACCTCGGCATGATCGAGCTGAAAACCGCAGTCCTGTACGCCGCAGCGGCGAGTATTCCAGCGGTACTGCTCGGACACGACGATGCCGTCGAGCCGCTTCACAGCTACGGACTCGACATCGGACGGGCGTTCCAGATCCAGGACGATCTGCTCGACCTGCTAACCCCGACCGAAACGCTTGGCAAACAACGCGGGAGCGACCTCGTAAAGAACAAGCAGACGCTGGTCACCGTTCACGCCCGAGACAACGGCGTCGACGTCGAGGGACTCGTCGAGGCAGACAGCGTCGAGGCGGTCACCGAAGCCGAGATCGACCGAGCAGTCGCCGAGCTCGAACGGGTCGGCAGCATCCAGTACGCTCGCGAGACCGCGAGCGATCTGGTCGAGAGCGGCAAATCACACCTCGAGGCACTGCCGGCGAACCCGCCTCGCGACCGACTCGAGGAGATCGCCGACTACCTCGTCGAACGCGAGTACTGACCCCAACCGAGCCGCCCGGGGCAGACCGCCACGCTCATGCCCGGTCGGCGCCCGGCTCACGTATGATCCGCGTAGCGTGGGGCGTCGGCACCGCCGAGACGCCGCTTGCGTCGTTCGACACGGCGCTGGCGGCGGCCGGCGCTCACGAGTACAACCTCCGCGAGCTCTCCTCGGTGATTCCCGCCGGCGTTGCGATCGAGTCGCCCGGGCGACTCCCCGATCTCGGTCCGGCCGGCTCTGCCCTCGACGTGGTGCTTGCCCGCCAGACGAGTCCGCCGGGCGAACCAGCTGCCGCCGGGCTCGCGTGGGTTCGCGATCCGGCTCCCGGCACCGACACCGACACCGACACAGACACAGGCACCGACGAACAGGTCGGGGCGGGCACGTTCTACGAGGAAGAGGGAACCGACCCTGCCCGGGTTCGCGAGCGGCTCCGGTCCGGTATCGCACACGGCGCCCGGCTCCGGAACATCTCCGGAGCGGAGCCTGTCTTTCGGCTCGTCGACAGCGGGTCGACGTCGGGAGACAAGTACACGACCGCGGTCGTCATCGCGGTCTACGGTCACGGCGAGTCACTCCTCGGCGAGTCGACGACCGACCGCCGCTCGGACTGACCGTCGGGGTCAGCGCCGGCCGAGGGGGACGAACGTCCGGTCGGTCGGGCCGACGTACCGCGCTCGGGGACGGATAAGCCGGTTGTGTGCCTGGTACTCGAGGACGTGCCCGACCCACCCGCCGGTTCGTGCCATCGCGAAAATCGGGGTGTACATGTCCTCGGGGATGCCGAGCTTGTGGTAGACCGCGCCCGAATAAAAGTCGACGTTCGGTGCGATCCCTTTCTCGAGGAAGGACAGCTCCTCGGTGAGGTACGCCTCGATCGCGCGGGTGTACTCGAGCCAGCGACGGTCGCCGTCGGCGTCGCTCAGCGCCTCGAGTTTCGTGCGGAGGATCTCCGCCCGGGGATCTGTCACCTCGTAGACGCGGTGTCCCCAGCCGGGGATGCGTTCGCCGCTCTCGGCGCGTGTTCGTGCCCACTCTGTCGCAGACTGCGTGGCATCGTCGATCTCGGTGAGCGCCTCGATGACGTCCTGGTTCGCCCCGCCGTGGAGCGGCCCCGAGAGCGCCCCCACGCCGGCGACGACCGCGCTATAGATGTCGGCGAACGTCGACGCAACGGTGATCGCCGCGAACGTCGAGGCGTTGAACCCGTGGTCTGCGTGGATCGTCAGCGCCATGTCGAAGGTGTCTGCGGCGACCTCGTCCGGGGGGTCGCCGGTGAGCATTCGGAGAAAGTCCGCGGCGTAGCCGTACGTCTCATCGGGTGAAACGGGCTCCTGACCGCGGCGCAGCCGGTGGTAGGTCGCCAAGATCGTCGGGACTTTTGCCGCGATCCGGCGTCCCTGGCGACGGGTGTCCGCCCTGTCGTGTGCTCCGGTCGCGTCGGTCGGGGCGGTCGCAGACAGCGCCGAGACGGCCGTCCGGAGCGCGGCGATCGGCGCCTCATCATCGGCCGCAAGTCCGGCGAGCAGCTCTCGGACCGTGGAGTCGAGCTCGCGGTCGGCTGCCACGGCCTCACGAAACTGGTCGAGCTCCGCTTCGGTGGGGAGACTCCCGTGCCAGAGGAGATACAGGACCTCTTCGAAGCTAGCGCGTGCGGCGAGATCGTCGATCCCGTAGCCCCGGTAGACGAGCCGGCCGGTGCTCCCGTCGACGTCGCTGAGTGTCGTTTCGTCGACGACGACCCCCTCGAGCCCCCGCCGGAGCCTCTCGACCATAGCACGCAGTTTGCCGGCGACGGCAAAAAACCCAGCGCGGCCGTCCCTCTCCGGGACCGAACCGCTAAAGACCGTGGCACAACCACCAACAGTAATGACCGAGCTGGGCACGGCGGACGCGGCCCCCGGCGAGATCGACACCGGACGCTTGACCATCGGCGAGACGCGGGACGGAAGCCCGGCAGGACTCCCGGTCGCGGTTCTCAACGGCGCCGAGTCCGGCTCCACGCTGTACATCCAAGCCGCGAGCGACGGCGACGAACTCAACGGCGTCGGCGTAGTCAGGCGGCTCGTCCCGCAGCTCGACCCTGCCGACCTCACCGGGACGATCCTGATCGTCGGTGTCGCGAACCTCTTTGGCTACCGGGTCGGCGAACACCGCAATCCGATCGACGACACCAAGCTCAACCGGGCGTATCCCGGCGTGAAGGAGGGCTCGACGACTGAACGGATCGCAGCCGCGACCTTCGACGTGATGCAGCGAGCCGATCTCGCGCTGGATCTCCACCAGGGTTCGACGTCCCGGATGATCGACGAAACGCGAGTGCGGTGTGGACGCCGCCACCGGCTCCACGATGAGTGTCTCGAGCTCGCGAAGGCGTTCGGGTGTGGCCACGTGCTCGATCAGAAGGGCCCGGACGGACAGCTCGCTCGCGTCGGACCCGACGAGGGCGTCCCGACGGTCGATCCCGAGCTCGGCGGCTCTGTCGGGTTCGACGAGGCCAGCGTCCAGCTCGGCGTCGACGGCGTGTTCAACGTTCTCCGGAAGTACGACTTCCTCTCCGGTCGTGTCCGAACCGCGCCCCAGACGCGTGCGACCGGCTTCGATCAGTACGGCGCTCCCGCCGGCGGTCTGGTCGACTTCCAGGTGAGCCTGGGCGAACGCGTCTCGCGGGGCCGGACGCTGTTTACCGTCACCGACGTGTTCGGCGAGCAGAAGGCCTCGGTAACGGCCGACTCCGACGGTATCTTCTGGCGAACCCGGCGGCGCCCACAGGTCGCGACCGGCGAGTACGTCTGCTCGGTCGGGACCGATATCGACTCGTACTGAACGGAGACTGCCCGATAGGCGGGAACTGTCGGCGATCACCGCTACGGGAGCGGCAACGACACACACATCAGCCCGGCCGACACTCGATAAGGTAAGTGACGAAAACCGGGCGCGAACGCCCGGTGCGACCGTTCGCTCGTCAGTTCCGGACGATCAAAACAGGCGCTGGAGACCCGTCGACCAGGTCGTTCGTCACGTCACCCAGCACTCGCTCCCGCAACGTCGGTTCAGACGACCCGACGACGAGCAGATCGTACTCGTCGGCGGCCGACAGGATCCCTTGCTTTGCTGACGGAGCGTTCTCTTGGCGCCAGTCGACTCTGTCGGGATCGATCCCGTCTTCGATCAGCCGGTCACGGGCCCCGCGGAGCAGAAACTCCCCCGTCGAGGCTTCCTCTTCGTTTTCCGGGACGTTAAACAGTGTCACCGTGGTCGTACTGTCCGCGAGCAGCTGAGCAAGAAAGGCGACGATCCGATCGAGCGTCTCGTCACCGCGAAGCGGAACGAGCACCCGCTCGAGCGTCTCGCCGATGTCGCCAGTAGTCAACACGGCGTCGGCGTCGTACTCGTCTGCTTTCCGTCCGACCGTTTTGCTCGGATCTCGGGTGAACACGACCGTCGACTCGACGGTTCCTCCTTGGTCTACGAACCGGTCCGCGATCGCCTCGATCGCGGCGGTGTCTTGCTCGCCGAACTGCTCGCGTAGCTGTCCGGAAGTCGACTGGTCTGGCACCTGGCGGTAGCCGAGCACGACGACCTTGTGTGGGCCGAGCAGCTCAAGCAACCCCTCGGAGGGATCGCCGGGATCGCTCGCGTCGACCTTGATGAGAATCGTCGCGTCGGAAACTGCCGTTGCCATTGTCCTCAATTTCCTGTTTTTGCGGCCCCCTCTTAGCTTCTGTGATACATCGTATCCCAGCTCCCAGTCGGCGCCTGATCGCCGGGAGGAAAGCGAGCGCCACACGACCCGGATCTCCAAGGAAGGACACGATCTATCGCTGCCGACGCCCGACACGACACCACAGCATACATCCCGAGGGGTAATATATAGGTGTCTGTGACAGACGCCGACGACGGTGAAGGGGAGCTCGAGCGGACGATCGGATTGCTCGGCGCGACGACGATTGGCACCGGAATCATGATCGGTGCCGGGATATTCGTGTTTCCCGGACTCGCCGTTGAGCGGGCGGGGCCGGCCGCGGCCGTGTCCTTTGCGATCGGGGCCGTCATCGCGCTGCTGGTGGCACTGCCGGCCTCGGAGCTTGCCACCGCGATGCCGAAAAGCGGCGGTGGCTACTATTTCGTCTCCCGGGGACTGGGTGCACTGCCCGGCGCGATCGTCGGAATCGGGCTCGTGTTCGGGCTCGTCTTTGCCTCGGCGTTTTATTTGGTCGGCCTCGGCGAGTACGCCGCACAGATTCTGGCTCGGGTCGGGGTCGTCGACTCGACTGCGATCAGCGTCGGCCCGGTTCGGCTCGTGCTGGCGGTCGGAATCGTCGCCGGCGTGTTGTTGACCGCGATGAGTCTGTTTGGCACCGAGAACACCGAGTCGCTCCAGAACGCGGTCGTCGGGCTGTTGCTCGCAATTCTCGCCGTGTTTCTGACCGTGAGCGGGCTGGATCTGCTGGGACTTCGCGGCGAGTCCGGGATCGCGGGGGAGTTTGCTCCCGAGGGGTACACGCCGATTCTCTCGACGGCAGCGCTCATCTTCACCTCGTATCTGGGCTTCGTGCAGGTCGCGACCGTCGCGGAAGACGTGATCAACCCCGACCGAAACCTTCCGCTGGCGATGATCGGCTCGGTGGTGCTCGTCGGGGTCTTGTACGTCATCACGATGCTTATCGCCGGCTACACGCTCAGCGTCGAACAGGCCAGAGAACTCGGCGAGACCGCGATCGTCACCGTCGGCGAGGAGTATCTCGGCTTCGGTGGTGCAGTGGCGATTCTCGCCGGCGGCTTGCTCGCGACGGTCTCTTCTGCGAACGCCTCGATCCTGAGCGCCTCCCGGGCGCTGTACGGCCTCAGCGCCGACGACCTCGCGCCCGAGCAGGCGGCCCGGGTCAACGAAGCCTACGGCACGCCACACTTCGCGCTCGCGTTCGTCGGCGGCACGACCGTCACGCTGGTTGCCTTCGGCGAGACGGAGGTCCTCGCGGAGGTCGCCTCGTTTCTACACCTCATCCTGTACGGGCTGCTCTGTGTCGCCTTACTCGTGATTCGGCGTCGCGATCCGGGCTGGTACGAACCGGCGTTTATCTGCCCCGGCTACCCGGCCGTTCCGATCGTCGGCGGCGTGGCGAGTTTCGCGCTCATCGGCTTCATGGAGCCGCTCTCACAGGCACTCGGCGTCGTCGTCTCTGTCGTCGCGGTGATCTGGTATCTCAGCTACGCCAGATCGGTGACGCTCAAAGATCAGCTGTGATCCACCTAGGGATCGAGAACCTCAAGACGCGATCCGTCTCCTCGTCGCGGAACCTTCGTTCCCGAGCAATCTCGAGGCGCTCTGTCCCCCGGCGAAGGGCTGCTTGTCTTCCCGAAACGGGGTTTCACGTGGCGCTGAGGCGTGATCGATAGGCTGCAGGTTTGATCAGCAGTACGTGCTAAACTGGGGGCAGGTTTGATTATCGATGTCGTTCTCGGAGAACCCGTACCGAGGGTGTGGGCCGTGGCACCTACCGACGATCGTATTATACGCTTATTTTCTATAAGAAATGATAAGAAAGGTTTAATTAAAATACTTTTGACATTCTTGTTGTACCATGGCAGATACCAAGATCGGAACGTTCCTCCGGGAACACCCCAGGCTGCTGGGCGCACTGTTCGGAGCAACCGTTCTGTTGTCGCAGGCCGGGTCGGCACTTGCCGGAAGTGGCGTTACAATTTTTGATCCCTAAGCAATTAAAGAATTCATCCAAGCTCGTTAGGTGCGGTAGACGAGCTCCAGACTAACTCATTGTTAATCCTTATTGGGTGCTCTTGCATCTGTAGAAACTCGTCTAGTTCTGCGCAGCTTGTGTTGAATTTATTTATAATACCAGAATTGAGGTAGTATACGTCTTCAGAGTGTGAACTACCCCGCCCTGCTCGCGCTAACGCGCTCGCTGAGGGCGGGGCTTCCTGCTTCCATGACGCGCTTTGCAGATACGGGTGTATCCACAGGGAGCGCAGTCTCCACAGGCGTTGCTTCGGAGTGTCCCACTCCTAGTTGCTCGACGGGGAAGTCCCGTGGGACAGCGCACGCTTTTTGTCGCGTTTGAACGCTATCCGTGTCTGTCAACTTCGCAAGGAACGAGTCGTTGCGCACGAAACGACGAGTGAGTCGAAGCCGACAGGTCGGAACGCCCATCGTACCCGTATCTTCGGCGATCGTTGGAATAACTGCGTGCGTGGGCCTGTGGGCCTGCAACAGAACAGTGTCTGAACAGATGATGACGGCGCTGTATCCCCGCCCTACTGCGCTCCTTGTCGCTGGCGCGGACTGCGGTGCTCCGTGAGGGTGGGCGCGTAGCGCCTATATTCAGCTAGTCGTATATGCATGAATCAGTACGTCAAGCTCATCTGAGTTCTGCTGAACCTCAACTAATACTGGTGTCCGACTCGGGGCCTGCGTCACCGTCGTGTTCCCGTCGCCGATGACGATGTATTGTCCGCCGATGATGCTCTCTTCGCTCGCGATGTCTCGGGCGGCGTACAGGGGAAACCCCTGGTTGAGCAGCTTTGCAATCGTCTCGCCCATGCCGACGGCGCGGTCGCTCAAAATCTCGTTGAGCGTGACGATCCCGCCGACGGCACCGGCCTCGATCAACGCTCGTCCCTGCCGGTAGGAGTTACACGCGTTCAGCAGAAACGCCTCGACGCCGACCGACTCCATGGTCGTCACGTTGAGTTTGCCGTCCGGACAGACCAACCCATCTTCCTCGGTGCGACCGATATAGTGGAGAAACTGCTGGTCGCCTGCGAGTGTCGTTCTGAGCTCGTCTCTGGTGAGATCACGACGGACGGTTACCTCGAAGGGCAGCTGCTCGCGGTTGCCGTAGACCTGTGACACGAGGTCGCGCTCCTCTGCCATCCGGGTGTCGTTCGAGACGACGGTGATCGAGATATCGCCCGCCGTCAGCTCCCGGTCGAAGCGGTTCCGGAATGCCTCGGCGAGTAGCTTCGTCCCACCGATCGGGACGCCATCCCCGATGAACGCCTGTTCGATCGCGTCGGTCTCGTCGAGGCGGACGTATTCCTCGTTGGGGGCGGTCTCGGCGTCACTCCGGGTCAGCTCTGAAGCTCGCGTGACACCCGTGCTCGCAGAGCGTGACCGCTGACCTTCTCGACGCTCGAGTTCGGCGGCAAACTCTCCCTCGAGCTCCGATGCCGGCGTCCGGGCTGGCTCATGACTGGTGGTCGTTCTGACGATTCCGAGATCGTTCACGACGAAAGGCAGCCGTTCGATCGCCACCGCCGACGGGTCCACGTGTGCGGTCAGCCGCCAGTCGGGCACCGTCGGTGCGACTGCGTCGTACGGGACCGCGAGGTACGCGGCGAGGCGTTCTGCGAGGGGCAGTCCGTACAGCTGCTCGAAGGCAAGGTCGGTCCGGTCGGCGAGCTGGGAGCGTTCGTGGAGGTCGATCTCGTACAGTCCATCCGTCCGGGCCGCACAGTCGAGAACGAACACCTGTTTGAGCGTCCGCGCGACGGCATCCTCGAAGCTCGGCTCGGTCAGCCGGTAAGACAGATCGCTCGCAGGCGCCCGCACGGTCGGCTCGTCGCCGGGCACGACCCGAGCCCCGAGATAGTACGCGAGCGGCGCGACCGGGAGAACGTGTCGATGGGTGGCCGGGACGGCGATCTCGACGCCCGTGTCGGGAGACTGGACGGCAGAGGGGACGGCGAGGTCGTCGCCGTGCTCGACGGCCGGCGGATGACCTCGCATCGTCGGCCAGGAGCGCTCGGGGCTTGTCTTTTTCAGCGCCGATCCGAAGGTACTGATCGCGGCCATCATGTCGGTGGGTTCTGTGGTCGTCGTCACCGTCATCGCCGGGCGCTCGTGTCGCGAGCGGGCACCGACCCTGATCGTTCGCAGCCCGTCGAACTCGAGGTGGGTCTCGACCGCGAGCTGTGTGATCGTCAGCGGCCCGTCGAGCTCGAGGTACGTTTTGACCTGCGTACTCAGCTCGAGAACGTACGACCCCGTGCCGAGATCGATCTCGTCGAGCTGATCGACTTTCGTGACCATCTCTCCCGACCCGTCTCGAACGATGACGGCCACGCTCGGCGTCGGCAGCGTCACCGTGCCGGCAGTTACTTCGACGCCGCTGTCGACGGGGTGGAGAAACTGCTCGGCGTCGATCGGCGTCGGCGTCGCCGGTCGTCCCGTCTCGAGCCGCGCTCTGGTCTGTTCGAGCGTGTCGACGACCGACAGGCCCGTGTCGTCGGGCTCGAACGAGAGGATCGGGTGGTTATCTGGCATTCAACTGGCTTAGATCACCACATATCGGGTGTAAAATAAAAGCGTGTCGGGGCCGGCGGACCCGGCTTCTTGGCTCCACGGATCTTCACCCACAGTCTGAACCCCCCGTTGGCGGGGGTCGCGTCGTCGCCCCGCCCGGAGACGACTCAGCTTACACCGCCGACACCGCTCGGGGCCTCGGGGAGATCGTTGGGAACGACCTCAATGTCGAGTTCCTCGAGTGCCTGTCGCATGTGGTCGGTTTGTGCGTACTCGGCAC
>OBKM01000428.1_pt1 | contig 21038 bp, 16 predicted proteins | sample 1519691 | NCBI WGS metagenome assembly OBKM01 (sample SAMEA37050418, study PRJEB22526) | metagenome | biome: saline pan; feature: lake; material: water | place: Egypt | collected 2015 | depth 0.5 m | reverse complement strand
GTGTATCACCCCGCGATGTGCTGCATCGGCTGGCAAAGCGAGGATGCGAGCAACCCGCCGATTCGTCGTTCGACACAGCGGAAGCGGGCTCATGTCGGCTGATATCAAGTCCACGTTGGAGGTCCTCGACGTACGATCACCGTCGGTATTGACCCCCGCTCGGCCGGAAATAAGTGCCGCACCGTCGGTTGCCCGGGATCGTACAACAAGCCGTAAGCAACAGTGTACTTATATTATTCTGGAGGGTATCTCGCATACCAGATGGGTTTCCTCCAGCGGATTTTGGAGAATCGACGCGTCGTTGAGGAGATGGCGGCGGTTTCGCTTCGGCACAGTCGGGACGGAAGAGTCACAGCGAATCTCGCCGGCGTTTTCGGACTCGGAGTTGCGTGGTACGTGCTCCCGGGAATTGTAATGCTTCCGTTGATGCTGGGCATCGGAATGGACCGGTGGCAGTACGACACGGTAGTGACGTGGGCACATCTCGTCTCGACGTCGGTCATCGTCGCCTGGTACACACGTGCTATCGGGGACGATCACCGAGCGTTGTTCACCGACCCCGTTGGGGAACGAGCGGTAGCGGGCGGTATCGTCGCGGGAATCGTGCTTGCCGCCACCGGCGCGTCGCTGTGGGGCAGGAGTCTCGGTGGCGGCGTGACGATCATCGCCCTGCGATTCGAGCCCGTCGTGGATATCGGCGTGCCTGCACTCTTTATCGGGGCGGTAGTGCTGACGCCGCTGGTCCAAGAGGCGTTTTTTCGCGGGGTCGTGCAGACCCACGCCGAGAGCTCCCTATCAGCAGGCGAGGCAATACTCGTCTCGGGGACAGCCTTCGGGGTGCTGTATGCGCTTCTGTTCTACATTGGGGGTGCCGTGTCGATGGCCGTGACGATGGTCTTTCTCTCTTTGCAGGGCTGTCTCCTCGGCTATCTGTACCATCGCCACGGCACAATAGTGGTACCGGCAATCGCCCACGGCACGGTCAATCTGTACGCGTTTGTCAGTTGCCTGTAATTAGCTCCCCCGCGAACGGTGGTCCGGGAGTCGTCGGTGACCGCAGGCGCTTCCCCGAAAGAGCGAGAAGGCGATGTAGTTTCACCGCCTGTGAGAGAGGCCCGATCCTTTTGCACACTGAGACACAGCTACGAGCATGAGCGACGTGCCCTCCAGACGGTCTCTGCTCACGCTTACTGCGTCGGCGACGATCGGTAGCCTCGCCGGATGTCTCGGTACAGACGACGAGGAAGACGGCGAAGACGGAGAGGGAGAGGGAGAGACCACCGACTCGCAGGATCCGAGCGTACAGTTTCGCGATTGGCTGACCGATCCGGATCTGATCGATACCGACCGGGCCGGCGGGACCAGATTCGAGTACACCGAGACGGGGCCCGAACAGCCGGAGCGGGTGGCTGAAGATCTAATCCAAGGCCGAGCGTCCGTACTCGATCTCGATTCCGACGATGTCGGCGCCTATCTCATCCAACTGCCGGCAACCGTCCTGTTCGGTGAGTTCGACGTGTCGGCAGCCGAGACAGCTATCGAAGCCACCGAGGAGTTCCAGCTCACCGGCGAGTACAGGTCCTACCGGACGGCAGGGCCACGGGAGTCAGATGGATCGGATGGTGGTCTCGTCGGGTCGCAGTTTGCCATCGGGACCGATGCAATCCTGATCGGCAGAGATCTCGAACTCTGGATCGACACCCACGACGGTGAGGCCGAACGACTCTTCGAGTCGTACCCGGTGTTCGAGGAGATCTTCGAGCGGCTTCCAGACCGCACAAACGTCTCCGGAACAGTCGGGAGACCCCCAACCTGGGAGGATGAGTTGGAGATAGACGCGTGGGGACTCTCACTGCCGACGCTCGCTCCCGGAGAGATCACACAGACGTGGGTATACGCGTTCGACGACCAGCCGACAGCAGAGCAGGTACAGCTCGTCGAGCAGAATCTTGCAGGACCGCTGGTCGAGAGCATCGACCAGACGGAGGCAGATGACCGGTTTGTGACTGTCACCGGCACGATCGAAGTTCCCGACACGAACGAGTGATCCGGGGCAGTCGTCGAACCAGCCTGCCACAACCACAGGCGTGACACTCCCGACCGCAGTAGCACTGGTACTGGGTGTGACATCCACTTTGCCGTCGGTGTGAGACATGTGGCGTATGGACAGATCTGCTTACCAGCTCCCCGCGCTGGAGCCTGGCGATGTCCTCGATTCGCTGGTAAGTACGTGTCTCGAAGCACTCAACCGGTCTGTTCCCGTACCCTGTCCAAATGAGTCAAGATCTTCTTACAATACTGTTTGGCGGTCCGTTTGCGGTGATGAACACGATCGGGTTGGTTGCGTTCGCTCTCGTTGGATCCTCGAAGGCGATTCGGGAGAAGTTCGATATGCTTGGCATCACTATCGTCGGGTTAGCGATGGCGTTTGCTGGCGGGGTAACACGCGATCTTCTAGTGTCACGGGTTCCGTTGGCGCTTCAGTCCCCGGCCGAAATCAGTCTGGGGCTGCTCGGAGTGGGGCTTGCGGTCGTGCTGAACGCCGTCCTCACAGCCCCAGAGACCCACCCGGCGACGATTGTCTCGGACGCAATCGGACTCGCTGCGTTTGCGACGACCGGTGCGATCGTCGCGACTGAGGCCGGCGTATCAGCATTCGGGGTTGTTGCGGTTGCAACGATCAACGCTGTCGGCGGTGGTGCAGTCGCCGATATTCTCCTCGACCGGTCTCCATTTATATTGTTCGAAGATTTTTACGCTAGCTGTGCGGTCTTGGGTGGCTGTGCATACTGGATAACGTGGGAACTGGGGGCAGCCGGAACCACGGCCGCCGCAGCGTGTGCGGCGGTGACGATCGCGACCCGACTCGCTGCGGTCATCTACGGCTGGCGCCTCCCGACAGTACAGAACTTGGGCAGCTAAGGCGTTGCCAGGACAGGGCGGACGAAGATCAGACAGGTGTCGGGCCGACCATCGAGCGATCTGTGATGGGAGCATAGAACTGCCCTGTCCTGGCCCAGAGTACTCGATATCCCGAGTGAACCATCAGGGTGACCCCTGAGGCACTCGGGGCGATCTCACCGGTAGATCGTACCCGAGAGCCACGCTCCTGTCGATGGCCCGGGTTGGTGTGCGTGTGTGGTCCAGATCCTCGCAGATTGTTGTACTCCTCCGGGACGAATCCCGGCCGTCGGAGATCAGTCGAGAAAGTCCGGCTCGATGCGCCGGTCGTCGATCTCCGCGCGCAGATCCTCGCGGAACCGTTCGAGCTCGACGTCGCCGGCCTCCCGCTCCGTGCGGTCTCGGACCGAAATCGTCCCCGCAGCCTCCTCGTCGTCGCCGACGATCACCTGGTAGGGCACCCGGTCCTCGTGGGCGGTCCGGATCTTGTTCCCGATCGTGCCGTCGCGGCCGTCGACCTCGACCCGGAGCCCGGCATCGACGAGTTCGTTTTTCACCCGGTGGGCGTAGCCGAGGTTGCCGTCGGTGATCGGGAGCACCCGGACCTGCTCGGGAGCGAGCCAGGTCGGGAACTTCCCCTCGAAGTTCTCGATGAGCATCATGAAAAACCGTTCGTAGCTGCCGTACAGCGCCCGGTGGATCATCACCGGCCGGTGGTCGGCGTTGTCCTGGCCGGTGTAGGTGAGATCGAACCGCTCGGGCATGTTGAAATCGAGCTGGACGGTCGGGCCGTCCCACTCGCGGCCGATCGCGTCCTCGAAGGCGTAGTCGATCTTCGGGCCGTAGAAGGCACCGTCGCCGGCCTCGAGCTCGTAGTCGACGTTGCGCCGGTCCAGCACGTCACGGAGCTGGGACTCGGCGCGCTCCCAGATCTCGTCGGCACCGACCGACTTCTCCGGACGGGTCGCGAGCGCCACCTCGTACTCGAGATCGAACGTCGAGAGCACCTCGTCGATCATGTCCATGATCTGGCCCACCTCCGTGTCGATGTCCTCGGGGCGGACGAACAGGTGGCCGTCGTCGATGGTAAAGGCCCACACCCGCGAGAGCCCAGACAGCTCGCCGCGCTGTTCCTTGCGGTAGACTTTGCCGTCCTCGGCGTACCGGACCGGCAGATCGCGGTAGGACCAGGAGCTGTCGTCGAAGATCGCCGCGTGGCCGGGACAGTTCATCGGCTTGAGTCCGAACTCGTCGTCGCCGACCTCGAACAGGAACATATCGTCGGCGTAGTTGTCGTAGTGACCGGACTCCCGCCAGAGGTCGGTTTTGAACACGTGGGGCGTCTCGACGTACTCGTAGCCGGCCTCGCGGTTGAGCTCCTCGACGAACCGCCGGAGCTCTCTGAGGACGGTCTTGCCCGGCGGGTGATACAGCGGGAGCCCGGGGCCAGTCCGGTCCTGGATCGAAAACAGGTTCAGCTCTCGGCCGAGCTTCCGGTGGTCGCGCTGTTCTGCCTCGCGGCGGCGCTGCTTGTACGCCTCGAGATCGGCCTCGGTCTCGAAGGCGGTGCCGTAGATCCGGGTCTGCATCGGATTGGTCTCGTCGCCGCGCCAGTACGCGCCGGCGATCTCGAGCAACTCGACCGCGCCGATCTCGCCGGTCGAGTCGACGTGTGGGCCCTTGCACAGGTCCTCCCACTCGCCCTGGCTGTACATCGAGACGGTCTCGCCGTCGGCGGCCAGCTCATCGAGCAGCTCGTGTTTGTACGGCTGATCGGCGAGGCGCTCGCGAGCCTCCTCGATAGACATCTCCTCGTACTCGACATCGTAGTCGGCCTCGATGATGTCCGACATCTCCTCGCGGATCGCCGGCAGGTCCTCGGCGTCAATCTCGAGGCTGTCGAAATCGTAGTAAAATCCCTCGTCGGTCGGCGGGCCGATGCCGAGCTCGACGTCGTCGTACAGCCGCTGGACGGCCTGGGCGAGCGTGTGGGCGGCGGTGTGGCGCATCACGCGGACGTACTCGTCGCTGTCTGCGGTGACGATCTGGATCCGAGCGCCGTCGGTCTCGACCGGGACTTCCTTGCCGACGAGTTCACCGTCGATCCGGCCGCCGACGGTGTCCTCGCCGAGTCCGGGGCCGATCTCGTAGGCAATCTCCTCGACAGACGACCCACGGGGAACGGTCAGCTCGGAGTCGTCGGGCAGTACGACCGCTATCTGGTCGTGATCGTGTTCGTTACGTGACATACGTGGTGGTGAATGGATGTCGCTTTCTGGGGTGTTCGACGATCGCTTCGGCCGACGGCAGCAGAAACTGAGTGTTAGCGGGCATCCGCCCGGCCTGTAAAGCAGACACCTGCCATCGTACCCTCGACAAGATGTGGTGCGACCATAAGCGTTGCGAGCCGGACCGAACGAGCCCCGCGACCGAGCTATGGGAGTAGACATTTCCGTCGTCGTTGTCCATCGGCGTCTATGGCCGATCGCGACAGCGAGACCGACATCGACGACGTGCTCGAGCAGCTCGGAGAGCTCGAACGGACCGTCGACAGCAGCGACGAACGACGAGAGGTCCGGCGTACCCGGCGCATGCTCGAGCGGATTCCCGGGAGCGACCGGATCAGAAAGTACACCGGACGGGATGTCGCGGAAGGGTTCGTCGGCGGCGTGCTGTTTTCCCTCCCGCTGCTGGTCGAGGACGGCGTGTTCGAGATCGCAGAGTGGTTCGTAACGGTGTCGCTTGGGCCGATCCCGGTGATGCTCGTCGCCAACGTTGCGTTTATCTGTGGGATCGTCGGCGGACTGTTGTACTACACCGACATCCGGTCGGTACAGGAGCGGCTGCTGTTCGGGCTCGTCCCACGGCGGTTCGTGGGCGTGTTACTGATATCACTGATCGTCGCCGCCGGACTGATGTTCTTGTGGGGACGGCTCAACGCCGAGGATCCGACGACGATCGAGGCCGTCGCGCGGATTACGGTCATCTGGGCCGCTGCTGCGCTCGGGGCGGCGCTCGGTGACATTCTGCCCGGCGAGAGCGACGGGGCAGACCTCTCGGAGCGGCTATGAGTATCGTCAGCCGATAAGTATATTCACACGCCGAGTATCTGCCAGTCTATGGGGTTGCTCGATTCCCTCGGCGGTCTCGCGGCAAGCATCGTCGGTGCAATCATATTTCTCGTGTTCGCGATCCTGAGCCTGTTCGTGACGGTGTTTATCGTCGACGCCGCGGCCGGGATCGCCGGGCTCAGCCCCGATGACAGCTACGTCGTGCTCAGCGGGTCGATACTCGCTGCCGCCGCGATCGTCGCTGGCGGTGGCATCGCGACGCTCGAGTGACTCGCCCCGGACAGCCACTGTCCTGAGCCCGGGGCGCTCGCCTCGGATCGGGTTTCTGGAGGAGATTACGAGTTCCCGAAGAACACGTGCTGTGGATCCGCCGCGAGAACGCCTCGCCCCCAGTCGACCGCGTCGGCGAACGCCTCGGATCGGAAGAAAGCGAGCGCGTCGGCTCGGCTGTCCCACCGGCTCGCGATGAACATGTCGGTCTCGTCTTCGGTGTTGACGAGCAAAGCGCTGTCGCGGTGGCCCGACTCGTCCGCGAGCAGTGATCTGACGTCGTCGAACTTCTCGACGAAGGCCTCGCGGTGGGCTGGCTCGACCTGGTAGAACAGCCCCAGGGTCTCGAATCCGTCGCCGTCACCGGGGCTGCCGAGCACGCCGGGAACGTCCGCGAGTCGTTTGCCGACCACCGCAGGTGGGGGCTCGTGCCACCGGCTGACGATCGCCGCAGTCGAGCCGTCGCGGCGCCCGTAGACGGCGGTTCCCGCGTGATCCTCACGGTCGCCGACGGCGTCGGTCAGCGACGCGGCCGCGTCGGTGAGCTTCTCGATCGGGGCGTCGGAGTAGACTGCGACCGCGTGGAGATCGCCGGATCGGGGTTGGCCGGCGTAGACGCCGGCCTCGGCCAGCTCCTCGCGGACCGCTGGCTCCGTTCGACCGGCCGGGGCGGTCTCTCCTGGCGGCGCTGTCTCGGCCTCTGTCCCCGAGTCGACCGGCCCGTGGACGGTCTCGGCGATCTCGGGGAGATCGGTCAGGAAGCCAGCCGCGGTATCGGCGGCCCGGCGAGTCGCCCAGAGGCTGGCGACCACAGACCGGCCGCCCTGTGCCCGCACGACGGTCTCCTCGTGGGAGTCGTACCGGTCGAAATCCGTCCGCAGCTCGGCGACGGCGTCGGCGAGTTCGGTCGCCTCGGCCGTTGAGTAACAGACGACGGCGTAGGCGTCCCGTCGCTCGTCGGGCGAGAGCCCGAGCTGGACCAGTCGTGCCGGGACATCCTCGACCGGCGCCTCGGACAGACCGCCGCCGTGGGTTGACTCGGCCTCCGAAGTCGAGTCCTGGTCGGCGGCTCTGTCTGTCGGGGCCGTGGTGTCCCCGCTCGGAACCCGGTCGCCGGCCAACAACGCCGGCAGTGCCGTCGGCTGGAGCGTGCGCCCGACGAAAAACGAGCCAAACTCCGCGTACCGCGACGTCGACGGGTCAAAGCGCATCTCGTAGAGGAGATCTTTCACGTCGGTGAGCTCGTCACTCCAGAGGGTCACGCCCCACTCCCAGTCGTCGATCCCGACGGCGGTAGTCACCATCTGGGTCACCCGGCCGCCGTACTCGCGCCCGATCTCGCCGTGGGCGGCCATGTGCTCGGCCCGTTCGTCGAACGGCAGATCGTACCAGTTCTGGTCGGGCTGGCGGCGCTTGTCCATCGGGTAGAAACAGACGTGTGTCCGGTCGGGGATGGTTGGCTTGAGCCGGGCGTCGATGTACCGGGCGAGCCCGGAGTCGTCGTCGAGATCGTCCGTGAAGTACTGGCGGGCCCGCTGAGAGTACCCCGAGGCCTCTGTGACCGAGACAAACGAGCGAGCCCGCTCGGTGTAGCCGGCAAACGGGGTGAGGGCGTACTGCCGAGAGAGCGCATCGAGGTCCCCACTCGACGGGCGCAGGTGGACCACGAGCAGGTCCGCCTCGTGGCCCAGCACCGAGTACACCGCCGAAGCTCCCTCGTCTGCGTCTGCCACCGCGACGGCGTCTGTGAAGTACTCGACGCCGGCCTCAAGGGCACGCTCACGCTCTCGGTCGCTCGCAGTGCGCCAGGTGTCCCAGTCGATCTCGTGGAACTCGTGGAGCGCGAACCAGCCCTCTTCGGTCGGCGGTGGATCCCGTCTGTCTGGCATACGCCGTCCTACGACTCGGACCGCTAAAGCGTTCTCCTCTTTTTCCCCTCGCCGGGCTGGCCGTGCCTGTTCGCCGCCGAGACTCGAAGGAAAGTCTCGCCGTACACGAGCGACGGCGACCCCAGTTGGAGAGGGCAGCGGACGTCACAACAGCGCGGGGCCGAGCACGACGACGAGCAACGCCCCGAGCATCCCGGCGGTGACGAGCAGGGTAAGCGCGGTGACGATCGTCCGGCCGCGCTCGACGGGCAGGCGGGAGACGATCGAGGCCGTGCTGGTCCGGAGGATGTGCCCGCCGTCCAGTGGGAGCGCGGGTATACAATTAAACAAGGCGAGATTGAGGTTGATCCACCAGGTCCAAAACAGGAGGTTCGCGGCGATAAAAATGCCTCCGCCGGCGACTGCGAGCGGTCCCTCAACGATAAAAAAGCCTGTGACGTCGCTCGTGAAGCCGGCGAAATTGTATGTCAGCTCGGGGTCGACGAGCGTCGCGAACGGCAACACGAGCAACAGGCCCATGTACACGAGGACACTCGCGACCGGCGGCGTGTCGTCTGGCACCGCGCTGCCATCCAGGAACCCGAGGAAGTTCTCAGCCGGATACGGATCGGCACCGAAATCGTCGAATAGCAGTCCGGTGTACCCATCCTGGAGCGTGACACCCAGAGCTTGGTCGGTCCCGAGGGTGATCTCGTGGTCGGTTGCCGCCCCGTCGGGCGTGTACACGGTAACGGTCGCGGTCGTTCCGGCCTCGCGGGTATCGAGAACTTGTCTGAGTCCGTCGGCATCGAGGGTTCGTTCGCCGTCGACCGCAGTGATCACGAACGGCGTGTCTGGCAGGTCCCCCGAGCCGCTCGCGAGAGGGCCCTCGGAGTCGACGGCAGTGGCGAGCGCACCGATCGGAAGATCGATCGCTCCCCGGTCTGCCGTTTCGACGGTCACGACCGGCCCACCGGCGTCGGCGACGGCGCCGGCAAAGGCTCGCTCGGTGTCGACAGGCGTGTCTGCCACGGCAGTAACTCGGGTCAGCGGGTCCTCGTCGACGATCTCGTCTGCGACGCCAGCCACCGAGCCGACGAGCAACAGCCGTCGGTCGACGGTGACGCCGGCGGCATCGGCCCGTTCGACGGTCACAGTGTCGCGCTGGGTCGTCTCGAGGATATCCTCGAGCTGTGAGCCGTTCTCGACGGGGGTTCCATCGATCGCGGTGATCCGGTCCCCGTGTTCGATTCCGGCCTGTTCGGCTCCAGAGCCCGGGAGCGTATCTCCGACCGGGGCGCCCGGCGCGACGGCAACTGCACCCGCCACCGGGACGAGCAAGAGCAACGCGACCGCACTCAGCGCGAAGTTGTTGGTGATCCCGGCCGCGAACATCCGGGTCTGTGCTCCTCGATCGGCAGCCTGCTGGTCTTCCGCGTCGGGCTCGACGAACGCACCGATCGGGATGAACGCAAGCGAGATGATCCCGAGCGAATCGATGTCGATGTCCTCGACGCGACAGAGCAGCCCGTGTCCGCCCTCGTGAACGATCAGCCCGATCACGAGCCCGAAGATGATCTCGCCGGCCGCAGACAGCGGGAGAAACTCGTTGACCCCGGGGATCACGAGCACGTTCTGTGGGTTGTCGATCGCCTGTGCCTCGGGCTGGCTGATCACCGCGACGATCGTGGTGACGACGACCAGCCCGGCGAGTACCATCACGACCAGGGCGATGCCAACACCGATGTTCCCCCAGGCCCGCCAGAACCGCTCGTACCGGGCCAGCCGGGAGAGAAGCGCCCGGCCGCGCTGTGTCCGGATCGTGGTCAGCGGCCCGGTCAGGCTCACCGACGCCGGAACGTACCCGCCGGCTTTCAGCGCCAGGGCGAGCGCCGTGTATATGACGATCCCGACGAGAATCCACGTCAGCGGGTCGGCCATCACCGCTACGTTGGTGGGTGTACAAAAGAGGGTTCGGGTCTCACTCCTCGGCTGGTCCGGGTCCGAGGCCGGGGTGGATCCCCTGACGACTAGATTATTAGGGTAGCGGCCCCATCGATGAGTATGTACGAGCGGGTGCGCGAGACCGATCCGGCGGCGGCCGAGGTACTGACAGCAGAGCGGTCACGGCAGGCAGAGACGCTGACGCTGATCGCGAGCGAAAACTACGCGAGCGAGGCGGTGCTCGCCGCACAGGGCTCTGAGCTGACAAACAAGTACGCCGAGGGATACCCCGGCGAGCGCTACTACGCCGGCTGTGAGAACGCAGACCAGATCGAAACGCTCGCCATCGAGCGCGCACGGGAGCTGTGGGGGGCAGAGCACGTCAACGTCCAGCCCCACTCTGGAACCCAGGCGAACATGGCGGTGTATCTCTCGGTGCTCGATCCCGGCGATCGGATTCTCTCGATGGCGCTGGATCACGGCGGCCACCTCTCGCACGGTCACCCGGCGAATTTCACCGGGCAGACCTACGAGGTCGAGCAGTACGAGGTCGATCCCGAGACCGGCTACATCGACTACGAGCAGCTCCACGAGACCGCCCGCGAGTTCGACCCGGACGTGATCGTCTCCGGATACTCGGCGTACCCACGAGACGTCGAGTTCGCCGAGATCCAGCGGGCGGCCGAGGCGGTCGACGCCTACCACCTCGCGGATATCGCACACGTGACGGGGCTGGTCGCCGCGGGCGTTCACTCCTCGCCAGTCGGGATCGCCGACTTCGTCACCGGGAGCACTCACAAGACCATTCGAGCGGGGCGAGGCGGGATCATCATGACCGACGACGAACACGCCGACGCGATCGACGCCGCCGTGTTCCCCGGCTCCCAGGGCGGCCCGCTGATGCACAACGTCGCCGGCAAGGCCGTCGGCTTCGGCGAGGCACTCGAGCCGGCCTTCGATGAGTACGCCCAGCAGGTCGTCACGAACGCACAGGTCGTGGCCGACCGCTTGCAAGAGCACGGGCTGTCGCCGGTCTCCGGAGGCACCGACAACCACCTCGTGTTGGTCGATCTGCGCGACTCACATCCCGACACGACCGGCAAGGACGTCGAGGCTGCCCTCGAAGAGACGGGCATCGTGCTCAACGCAAACACCGTCCCCGGCGAGACCCGGTCGCCGTTCAACCCTTCGGGAATCCGGATCGGGACGCCGGCGATCACGACCCGCGGGTTCGACGAGGCCGCGACCCGTGAGCTTACCGATCTGATCGTCCGCGTGATCGACGCGCCGGCGGACCCCGACGTTCACGAGGCGGTCGGCAAGCGGGTCGCGGAACTCGCCGCGGCGTTCCCGCTGTACGAGTGAGAGCGGCGGCCGCCGGCACCGTGAGACGGCCAGCGCTTTTGAGATCGGTCCGTCGCGCGTCGTGGCATCGGTCGGCTCGAACGTGTCGTCGTCTCACGCACGGACGACCGCCGGGGGACGAGGTCCGGAGAACACGGGGGCGGACCGACGTGTTCATTACCCGCCGGTGAGCAACACCCGACGATGGACGGGTCGGTCACCGCGCTCGACACCGAGCAGTCCGTCGACCTCCGCCGCCGGCTCGTAGTCGCTACCGGAGCCGTCGCGTCGCTGATCGTCGTGTACGCAGTCCTGTACCGCTGGGCCGTGATCGCGTTCACCGACGAGTCGCGATCGCTGGTCGCCTCGGCACAGGTAGTCGTCGAGGCCCTGACCACGGCCGGCTTCGGCGGGGACACGGCGCTTTGGCAGTCCTCGGACGTGCTCGCCGGGCTGGTCATCGTCATGAACCTCACCGGCGTCGCGCTTGTTTTCCTGGGGATTCCGGCGTTCGCTGTCCCGCTGTTCAGGCGAGCGGTCGACTCGGAGCCACCGACCGAGAGTAATCTCGTCGATCACGTCGTGATCTGTGGCTACGGCCGGATGGACGAGATACTCCGCGACGAGCTCGAGAGCCGGGACATTCCGTACCTGTTCGTAGATCCCGACCCCGATACCGTCGAGCGGCTCGTCGAGAACGACATCGACGCGATTCACGGCAGCCCCGAGCGGGTTGGCGTCCTCGAGCGGGCGAACGTCGATCGGGCCCGTGCGGTCGTCGCCGACATCGACGACGAGACGAACCCGACGGTCATCCTGTCGAGTCGCCGGGTCGGCCCCGACAGCCGAATCGTCAGCGTGGTTGCAAACCCCGAGGCTGCGCCACACCACCGACTCGCAGGCGCTGACGAGGTCGTCGTCGCGAAGCAGGATCTGGGAGCGAGCTTGGGCCGGCGTGCCGTCCAGACGCCGGTCGAGCTGGTCCGAGCGGCCGTCGGCGAGATCGACGCCGCCGAGTACCTCGTCGAGGACGGAAGTCCGCTGGCGGGACAGACGCTCGGAGAACTCGAGGTGTTCGACCGGCTCGGGATCACGGTCATCGGGGGATGGTTCGGGGCCCGGTTCGTGGTCTCACCGTCGCCCGACACGACGATCGAGGAAGACACGCTTTTGCTCGTGAGCGAGGCACATCCGGATCTGACAGAGCTCGGGACCCGCAAGCTTCCGGACCACACCGGCGACGGCAACCGGACGATCGTCTGTGGGTACGGAGACGTCGGGACTGCAGCCGCCGAGACGATCGCAGCGGAGGGCGGAGATCCGGTCGTCGTCGACAGCGTTGACAAGCCCGGCGTCGACGTCCAGGGTGACATCACGGACGCCGAGACGGTACAGCGGGCAGACATCACACAGGCCCGGTCGGTCGTGCTCGCGATCAACGACGACACTGCCGCAGTGTACGCGACGCTGTTGATCGACCAGATCGCGCCGGAGACCGAGATCATCGCTCGGGCGAACGACCCCGAGAACGTCTGGAAGCTGTACAACGCCGGCGCAGATTACGTCCTCTCGCTGCCGGCGGTCACGGGAAAGACACTCGCGGCCGCGATCATCGATCGGGCGACGATCCTCACGCCACACGACGAGTTTGGCTTCGAGCGGGTGCCGGCACCGGGGCTGGTCGGCGAGACGCTTGCCGAGGCAGACATCCGAAACGAAACCGGCTGTACCGTGATCGGAGTCGAGCGTGACGGGAAGCTGGTAACCGAGGTCGGCCCGACACTCGAGATCGAGGCGGGAGATGTCCTGGTCGCTGCGGGACACACGCGGGCGCTCGATCGGCTACGGGAGTACGCCGGCGGGACCACGGCAGTCGACGAACCGTCGGGACGGCATCTGGCCCACGAAAGCAGCCCTGGGACCGACCGACAGCCGGAGAGTGACTGACCACACGCCTGTCGCCACAAATAAACGGCTCCCCGCTGAAGCGAGTACATGCCGATCCCGGAGATTCCGAGGCTTCTAGTGCCGGTCGACGTGTCGCGTGAGGACCCGCCGGGCGATCGACTCACGCGCGCGCTCCCCGGCGTCAAGGTCGTCGTGTTGGGGTACTTTCCCGTCCCCGATCAGTCGCTGCCGGCACAGATCAAGCTCAACCGGGGCGATGAAGCCGCGGCTCGGCTCGAGGAAATCGCCGGACGGATCGCGGCCGACGGTACCACCGTCGAGACGGAGCTGGTCTTCACCCACGACCGGCGGGATCCGATCGACCGGATCGCCGCCGAAAACGACTGTGACGCGGTACTCATCCCTGGCACGGAGCCGACCGAGACGATCGATCGCATTCTCGTGCCGCTACGGGGCAGGCGCAACGCCGCCCGGATCGTCGCGTTTGCGGGTGCCGTTGCGAGAGACAGCGACGCGTCTGTCACGCTCTTTCACGCGAACACGGGTGAGGAAGGAGACGGAAACGCGTTACTGGAGGACGCCGCCAACCGGCTCGTCGCCGACGGTCTCGACGAGGCGCGGATCACCCAACAGGTGATCGAGGGCGGCGACGGGTACGCCGAGATCGTCGAACGCGGTGCGGCCTTCGATCTGATCGTGCTGGGCGAGACCGAGCCCTCTTTGCGTGAGCGGATCTTCGGCTCGACGCCGACGAAAATCGCAGACAGGACCGACAGTTCCGTGGCCGTCGTTCGGGACATCGACACTGGCTCGACGGCCAGTTCGTTGTAACGACCGAACAATAGCGAACGGCTTTTCCGGCTCGGTGTACCGAATTCGTGCAACGTGAATACCCGAACCGCGGTACCACCTGTTCGTGTCCACTCGACCGCTCGCTCGCGTGGGAGATCAGATCGCTGTACACGATTCGTTCGGTGCCGGGCAGACCGACAGAGGCGACGCGACGATCACACCCCCGGTGCTGTCGACGGGGGCGACCCCGAGCCGACGGCGACAGAGAGTGAGACGACAGGATGAGCGACGAAAGCGGGGAACTCGAGCGGAACCTGGGATTCCTCGAGGCGATGACACTCGGCGGGGGCACGATGATCGGCGCCGGCATCTTTATTCTGCCGGGGATCGCCGCAGAGGGCGCCGGGCCGGCGAGCTCGCTGTCGTTCGGGATCGCCGGCGCGGTGGCACTACTGGCTGCGATCTCGCTGTCGGAGCTGGCGACGGGCATGCCGATCGCCGGCGGGAGCTACCACTACGTGAACCGCGGGCTCGGGAGCTTCTTCGGGAGTATCGTCGGCTGGGGAATGTGGACCGGGCTGATGTTCGCGAGCGCGTTTTACATGATCGGCTTCGGCCAGTACATCGTCGAGCCGCTGCCCTTTTTCGACGGCCGCGTGCTCATCGTCGCGTTCGGCATTTTAGGACTGGGGCTCATTCTCGGGATCAACTACTACGGCACCGAGGAGTCCGGCGACGCACAGAACATCATGATCGGCACCGAGTTCGCGATCGTGATGGTGTATACGGTCCTCGGATTCTTTTTCATCGACGGCGCGAATCTCGCCGACTTCGCCCCGACCGGCGCCGGCGGAATTATCGCCACGACGGGAACGGTGTTCGTAACCTTCCTGGGATTCGAGATCATCGCGACGGTCGCCGGTGAGATCAAAAAGCCGGGCAAGCTCATCCCGCTGACGATGGTGCTGTCGGTGGTCTCGGTGACGATCTTGTATATGGTTATCATGATCGTCAGCACCGGGATCGTCCCCTACCAGGAGCTGGGCGGATCGCTGGTGCCGGTCTCCGACGTCGCAGCGATCAGCATGGGGACGATCGGCGTCGCGGCGATCGTGTTCGCGGCCGTGATCGCCGCGATCTCGAGCTCGAACTCCTCGGTGCTTGCAGCCTCCCGAGTCATCTTCGCGATGGGACGGGACAACCTGATGACAAACTGGCTGAACGTGACCCACGACCGGTTCAACACGCCCCATCGAGCGATCATGGCGACCGGCGCGGTGACGACGCTGCTGATTGCGATCGGTCTCGAAGTCGAAGAGATCGTCGCGCTGCTGGCAGAGGTGGCGAGTTTCAGCTTTCTGATCTCGTATGCGCTGGTTCACGTCTCGCTGGTCGCGTTCAGACGAACGAACCCACCGGAGTACGACCCGGATTTCGTGGTGCCCGATATCCTGTACCCTGTGGTGCCGATCGCCGGCGTGGCGATGACCGGGCTCGTCATCTCCCAGATGGCCACGATCGTCCAGATCGTCGGAATCGGGATCGTCGGACTGGGTGCGATCTGGTATCTCGTCTACGCCCGGAGCCGTGAGGTCGAATCGGGACTGCTCGTAGAGGCGATCCGTGGGACCGACGAGCACTACCGTGTCGTGGTGCCGGTCGCAAACCCCGAGACACAGAAGGATCTGCTGCGGCTGGCGGCCGCGACCGCACGGCTGCACGCCGACGAGCAGACCGGGAGCCCGCAGCTTGTCGCGGTGAACGTCATAGAGGCCGAACAGTCTCCGGAGACGAACGTCGACGCCGACCGGGTGACGTCCCAGAAGGAGCTGCTCGCGACCGCCGGCGAGATCGCCGACGAGATCGGGATCGATCTACAGACTCGTGCGGTCGTCTCGCCGGACGCCGGCCGAGCGATCGTCGACGTCGCCGAGGAGACAGGCGCCGATCAGCTCGTCGTGGGCTGGGACGGCGAGCTGGCACGCGGGGAGTACGTGTTCGGCCGGACGATCGATCCAGCAATGCGGGAAGCTCCGTGTGACGTCTCCCTGATCAGGATCGATCCCGAATCGATCGGTCGCCCGGTCGCACTCGCGGGTCCCGGACCGCACGCGCCGGTGGCGGCGCGTCGTGCCGCGGAGTTCGGTGCCGTCGCGGGCGAGACGCCGGTGCTGCTGAACGTCCAGGCACCCGATGGCGCGGACCCGATCGAGCGCGGCGAAGAGACAATCGAGTGGATCGCCGAGCGGGCCGGACTCGCCCCCGACGAGTACGAGTCCGAGGTCGTCGTCTCCGAGGACACCGAGACTGCGATCGTCGACGCCGTGAGCGAGTACGGGACGGTCTGTGTGGGACTCTCCGAGAAAAGCGAGAAAGAGCGGGTTCTGTTCGGATCGATCGCGGAGCGGATCAGCCGCTCTGGACCCGGAAACGTCGGGATCATCCGCGGCGCACTCGGCCGGCTCCGCGAGTCGGCAGCCGGCGAGGGAGACGAGCCCGCAGGTACAGCAGACTGAGCCAGCGCCGACTCGACCCAGACGGTTAAGACCGCCCGCCGGGTACCGGAGGCTACGATGGCGACAGTTATCGACGGCGAGGCCGTCGCGGCGGAGCTCAGATCGGCGCTCCAGACTCGCGTCGACGATCTCACAGACGCCGGCGAACGGCCGACGCTCGCGACCGTGTTGATGAGTCCCGACCCGGCGAGTGAGACCTACGTCGAGATGAAACAGCAGGACTGCGAGGAACTCGGGATCGGGACCCGGGACGTCGAGCTGCCGACCGACGCGCCGGCCGCGGAGCTGTTCGCGACGATCGACGAGCTGAACGCCGACCCAGAGGTGGACGGCGTGTTGGTCCAGGCACCGGTTCCCGACCACGTCGATTACCGGAAGGTTATCGAGCGAATCGACCCGCTGAAAGACGTCGACGCCTTCCATCCAGAGAACGTCGGCCGGCTGGTTGCAAACTACCCGCGGTACAAGCCCTGCACGCCACACGGCATCCAGCGGCTGCTCGCAGCGACGGGAGTCGACCCGGCCGGGAAACACGCCGTGATCGTCGGCCGGTCTCGGATCGTCGGGAAACCAATGGCGAACCTGTTCATCCAGAAGGCCGCGGGCGGGAACGCGACGACGACGATCTGTCACTCCCAGACAGAGGAGCTGGCCGCACAGACCAGGCAGGCAGACATCCTCGTCGCAGCGGCGGGGGTCCCCGAGCTGATCGACGGCACGATGCTCTCGCCGGGTGTGGTCGTGATCGACGTCGGGATCAACCGGGTCGAAGCAGACACCGAGAAGGGCTACGAGCTGGTCGGCGACGTGGCCTTCGAGAGCGCCCGCGAGGTCGCTCGGGCGATCACTCCCGTCCCCGGCGGCGTGGGACCGATGACCCGTGCAATGCTGCTGTACAACACGGTGAAAGCGGCCGATCTCCAGGCCGATACCGACCTCGGGATCGAGCTTCCGTCTCTGTGAGCTTTTCCGATCGGTGACGGCTACAGCTACGTGTCGATTCGGTCGAGCTCGCGGACGGCTCGCTCGACTGCCTGCTCGTCGCCGTCGGCGTCGGCGGCGTCGTACAGCCGTCGAGTCGCGTCGAGGATCGCCGCTGCTGTCGTGGGATCGACGTTCCCATCGAGGGCTTCGAGGCGCTTTCTGTGGGTCGTGAGCCGAGCACAGAGCCGGGCGAGCCGCTGGTCTGGTTCGACGTCGATGACTCGCTGGAAATCGGTCAGATACGCCTCGACACTCGCCGCGACGGCCAGCCCCCGCTCCGGATGGAACGGCTCTGGAACCGCGTCGGGTCCGGGACGATCGCCGCGGTCGGCCCCTCGGAGCAACGCGAGTACGTACGCCCGTTCGTGGTCGGAGAGCCCGGACAGCCGGCCGGCGGTTCGGTCGACGCGCCGGAGCTCTGCTGCGGCCACGTATTCGGTCTCGAGGGGCTGTAACTCTCCGGCTGCGACGAACCCGGCACTCGCGAGGTACTCGGCGGCAACGTCTGCGGCCTCCGCCGCGAGCTCACGCAACGGTCGCTCGTCGATCCCCGCCCGCACAGAGGAGAGATCGAACGTCGCCGATCCGGCGGTGTGCTCTGCTGGGGGACCGACGCTGACGCTCCGTGGACTCCCGCAGGTGGGACACCGAATGTCGCCGGTCTCGTAGTACGACCAGCGTCTCCCACAGGCCGAACACTCTCGCTCGCCGCGGATCTCCATACCGCAGCTTGCGGCCCGGAGGGCAAAACCTGTGCGGATCTCCGAGGGTCCAGAGAGTCCGTCCCGAGAAGACGGTGACTGAGGCCCCCGCCCAGAGCACAGCAGTACGGTACGGTATGGACGGTACAGGACAGACGGTACAGGACAGCTACTCGGGGACGACGTGGTGGGTTCGACACCGGGCTTCGTAGGACTCCTCGGCACCGATCAACACGCGATCGCTGTCCGGGGGTGCGGGCTCACCGTCGAGCAGCCGCTGTGAGCGGGTCGCGGGCTCGCCACAGACGGTACAGACCGCCTGGAGTTTGTCGACGTAGTCTGCGCGGGCCATCAGCTCGCCGGTGGCCGGGAACGGCTCTCCCCGGAAGTCGAGGTCGAGGCCGGCCGCGACCACACGGAGACCGTCGGCCACGAGTGCCTCGAGGGCCTCGATCAGCGGATCGGCGGTGAAGAACTGCGCCTCGTCGAGGCCGACGACACCGGGCTCGTCGATCCGATCGCGAATCTCACGGGGATCGTCGACCGGCACGGCCTCGATCTCGAGGCCGTTGTGCCCCGTGATCGTCTCCGTGCCGTAGCGATCGTCGACGACGGGTTTGTACAGCTCGCAGTCCACCCCGGCGATCTGGCTGCGCTGGATCCGACGGATCAGCTCGCTCGTCTTGCCAGCCATCATACAGCCGACGATCGCCTCGACGTGTCCCGAGGTCGTCGCACGGGCGTCGTGGATCGTCGTCCCGCCGGGGCGTCTCATCGGTGCTCTCGACGGAGCGGTCGGGTGCGTTCATCTGGGACGACAGGCGCTGCCATCGGTCTGGTCTGACCCATCGCGGCCGGCTCGAAAAAGCTTTCTCTCGACTGTCGTCGCTGGCGACGGCGGGCGTCTGCGAGCCGGGTGAGAGCCGAGAGCACGCCTACAGGTCGGCGACGAGGTTCTCGAGGGCAGCCGCAGAATCCGGTGCTTTCGCGACCTCACTCGCGAGCAGCACGCCTTCGGCCCCGAGCTCCCGGGCCGCGCGTACGTCTTCTCCACTCGAGATGCCGGCTCCACAGTAGACGGGGATCTCCGGGTCGACCGCCGTGACCGCCGCGACCGCGTCGGTCACCAGATCGGGATCGGCCTGGCTGACCGGCGTTCCGGTGCCGATCAGCGCCGGCGGCTCGATCGCCACCGCGTCCGGTTCGAACGCCGCGACAGCACCCGCCTGGGCCGGCGTGGCCGCACACACGATCGTCGACAGCCCGGCCCGCTCGGCCGCCGCGACTGCCGTCTCGATCGCCCCGAGCGCGAGCCGCCGCTCGGAGTGATTGAGGATCGTCCCGACGGCACCGGCCGCTCCGAGCGCCTCTGCGAGCGGCTGTCCCGTGTGACTGCCGGGCTCAATCGGTGCCACGTGCTGGGCCCACGTCTGGACTCCCGTCGCGGCGACCCGCTCGACGTGGGCGGCCTGGGGGGCGACCGCGATCGTCGCCTCGTCGGGAACCGAGACGGCTGCGGCCGCATCGCCGACGGCGACCGGATCGACCTGGTAGGCCTTGAGATTCACGAGCACGAACATACCACGAGCCCCGGACGGCGCCGGCAAATAGGTTTGGAGTCTGGTCTCGACTTGCGGGTCGAAGCCACCGAATGCGAAAGCTTCAATTATGCCAGTCTGGTACGGTTTGGTGCGAGGGTTCGTGGTCTAGGTTGGTTATGACACCTCCTTGACATGGAGGAGGCCGGCGGTTCAAATCCGCCCGAACCCACTGTCCGTTCTCACGTCCGATCGGGTGGTCGGCGGCTGTATCGTGTCGAGTGAGAGCCTCGAGCGCCGATTCCAGGTCGAGAAACGGTCGACGAGTTAGAAGCCAGCGTACAGGCTTTGTGGCTCCAGTCCAACCGGGAACCGATGAGCTCGCCAGCCGCGAACGTGTCCAGAAGAGCGGCGTGGGTGATGGCCGCTCGTCCACAGACGCTCCCAGTGGGTGCGGCACCGGTCGTCGTCGGAGGTGGTGTCGCTCTCAACGCGGGCGTGTTCGCGCCGCTACCGTGGCTCGGGGCCCTGGTCGGCGCCGTGCTCATCCAGATTGGAACCAACTTCGCGAACGATTATCACGACGGGGTCAGGGGGGCGGACCCGAGCGACCGGGCTGGGTTCACGCGAGTGACTGCCGCGGGGGTGCTCCCACCGGGGCAGGTCAAACGCGCCGCGGTGGTCAGTTACGGGCTCGCTGTTCTGGTCGGAACGTACCTCGTCGCCATCGGCGGCGTTCCGGTTCTTATCGTCGGCCTGACTGGGATCGTGGCGGGAACGCTCTACACGGGCGGGCCGTATCCGTACGGCTACCGGGGGCTCGGAGACCTGTTCGTGTTTTTGTACTTCGGTATCGTCGCCGTGACGGGGAGTTACTACGTGCAGGCCGTAACAGCCACCGACAGCGGGCTCGTTCCGGTCTGGATTCCGAGCGAGGTCGGGCTCGCCACCGCGGCGGCGGCCAGCCTCCCGGCAGCGGGACTCTCGACTGCGGTGCTGGTCGTGAACAACATTAGAGACCGCGAGACAGACGCCGCAGCTGGTAAACGGACGCTTGCAGTGATGCTCGGATACCGGGGGAGCCGGATCGAGTTTCTCGGGCTGGTCGGGCTCGCCTACGTCGTTCCGGTGGGGTTCGCGGTCGCTGGGACGGGGATCGCCGTCCTCGCGCCGCTGCTCTCTGCCCCGCTTGCCGGTTCGG